>VYKW01000095.1_pt1:0-7500 | contig 38935 bp, 26 predicted proteins | sample 5114451 | NCBI WGS metagenome assembly VYKW01 (sample SAMN12291784, study PRJNA351875) | freshwater metagenome | isolation source: freshwater lake | place: USA: Michigan, Gull Lake | collected 2013-08-08
GCCGAGGCGGTGAGCTTGGCGGCGATGACGCGCGAGGCGGATGCCGAGCTGCGCGCGATGGCGGCCGAGGAATTGCGCGCGAACGAGGCAGCGCTGGCGCAGGCCGACCACCGCCTTGCGCTGTCGCTGTTGCCGCGCGACGCGGCGGACGAGCGCGCGGCGATGCTCGAAATCCGCGCCGGGACCGGCGGGGACGAGGCGGGGCTGTTCGCGGGCGACCTGCTGCGCATGTACACCCGCTATGCCGAGCGGCAGGGGTGGAAGGTCGAGCTGATCTCCGCCAGCACCTCCGAAGCTGGGGGCTATAAGGAAGTGGTCGCGAGCGTTGCGGGCAAGGGCGTGTTCGCCAAGCTGAAGTTCGAAAGCGGCGTGCACCGCGTGCAGCGCGTGCCGGTGACCGAGAGCGGCGGCCGCATACACACCTCCGCCGCGACCGTCGCGGTGCTGCCTGAGGCCGAAGAGGTCGATGTCGAGATCCGCAACGAGGATCTGCGCATCGACATCTATCGCGCGAGCGGCGCGGGTGGGCAGCACGTCAATACGACCGACTCCGCGGTGCGGCTGACCCATATCCCGACCGGGCTGGTGGTGATCCAGCAGGATCAGCGCAGCCAGCACAAGAACCGCGACAAGGCGATGCAGGTGCTGCGCACGCGGCTGTATGAGCTGGAGCGCGAGCGGCTGGCGAGCGAGCGCTCGGGCGCGCGCAAGTCGATGGTCGGCTCGGGCGACCGGTCAGAGCGGATTCGCACCTACAACTTCCCGCAGGGGCGGGTGACCGACCACCGCATCAACCTGACGCTGCATCGCCTGCCCGAGATTCTGGAGGGCGAGATGGACGAGCTGATCGGCGCGCTGATCGCCGAGGATGAGGCGGAGCGGTTGGCGGCGCTGGATTCGTGATTCCTCTCCGGCCGCTGGGAGCGCCTGTCCCCACGGGCCGTCCGCGATGGTGACAGGCCCTCCCCCGACCCCTCCCGCAAGCGGGAGGGGAGTTAGGGTTGCCCTCGCCGAGGCGGCTGCGCGCATTTCGTCTGCCACCCCTCGGCTCGATGCAGAACTGCTGATGGCGCATGCGTTGGGGGTGTCGCATCAGGATTTGCTGTTGAAGCATTTGGGTGATCCCGTCCCGGCCAGCTTCGATGCGCTGGTCCAACGCCGCCTCAATCACGAGCCAGTCGCCTATATCACCGGGTCACGCGGCTTCTGGAGCGTCGAGATCGGCGTCGGTCCCGGCGTGCTGGTGCCGAGGGCGGATAGCGAGACGCTGATCGAGGCGGCGGTGGCGCATTTTGCGGGGACGAGCGGGCCGCGGCGGGTTCTGGACCTGGGGACCGGGCCGGGAACGTTGTTGTTTGCGGCATTGGTAGAGTGGCCGGAAGCATATGGGCTTGGGATCGACCAGTCGGAGCAGGCGTGGGACTATTTTGAAGCGAATTGCGCGGCGCTGGACATTGATGAGCGAGCGCGGTTCAAGTTTGGCGACTGGGCCGACGGCACGGATGGCCAGTTCGACCTGATCCTGTGCAACCCGCCCTATATCGGTATCGCCGAGGAGCTTGGGCCGGAAGTCCGCGACCATGAGCCAGCCTCCGCCCTGTTCGCGGGTGCCGATGGGCTCGACGATTACCGCCGGATCATTCCCGACCTCCCCCGCCTGCTCGCGCCTGGCGGGATCGCGGTGCTGGAGATCGGCTGGACGCAGGGGGAGGCCGTGTCGGCGCTGATGCGTGGCGCGGGGCTCGATCCTGTGCTGCACCATGATCTGGGCGGACGCCCGCGCGCAATCGCGGCAAAAATGCCGCGAAATTGAACTATCGATGCGCTGCACCAATATAAGGCTTGGAGAATGTTGCCGCGCGGGCTAAGGATGAGCCCGGGGCAGGCACCAGCAACCTAAATCGTTGAAAAGGTTTGCCGACCCAAATCAAGGCATGCGCGCTGCTGATTGTCCGGCAGCCATGCGGGAGCCGTTTCGATCCGAAGGATCGCGACGGCGTGCGGTGTAACACGCATCCGGGATCGCTGTTTGACCGATGGCGGATTGAGTAAGGACAGGACACACAGACGTTGATCAACAATCGTCAGGCGAACAACGGTCGCCGTCGCGGCCGTGGTGGCCAGCGCCAGCAGGGCGGCGGCAACAACCCCAATTCGGGCAACCGCATCGACAATCGCGCACGTGGCAATGCCGCGCAGCTGCTTGAGAAATACAAGAACCTCGCTCGCGACGCGCAGATGGCGGGCGACCGGGTGAACACCGAATATTACCTCCAGTTTGCGGACCATTATTTCCGCGTACTGGCCGAAACGCGCTCGCGCTTCGACGAACAGAATCCGCAACAGCGCCGCCAGCGCGACGAGTTCGACGGCGACGAGGATGAGTTCGACGGCGAGGACGGCAATCGCAGCCAGGACGGCGACTTCGCCGACGAGGGCGACGAGCAGTCTGATCGCCCGGTTCGCAACGAGCGTGCCGAGCGAGGGGAGCGGAGCGACCGCCGCCCCAACCGCGACCGCGATCAGGCTCCCCGCGATAATGCGCCGCGCGACCGCGACGGCCGCAACCGCGACAATCGTGAGCGCGACAATCGCGACACGCGCCGCGAGCGTCAGCCGCGTGGCGTTGAGGGCGAAGTGGCTCCGGTCGCTGCGAACGAGGATGAAGCTCCGGCCGAGGATGGTCGCCGCGCGCGCCGTGGGCGTCCGCGCCGCGACGAGGCGAGCAGTGATACCGGCCATGGTGCCGAGATCGCGGCAGTGCTTCCCCCGGCGCTGGGCGTCGAGGGCGAGGTGGTCGAGGTCAAGCCGCGCCGCCGCCGCGTGAAGAAGGACGAGGGCGAACCGGCCGCGGCCGAATAAGCGCCTTTCGCTTCGACGAAAAATAAAGGCCGGTCCGTAACTTACGGGCCGGCCTTTTCGTTGTTGCTGGCTTTGACCGTTGACATCACGCGCCCGTTGGCGATGGTGCGCGCACCAGATCGAAAGGGGATGCGATGCGGCGGATGACGTTGGCGCTTGCGGCCGGAGCCGCGCTTTCCGGGACGATGCTGGCGCTGCCCGCCGTCGCGCAGACCGCTCAAGGCGAGGTCGCAGTCACCATCTACAATAACAATCTGGCGCTGGTGCAGGACAAGCGCGAGCTGCGCCTGCCCGCGGGTAAGTCGAAACAGGATTTCCCCGACGTGTCGGCGCAGATCCGGCCGGAGACGGTGACGATCGGTGCACCCGGCGCGACCATCGTCGAACAGAATTTCGATTTCGACCTGCTCACCCCCGAATCGCTGATGGAGAAAGCCGTCGGCCAGTCGGTGACGGTCGTGCGCGGCGGGCAAAGCCTGCCGGCCAAGGTGCTCGCCTATAATGACGGCACCGTGGTCGAGATCGGCGGACGGATCGAAGTGCTGGGCAAGGACGACCGGGTGATCTTCCCGTCGCTGCCCCCATCCTTGCGCGCACGGCCGACGCTGTCGGTGACGCTGGACGCCGATGCGGCGGGCGCGCGGCCGGTGACGCTCAGCTACCTGACCTATGGGCTGGGCTGGAAGTCCGATTATGTCGCGCTGTTCGATGAGAAAGCGGGCAAGATCGACGTTCAGGGCTGGCTGACGCTGACCAACAATAGCGGCGTCACCTATACCAATGCCAACACGCTGCTGGTCGCGGGTGCGGTCGGCGGTGGCGGGCGCGGCATGGGGACAGTGATGGTGCCGGGGACCGAGACTGCGGGGCGTGAGCGGATCGGCGACTTCTATATCTATCCGATCCCCGGCCGCACCACGATTGCGCAGCGCCAGCAAAAGCAGGTCAGCTTCCTCGACGTCGCGGGCGCGCCGGCGGCCAAGGCCTATGCCTATCGCAACCCCTGGCTCGGTCGGCAGGACGAGCCGCGCAGCGTCGACACGGTGCTGCGCTTCTCGTCGTCGAAGGAAGGTGGCCTTGGCGATGCGCTGCCCGCCGGGACGGTGCGCATCTATATGCGCGACGCGCGCGGCGCGCCGCAGTTCATCGGCGAGAATGCGATCCCGCACACGCCAATGGGGTCGCGGCTGGCGATCAAGACCGGCGAGGCGTTCGACGTAAAGGTCAAGTCGGTGGTCCAGACCCGCACCCGGATAAACGACCGAAAATGGCGCACGACGATGGTCTATACGCTGACCAATGCGCGGCCCGACGCGGTGGTGGTCGAACTGTCGCAAGGCGGGCTCGACAGCTGGTGGAAGGATACCAAGATCCTCAGCGAAACCCAGGTGAGCGAGCGGGTCAACGCCGATGAGGCGCTGTGGAAGGTGAGCGTGCCCGCCAATGGCGAGGCGGTGCTGACCGCGACCTTCGAAACGCGTTACTGAGTCGGCGCCGGTGCGGCGTGCCGCCCTGTTGTTCGTTGCGTCCCTGCTGGGCGGGACGGGCGGCGCTCATGCGCAGAGCGTGCAGACGTCGGCGGGACCGGATTCGGTCGGGGTGACGATCTATCGCGCGCCTGATCGCGACTCCGATGAGAAGATCGATCTGGACTGGCTCGGCGGTTATGCACTGATTACCGAGACGCGGACGGTGACGATCCCCGCCGGCCGCGCGGTGATCCGGTTCGAGGGCGTGGCGTCCGGCATCCTTCCCGAAAGCGCGATCGTCACCGGCCTGCCTGCCGGGGTGCGCGAGAAGAATCTCGACGGCGATCTGTTGTCGGCGGGGAGCCTGTACAGCCGTGGCTATGCCCGGCCGGTGACGCTGCGCCGGACGCGCGATGGCAAGACGGTCGAGGAGCGGGCGATCATCCGCTCGGGACCCGCTGGCGCGGCAATCGTCGAAAACGAGCGCGGGATCGAAGTGCTGAACTGCGGCCCGACCGAGGATGCGATCGTCTATGACGGCGTGCCCGAGGGGCTGTCGGCCAAGCCCACATTGTCGGTCGAGACCGAATCGCCGCAGGGCGGGACAGCGACGATCACTCTGTCCTATCTCGCCTGGGGCTTTGACTGGCAGGCCAACTATGTTGCGACGTTGCGCGACGGCGGAGGAACGGCGGCTGGCGTGAGAACCGCCGACTTGTTCGCTTGGGTGACTTTGGCCAGCACCGACATGACCAGCTTTGCCGATGCCGAGACGATGGTGGTCGCGGGCAAGGTCAACCGCACCACCGGTCGGACGGCCAACCCCTTCGAGAGCGCCGATACGTTTGAGTTCCGCTGCTATCTGCCCGAAGGTGGGGGGAACATCCCGCCGCCTCCGCCGCCACCCCCGGCGCCGCCACCACCTCCGCCCCCGATGATGGCCGCAGCGATGGCGCGTGAGGACATCGTCGTAACGGGCTCGCGGATGCGGATGGCGGTTCAGGAGGATCTGGGCGACCTCAAAGCCTATCGCATTCCCGACCGCACCACCGTCGCGGGCAAGGCGCAGAAGCAGGTGGCGATGCTAGCCAAGGACGCGGTGCCGGTGCGCATCGTTTATGAATCGCAGATCAGCTTTGGCGACGCGGCCGATCCGCAGATCGTGCTGCGCGCGCTGAACAAGGAAAGCGACGGTCTGGGTCTGCCGCTCCCCGCCGGGCCGGTCGCGTTGTTCGAGCGGCAGGGTGAGCGGTCGCTGCTGATCGACGAATCGAGCACCGACGACAAGGCCGTGGGCGAGGAGGTCGAGGTCAAATTCCCCGCCACCGCCAATGTGACGGTCGAGCTGAAGCAGCGGGAACCCAAGCCGCGCCGCTACGCATTCGAACTCGTGGTGCGCAATGCCAACCCGTTCCCGGTGCAGTTCGAGGGCAAGTTCGACATCGACCCGCCGCTGATGCGTGGGGCCAGCGTGAAGCTGGGCAAGAAGGATGGCCAGAATCTGTGGGCGGTGACGGTCCCGGCGAACGGATCGCAGACGCTGACCTATCAGGTGCAGCTGCGGCGTTAGTCTCGTTTTTCAGCTGCGCTGAAACGGCACCGGCCCGCTCCCCCACCCGGCCACCCATAGAATACACTGTCGTTGGGTGGCCGGGTGGGGGAGCGGGCCGGTGCCGCCTGACTGAAAACGACTCTAGTCTCGCTTCTTCTCCGTCGCATCGCGCGACCGCTCGTCATGGCCCGTGCCGGAGCTCAGGAACACCAGTCCCATCAGCGCGCCGCCGAGCAGCATCGACAGCCCGACGCCGATCGCCATTGCGATCGACGCGTGGAGCTGAAACTCGCCGATCGCCATATACAGTGCGACCACCGCGACGGCCGCCGAGGTCAGCGACAGCAATCCGACAAAGCCGAAGATGCGGCGGTACCGGCGCCAGGCGAGGCGGGCATAATCGGGATTGTCGAGGTTCGGTTCCATGCTCTTTCATTTGGGGACGAATCGTGGGAGTCTCAACCGCCTAACGAGATGAAGGAGACTGGCGATGACCATCGCAGCAATCCTCGGCACCAAGGGACAGGATGTCACAACCATCGGGGGCGACGCGACCGTGCGTGAAGCGGTTGCCCTGCTCGCCGAAAAACGCATCGGCGCGGTGCCGGTGGTCGAAGGCGGCGTGGTGGCCGGCATTTTTTCCGAACGCGATGTGATCCATTGTCTGAAGCGCGACGGACCGGCGGCGCTCGATACCAAGGTGCGGATGGTGATGACCGCTCCCGCGATCACCGTGGCGCGCGCCGAATCGGTGCTCGGCGCCCTGTCGCTGATGACCCAGCGCCGCATCCGCCATCTGCCGGTGGTGGAGGGCGGCGCGCTGATCGGGTTCGTGTCGATCGGCGATCTGGTCAAATTCCGGATCGAAAAGATTGAGGCCGAGGCGGATCAGATGCGGGCCTATATCCAGACGGCGTGATTGGCTTGCGGTGCCGGCCCGCTCCCCCACCCGGCCACCCATTACAGAATATCCTGCCGATGGGTGGCCGGGTGGGGGAGCGGGCCGGCACCGCGTCAGCGTAGCTGACCAACTACCGCCGAATCATCGCGATCGCGTCCTCGACCGTCGCGCGCGCGAAGAACCATAGCCACGCGCCATAGACCGCCGCGCCCGCTGCAGTGAGCAGCAGCAGGTGGGGCAGGGGCGCGAGCGGTGGGAGGATGCGGTCGATCAGGCCGACGACCAGCGCCATACCGACTGCGGCTGAGACCGGCGGAAGAACCGCCGCGAGCCAATCGCGCCACGACAGGCCAATGGCCGGCAGGCTGCGCGCGGCCGTGACGAGCAGGAAGAGCGGCCACGCCGCGATCCATGCGGATGCGAGTCCGGTTACCCCCCATTTCACTCCGACCAGAAAGGCGACGGGAAGCAGCAGTGCGCCGATTGCCGCGATCTGGGCACCCAATCCCGGGCGGCCGCGCGCATCGGTCGCCGGGGCGAACAGCACTTGCAGCGTCATGAACGGCATGGCGAGCGCGAGTAGCTGGACGATCGGCGCGGCCTCGATCCACTTCTCCCCGAGTGCGACATGCACCAGCGGATCAGCGGTAACAGCGAGTCCAAGGTAGAAGGGCATGGCGACAACCATGATCAGCCGGACCGACCGAGCAAAGGCG
>VYKW01000095.1_pt1:12500-38935 | contig 38935 bp, 26 predicted proteins | sample 5114451 | NCBI WGS metagenome assembly VYKW01 (sample SAMN12291784, study PRJNA351875) | freshwater metagenome | isolation source: freshwater lake | place: USA: Michigan, Gull Lake | collected 2013-08-08
TCCCAGGAAATAGCTCCACCGTATAGACCGTACCCGAAACCGACACAGGTGGTCAGGTAGAGTATACCAAGGCGCTTGAGAGAAGTGTCCTGAAGGAACTCGGCAAATTGCCTCCGTACCTTCGGAAGAAGGAGGCCCAACATAAGCGCAAGCTCTTGTTGGGGGCACAGGCCAGGGGGTAGCGACTGTTTAGCAAAAACACAGGGCTCTGCTAAGTCGGCTTCAAGACGACGTATAGGGCCTGACGCCTGCCCGGTGCCTGAAGGTTAAGTGGAGGGGTGCAAGCTCCGAAACGAAGCCCAGGTAAACGGCGGCCGTAACTATAACGGTCCTAAGGTAGCGAAATTCCTTGTCGGGTAAGTTCCGACCTGCACGAATGGCGTAACGACTTCCCCACTGTCTCCAGGACATGCTCAGCGAAATTGAATTCTCCGTGAAGATGCGGAGTACCCGCGGTTAGACGGAAAGACCCCGTGCACCTTTACTGCAGCTTCAGAGTGGCATTAGGAATTAATTGTGTAGCATAGGTGGGAGGCTTTGAAGCATCGGCGCCAGCTGATGTGGAGCCTACGGTGAAATACCACCCTGTTGATTTCTGATGTCTAACCTCGTTCCGTTATCCGGAACAGGGACCCTCTGTGGCGGGTAGTTTGACTGGGGCGGTCGCCTCCTAAAGAGTAACGGAGGCGTGCGAAGGTTGGCTCAGGTCGGTTGGAAACCGACCGTTAGAGTGCAATGGCATAAGCCAGCCTGACTGCGAGACTGACGAGTCGAGCAGAGACGAAAGTCGGTCATAGTGATCCGGTGGTCCCTCGTGGAAGGGCCATCGCTCAACGGATAAAAGGTACGCCGGGGATAACAGGCTGATGATTCCCAAGAGCTCATATCGACGGAATCGTTTGGCACCTCGATGTCGGCTCATCACATCCTGGGGCTGGAGCAGGTCCCAAGGGTTTGGCTGTTCGCCAATTAAAGTGGTACGTGAGCTGGGTTCAGAACGTCGCGAGACAGTTTGGTCCCTATCTGCCGTGGGCGTCGAAATTTGAGAGGAGTTGACCCTAGTACGAGAGGACCGGGTTGAACATACCTCTGGTGTACCAGTCGTTCTGCCAAGAGCGCAGCTGGGTAGCTATGTATGGACGGGATAACCGCTGAAAGCATCTAAGCGGGAAGCCTCCCTCAAGATAAGATTTCTTAGGACGGTGGTAGACCACCACCTTGATAGACTGGATGTGGAAGCGCGGTAACGTGTGGAGCTAACCAGTACTAATTGTCCTATTCGCGCTTGATGAGTCCCACCATCAATGACAGCCCTGGTATACAGCCAGCGTCTGCTCATTGGGGTTGTTGCCTCAAGCCTTAATTCCCTGAATATTCAGGTGCACGCATCGATTTGAAACCCAATCCACTGCCACCTGCTTCATTGCTTGGTGACCATAGCGTCAGTGACCCACCCGATCCCATCCCGAACTCGGCCGTGAAACCTGACTGCGCCGATGGTACTATTGCTCAAGCACTGGAAGAGTAGGTCGTCGCCAGGCATTGCAGCCGGTGGCCGTGGAATTTGGAAAAACCCATTCACAATGTCAGATACGCAAAACGCGCGTCGCGCTCCCGGCGCGGCGCGTTTTGCTTTTGGGGCGTATTCCGCCTCAAATGATGGCGCGGGGTGGAGCAGCCCGGTAGCTCGTCAGGCTCATAACCTGAAGGTCGTTGGTTCAAATCCAACCCCCGCAACCATCACAAACAGCCGCCTTCGGGCGGCTTTTTTGCGTTTGGCGCAGATCGAATGGCCGCACAGCGGTTGTGCCAGGCGCGGCGCTCCGCCACGCTGGCCGCATGAACATCGCCATTTCCCGGCGCGGCCTGTTGATCGGCTCCGCCTCACTGGTCGCCATTCCAGCCAGCGCGCGGCGGGCGAAGGACGTTCCCTATGTCCCGACGCCCCCCGAGGTGGTCGAAGGGATGCTGGACATGGCGGCGCTGAAGGCCGGCGAGCGGCTGATCGATCTGGGATCCGGCGACGGACGCATCCCGCGTGCAGCGGCCCGGCGGGGTGCCACGGCGCTCGGGGTCGAGATCGACAGCGATCTGGTCGCGCGGGCGCGGTCGCTGACCCGGCTGGAGGGGCTGGAGGAACGCGCGCGGTTCGTGCGCGACGATCTGTTCACCGTGTCGGTGCGCGATGTCGACGTGGTCACGCTGTACCTGCTACCGGCGCTGAACGAGAGGCTGAAACCTAAGCTTCTCAACGAAATGAAGGCGGGTGCGCGCGTCGTGAGCCATGCGTTCGACATGGGCGACTGGCCGCCTGATGCGTTTCGCGAGATCGCCGACAAGCGCGTCTATCGCTGGACCATCCCGGCGATTGCCGGCGGCGCGTGGCAGATGATCCGCGAGGACGGATCGTTCGCGCGGCTGGCGATCGATCAGCGCTACAGCAAGGTTTCGGGTACGCTGGACGGCCGTGCGATCGGAGTTGCGCATCTGTCCGGTGCAGTTCTGAGCTTTACCGGCGACGGCAAAGCCTATCGTGGCGTGGTAGGTCCGCGCATGATTGCGGGTGAAGGTTGGCGCGCAGAGCGGATCGACTAACGTCTCACCCGGTCCTACATCCGCCCCATGCTCTACCACACCAATCTCACCGCAGATCGCTCGACCTTCGTCACCCATCTCGAATGCGCGATGACCGGTGAGCGTTACGACGCCGATACGCTGCAGGGGCTGTCCCGGGTCGGTCGACCATTGTTGGTGCGCTATGATCTGGATGGCGTTCGCGCGGCGGTGCACCCTGCGGACCTGGCGCAGCGGCGCGCCGATCTGTGGCGTTACCGCGAGCTCCTGCCGGTGCGACGCACCGAAAACATCGTTAGCCTGGGCGAGATTGCGACCCCGATCATCCCGCTGCGCAAGGTCGCGGCGGGGGCGGGCGCGCCGAACCTGCTAGTCAAGGACGAGGGGCGACTGCCGACCGGTTCATTCAAGGCGCGCGGCCTGGTCATGGCGATCAGCATGGCAAAGGAACTGGGCGTCACCACCATCGCGATGCCGACCAACGGCAATGCCGGTGCTGCGGCGGCGGCCTATGCGGCGCAGGCGGGGATCGAGGCGGTGATCTTTTGTCCCGACGATACGCCCGAGATCAATGTGCGCGAGATCGCGGCGCAGGGTGCACGCGTCTATCGCGTCAACGGGCTGATCGACGATTGCGGCAAGCTGGTCGCGGCGGGGAAGGAAGCCAATGGCTGGTTCGACCTGTCGACGCTGAAAGAGCCGTACCGGATCGAGGGCAAGAAGACGATGGGGCTGGAACTGGCCGAGCAGCTTGGCTGGGAACTGCCCGACGTGATCTTCTACCCCACCGGCGGGGGCACCGGGCTGATCGGCATGTGGAAGGCATTTGCCGAGCTGGAGGCGCTGGGCTGGATCGGGTCCAAGCGCCCGCGCATGGTCGCGGTGCAGGCCGACGGCTGCGCGCCGATGGTTCGCGCCTGGGAAGCGGGCGAGCGCCATGCGACGCGGTGGGAGGATGCGCACACCGTCGCGGCGGGCATCCGCGTGCCGCAGGCGGTGGGGGATTTCCTGATCCTTGACGCGGTGCGCGACTCCAACGGGTTCGCGATGGCGGTGAGCGACGCCGCGATCCTCGAGGCGGTCGATGATGCGGCGCGGCTCGACGGGTTGCTGCTGTGCCCGGAGGGTGGCGCGACGCTGGCGGCGTGGCGGGCAGCGGTGGCCGACGGACGCGTGTCGCCGGACGAGACCGCGCTGCTGTTCAACTGCGCGACGGGCCTCAAATACCCGATGGAGGATCGCTCGCGCACGCTCGACCGGCATGGGCCGATCGATTTTTCGGCGTTGTAAGTTCCCCTGCCGCTTGCGGGAGGGGTTAGGGAGGGCCTGTTCCCACGGAGCGCGGCCTGTCGTGACAGGCCCTCCCCCGACCCCTCCCGCAAGTGGGAGGGGAGATTGGGTCAGCCTTCTTTTACGCGCGCCATCGCAAGCGCCGCCAGCACGAGCGTCCCCGCCGCGAACGCCATTGTCCAGATCGGCTGATCGGGGAAGAACGCCTTCATGATCGACCCCATCACGGTTGCGACCAGCAATTGTGGGACGACGACGAAGACGTTGAACAGGCCCATGAAAATGCCAAGCTTAGCCTGGGGCAGGTTCGACGCGAGGATCGCATAGGGCATGGCGAGGATCGATGCCCAGGCGATGCCGATGCCGATCTCGCTGACGATCAGCCAGTGGGGATCGGTGATGACAAAGAAGCTGGCATAGCCAGCCGCGCCGCAGAGCAGGCCGATGATATGGGTGCGCGCTCTACCGATGCGCCTTGCCAACAACGGCAGGAGAGTCAGCGCGGCGATGGCGGCGACACCGTTTTGAACGGTCGATATCAGGGTGACCCAGTTCGCCCCCTCTTGGAACCGGGGAGCCGCCGCGTTCGGTGCATCGAAGAAAATCTGCGCAACAACCGGCGTGGTGTAGATCCACATGATGAAGAGCGCTGACCAGCTGAAAAACTGGACCAATGCCAGCCGCTTCATCAGGTCGGGCATCCCCGAGAAATCGCCCACGATATGGGTCAGCATGTTAGCGCGACTGCCGCGCTTGGCGAGGGTGATCGCGAATATGCTGGCGACACCGTAAGCGACGAGCAGCGCGCCGAGCAGATAGACCTCCTTCTCAAGGTCGAACTGGCGCACAGCGACGGCGACCGCTGCACCCGCAGCGATCCAAATCACGCACGAACGGTATCCGCGCGCAGCGAGCACGCGCATCATTGTCTCGTCGGTCTCGGCACGCGCGCCATCGAACGCAACCATCTGCTCAGGGCTGTATTCGCGCGTGCTCAGGATCGTCCACAGCACCGCGAGGAACAACGCAGCGCCGCCGAACCAGAAGGCGTAGCGGACCGTGTCGGGAATGCCTCCAACCGCTGCCTCATTCGACACGCCCCATTGTGCGAGCGCCCATGGGAAGATCGACCCCACCACCGCGCCCGCACCGATAAACGCGGTTTGCACCGCATAGCCCGCGCTATGCTGATCCTTGCGCAGCATGTCGCCGACGAACGCGCGGAACGGCTCCATCGAAATGTTGAGCGAAGCGTCGAGCACCCACAGCATCACCGCCGCGACCAGCAGCACCGGGGCAAGTGGCATCACGAAGAGCGACAGCGCGGCAAGGATCGCACCAGCAAGGAAATAGGGTCGGCGGCGGCCAAGGCGGCCGAGCCAGGTGCGGTCGCTCATATGCCCGATCACCGGCTGAACCAGCAGGCCGGTCAGCGGCGCGGCGATCCACAAAGCTGGCAGATCGTCAATGCTGGTGCCGAGCGACTGGAAGATGCGGCTCATATTCGCATTTTGCAGCGCAAAGCCGATCTGGATGCCGAAGAAGCCGAACGAGATGTTCCACAGGCCCCAAAAGCCCTGGCGCGGTTTTTCCATCATAGGTCCTTGAGGTCGATCAGGCGGGTGCGCCGCAGGAGCGGCGGACGACGAGTTTGGCAGGCAGCAGCACGTCATGGACGCGCTCTTCGCGGATGCGGCCGAGCAGCGTTTCAACCAGCATCCGCCCGGCGGCGCGGGTGTCCTGCATGACGGTGGTGAGCGGCGGGTTGGTGAAGCTGGCCGCGGCAATATCGTCGAAGCCGACTATGGCGACATCCTCGGGCACGCGCAGGCCCCGCGCGGCGAGTGCGCGCATTGCGCCGATCGCGATGAGATCGCTGGCGGCAAGAATCGCGTCGAACTGCGCGCCGCGTTCGACCAGCGCCTCGGCGGCGGCGGCACCGGCTTCCTCCGATGTCAGGGCATCGACCTGCAGCGCCGGATCGGCGGTAAGCCCGGCGTCCTTCAGCGCCGCGACATGGCCCCGATAGCGGTCGTGAAACTCGGGATAATGGCTCGACGCATGGCCGAGAAAGGCGATGCGCTTGCGACCGAGCGCGACCAGATGTCGGGTCGCCGCGCGCCCACCGCCGTGATTGTCGCACCCGACGGTTAGGCCCGCGCCCTCCGCCTCGACCGATCCCCAGCGGACGAAATGGGTATTCTGCGCGATCAGCTCACTGATCTTGGCGCGATACAGCTCATAGTCGCCATAGCCGAGCAGGATCAGCCCGTCGGCGCGGCGCGAATCCTCATAATCCTGGTGCCAGTCGCTGCCGAGCTGCTGAAACGACACCAGCATGTCCTGGCCGTGATCGGCACAGGCGCGCATGATCGAGCCGAGCATCGAGAGGAAGAACGGGTTGATCGCACTGTCGTCGGCGCTCTCGTCCTGAAAGATCAGTACCGCGAGGGTTTCGGCATGGCGGCTGCGTAAATTGGATGCGGCCTTGTCGACGCGATAGTTCAGCCTGCGCGCGATCGCCTCGATCCGCATCCGCGTCGCTTCGTTGACGCCGCGTCCGCCGCGCAGCGCGCGCGAAACGGTCGGCTGTGACACGCCGGCAAGATGCGCGATGTCGAACGAGGTCGGCTTGCGTTGCATGGCCAATGGCCCACTTCCCCTAAATGCCCGCGAATGTGCCCTCCGCTTGACCCGGTGACGTTGAGCGCCTTTCCGGGCGGCGTCAATGTTGCGCAACGGACACGCAGCATGGGCTTGCCGGTGAATACGTATGCCGTTCGCTGGCGCTCCGGACGACTTGCCCTGAATATTATGCACAACGCGCCGCAAGGGTGCGCCCCGGCCAGAATAGGGGGCCGGCATAGGGGAGGATATGATGCGTCACATGCTTGGCGGCCGCGCGGCCGCTCGACTTTCCACCGGCACCAGCGGTGCGGCACTTGCCGCCGCGATGCTGATCGCGGGCCTTGCGATGCCCGCCCATGCGCAGGAGGCGACCGAGCCCGCTGCAGAAGGCGAAGAGGTCGTCGTCACCGGTTTTCGTGCAGCGCTGGAAAGCGCGGTGTCGACCAAGAAGGAATCGGAGCAGATCGTCGAGTCGGTGTCGGCCGAGGACATCGGCAAGCTGCCCGACGCCTCGATCGCGGAGTCGATCGCGCGTCTGCCCGGTCTGACGTCGCAGCGTATTTCGGGCCGCAGCTCGTTCATCTCGATCCGCGGCTTTGGGCCGGACTTCTCGGCGACCCTGCTCAACGGCCGTCCGCAGACCTCGACCAACGACAATCGCGGCATTGAATTCGACCAATATCCGTCGGAAATCGTCAACGGCGTCAACGTCTACAAGACGCCGAATGCGTCGCTGACGACCCAGGGTCTGGTCGGCACGGTCGATATCCGCACGATTCGCCCGCTCGATTATGGCAAGGAAGTCTTCGCGGTCGGTGCGCGTGGCATCTATACCGACATGGGCAAGCTCAACAGCGGGTCGAAGGACTGGGGCTATCGCCTCAACGCGACCTATGTCGGCAAGTTCATGGACGACCGCCTCGGCGTTGCGCTGGCCGCGGCCTATGTCGATGAGCCGTATCAGATCGAAGAGTTCGAAGCCTGGGGCTATGCCTCGGTCGCGCCGAACACCAATCTGGTCGGCGGCGTGAAGCCGTTCGTCACGACGTCGCAGCTCAAGCGGCTCGGCATTTCGGGCACGATCCAGGCCGATCTGGGCGATAACTGGGAGATGACGCTCGACGGCTTCTATTCGAATTTCGACGATACCCAGATCAAGCGTGGCATCGAGCTGCCGCTGGCATGGAGCGGTGCGACGCTGTCGCCCACCGGTCGCGAGACTCAGGACGGGGTGATCACCGCAGGCACGTTCAGCGGCGTGGAGGGTGTGGTCAACAACCACAATTACCTGCGTCAGGCAGACCTGTATTCAGGCGGCTTCAACTTGAAGCGCGAGGGCGATGACGGCTGGAACTTCAATCTCGACTTCGGCTGGTCGCGTACGGATCGTCGCGAGCTGATCCTGGAATCCAACGCCGGCACCGGGCCGGGCGGTGGCGTCGGCGCGACCGACACGCTGTCGTTCCGCACCACGCCATCGGGAACCTATTTCACCTCGCATGTGCTCGATTACAGCAACCCCACCACCATCGTCCTGACCGATCCGCTCGGCTGGGGCGGCGGCGCGCCGGGTGGGCGCCAGCATGGCTATTACAACGACCGCATCGTCGACGATGAGCTGTTCAGCTACCTCGCCGAGATCGAGAAGGAGTTTGACGGCGGCTTCATCAAGAGCGTGAAGCTGGGCGCGAACTTTGTCGATCGCGAAAAGTCGCTGGTGCCGGACGAGTATTTCCTCCAGCTCGCCGGTGGTGCGCTGCAGGCGCAGGTTCCGGCGCAATATCGCCTGACGCCGACCAATCTCGACTATCTCGGCCTTGGCCCGATGCTGAGCTATAACCCGCTCGATCTGCTCAATGGCGGGGTTTACACCCGCGTTGCCAACACGGCGCAGGACGTGCTGTTCAAGAGCTTCAACGTCGAGGAAGAGGTGCTGAGCAGCTTTGCGATGCTCAACATCGATTCCGATCTGGGCGGCGCGCGGCTGACGGGCAATGTCGGCGTGCTGGCGCAGCACACCAGCCAGAATTCGACCGGCTACATCCAGACGCCGACCGGGCCGCAGCTGCGCACGCTGGGCGATGATTACTGGGATGTCCTGCCCAGCCTTAGCCTGTCGCTGCGCTTCGACAGCGATTTCGTGATCCGCTTCGGCGCGGCGCGCGAAATTCAGCGACCGCGTCTGGACGATATGCGCGTGAACATCGCCTATGGCGCCAACATCGCCGAGCGGATCGTGACCGGCAGCGGTGGCAACCCCTCGCTGCGTCCGTATCGCGCCACCGCATTCGACCTGACGTTCGAGAAATATTGGGGCCGGAGCGGCTATGTCGCGCTGCAGCTGTTCCACAAGACGCTGGACAACTACATCTACACCGCCGAGCGGCCGTTCGATTACACGGGCTATCCGCTGATCCAGCCGACCCCGCCGGTCAGTCTGCAGGGCCGCATCAGCCAGCCGTTCAACGGGGATGGCGGCAAGATCTATGGCGCCGAATTCGCGGGGACGGTCCCGTTCGAGACCTTCACCTCGGCGCTTTCGGGCTTTGGCGTGACGGGCGGCGTGTCCTACACCAAGTCGCAGATCAGCCCCGAGCCGGGTCAGCCGCCGGAGAATATCCCGGGCTATTCGGACTGGGTCGCCAACGGCACGGCCTATTTCGAGAAGTGGGGCTTCAACGTGCGCGGCAGCGTTCGCTATCGCTCGACCTTCCTGGGTGAATTCTCGGGGCTCGGCGCGGTGCGCACCCGCCGCCGTGCGCTGGACGAGACGATCGTCGATGCGCAGATCGGTTACGACTTCCAGACGGGCAGCGCGCTCGAAGGGCTGTCGCTGTTCCTGCAGGGGTCGAACCTGACCGACGAACCGTTCGTGGCGACCAACCCGGGCCGCCCGCTGGAGGTGATGAACCATCAGCGCTTCGGTCGCAGGTTCCAGGCGGGCTTCACCTTCAAGTTCTGATCCGTGTATCCCCCGGCGGTGCAGCCGCCGGGGGGAAAGGCGATACGATGTCTGAAATGTTGCGCAGCATCGTTGTCGCCGGCGGCGGAACCGCCGGCTGGATGACTGCAGCGGCGCTGGCGCGCTTCTGCGGCAAGGGCTGGCGGATCACGCTCGTTGAATCCGAAGAAATCGGGACCGTCGGGGTGGGCGAAGCCACCATCCCGATGATCCGCAACTTCAACCAGGCGCTGGGGATCGATGAGGCGCAGTTCCTGCGCGAGACCCACGGCACCTACAAGCTCGGCATTGAATTCGCCGGATGGGGTGGGTTCGACGATCGCTACATCCACGCCTTTGGGCTGGTCGGGCGCGGGTTGGGGCTGCTGCCCTTCCACCATTACTGGCTGCGCGGGCGCGCGGCGGGCACGGCCGGACCGCTGGGCGATTATGTGCTCAACGCCGTTGCCGCCTATGGCAACCGCTTCGCGCATGTGCAGCGCGCCGCCGACAGCGCGTTGCCGCCGATGCCCTATGCCTATCATTTCGACGCAGGGCTCTATGCCGCTTTCCTCCGCCGCTTCGCCGAGGCGCGCGGCGTGGTGCGGATCGAGGGGAAGATCGCGCAGGTCGAGCGCGATGGGACAAGCGGCGATGTCGCTGCGCTGACCCTGACCGGCGGCGAGCGGATCGACGGCGAGCTGTTCGTCGACTGTACCGGATTTCGCGGGCTGCTGATCGAGGGCGCGCTGGCGACCGGTTACGAGGATTGGAGCCACTGGCTGCCCTGCGACCGCGCGGTCGCGGTGCCGTGCGCGAGCGTCCGTCCACTCACGCCCTATACCCGCTCGACCGCGCGCACAGCCGGGTGGCAGTGGCGCATTCCGCTGCAGCATCGCACCGGCAATGGCCATGTCTTTTCCTCGCGCTATCTCAGCGAGGACGAGGCGACCGCGACGCTGCTGGCCAATCTGGATGGTGAGGCGCTCGCCGAACCGCGCATGTTGCGCTTCACCACCGGCAAGCGGAAGCGCTTCTGGAACCGCAATGTCGTGGCGATCGGGCTGTCGTCCGGGTTTATCGAGCCGCTGGAGTCGACGTCGATTCATCTGATCCAGACCGGGATCAACCGGCTGCTCGACTTCCTGCCGAGCGGCCCAGTGGCGAGCGCCGATCGCGATGCGTTCAACCGCATGGCGGATGTCGAGATCGAGCGGATCCGCGATTTCGTGATCCTGCACTACACCGCCAATGGCCGGACGGGCGAACCCTTCTGGGATGCGCTGCGGACGATGGAGCTGCCCGAGCCGCTCGCCAATCGCATCGCGATGTTCCGCACCGACGGCCGGATCGTGCGCGAGCATGAGGAATTGTTCGACGTCCCCGGTTGGCTGCAGGTGATGGTGGGGCAGGGGATCGTCCCCGACCGCTGGCACCCGTTGGCCGATCAGCTCGACGATGCCCAGCTCGACCAGTTCCTGTCGACCGTCGCCACCGCCTTCGCCCGCGATGCCGCGCGGATGCCCGACCATGATGAATACGTCGCGCGCCTTGTCGCGACCTCGCAAATTCAGCCCCAGGAAGTGACCCGCGTATGAAGTTTTTGCCGCTGATCCTCGCCACCGCGCTCGCCAGCCCCGCGCTGGCCCAGACACCCGCACCGCAGCCATCGCTGCGCGAGCGGACGGCGGAGCAGGAAGTGCTGTATTTCATGCTGCCCGACCGGTTCGAGAATGGCGATCCGACCAATGATCGCGGCGGGTTGAAGGGCGATCGGCTGAGCCATGGCTTTGACCCGACGCACAAGGGGTTCTTCCACGGTGGCGACCTGAAAGGGCTGATCGCGCGGCTCGATTACATCCAGGGGCTGGGCGCGACCGCGATCTGGCTCGGGCCGATCTACAAGAATAAGCCCGTTCAGGGCGGGCCGGGACAGGAAAGCGCCGGTTATCACGGCTACTGGATCACCGACTTCACTCAGGTCGACCCGCATTTCGGGACGAATGCGGAGATGAAGGCATTCGTCGACGCCGCCCATGCGCGCGGGATCAAGGTCTATCTCGACATCATCACCAACCATACGGCGGACGTGATCCAGTATCGCGAATGCCCGGAGAGCGCGTGCGCCTATCGCAGCCGCGCCGACTATCCGTATCAGCGCAAAGGCGGCGTTACCGGTGCGCCGATCAATCCGGGCTTTGCCGGTGACGGCGTCGGCACGGCGGAGAATTTCGCCAAGCTGACCGATCCGAGCTACGCCTACACCCCGTTCGTGCCGGAGGCGGAGAAGTCGGTGAAGGTGCCCGCCTGGCTCAACGACCCGATTTACTACCATAATCGCGGCAACACGACCTTCCGCAACGAAAGCTCGACCATGGGCGATTTCGTCGGGCTTGACGATCTGATGACCGAACATCCGCGCGTGGTGCAGGGGTTCATCGATATCTATGGCGGGTGGATCGACCAGTTCGGCATCGACGGGTTCCGCATCGATACCGCGCGGCACGTGAATCCGGAATTTTGGCAGGTCTTTGCCAAGGCGATGCAGCAACGCGCGGCGGCCAAGGGCATCCCGAACTTCCACATCTTTGGCGAAGTGGCGAATGAGGGTGATGCCGGCGATCTGGCGCTGCACACCCGCGTCCACCAGCTGCCCAGCGTACTCGATTTCGGGTTCCGCGCGGCGGTGCAGGCAACGGTGGCAGGGACCAAGGGCACTGATACACTCGCCGCTTTGTTCGACCGCGACGCGCTGTACGAGGGTGGGGCGGTGACCGCGTTGCAGCTACCGACCTTCATCTCCAATCACGATCATGGCCGCTTCTCGACCGATGTGCGCAAGGCGTTTCCCAAGGCGGATGATGCCGAGCTGCTGGCGCGGGTGAAGCTGGGTCATGCGATGCTGCTGCTGCTGCGCGGGGTGCCGACGGTCTATTCGGGCGATGAGCAGGGGTTCATCGGTGACGGCAACGACCAGGACGCGCGTGAGGACATGTTCCCAAGCAAGGTCGCAGTCTATAACGACAACAAGCTGATCGGGACGACCAAGACTACGGCGGACTCCAATTTCGACATGGCCCATCCGCTCTATGCCGAAATCGCCAAGCTGTCGGCGGCGCGGCGCGCGACCCCGGCGCTAAGCCGTGGGCGGCAGGTCACGCGCAACTATGACGAGACGCCGGGCCTGTTCGCGGTGTCGCGGTTCGATCCCGCCACGGGTGCGGAGGTGGTCGTCGCGTTCAACACCAGCGCCCACCCGATCACGCGACAGGTGGAGATCGGCGTCGGTTCGACACAATTCACGTCGATCGTCGGCAGCTGCTCGGCCAGCGCAGCCGCGCCGGGCAGCCTGACTGTGACGCTTCCCGCATTCGGCTATGTCGCCTGCGCCGCAACGGGAGGTGCCCAGTGAGCCAGGCTGCTCCTGCCATTGCCGTCGAACCGCAACAGGACTGGTGGCGCGGCGCGGTCATTTACCAGATCTATCCGCGCAGCTTTGCCGATTCGAATGGCGATGGCATCGGCGATCTGCCCGGCATCACCGCGCGGCTCGACCATGTCGCGGGCCTTGGGGTCGATGCGATCTGGCTGTCGCCCTTCTTCACCTCGCCGATGCGCGATTTTGGGTATGACATCGCTGACTATTGCGATGTCGACCCGATTTTCGGGACGCTGGCCGATTTCGACTCGCTGATTGCGCGGGCGCATGCGCTGGGGCTGAAGGTCATTATCGACCAGGTCTATTCGCACACGTCCGACCAGCATGCCTGGTTCAAGGAGAGCCGGGCGAGCCGCGATAATCCGCGCGCCGACTGGTATGTCTGGGCCGATGCCAAGGCGGACGGATCGCCGCCGACCAACTGGCAGTCGGTGTTCGGCGGCCCGGCCTGGACCTGGGACGCGCGGCGCGGGCAATATTATCTGCACAATTTCCTGAGCGAACAGCCGGACCTCAATCTGCACAACCCGGCGGTGCAGGATGCCGCGCTGGCGGCGGCGCAATTCTGGCTGGAGCGCGGCGTCGATGGCTTCCGCGTCGATGCGATCAACTTCGCGATGCACGACCCGCAGCTTCGCGACAATCCGCCCGCGCCCGATGACGGTCGCCCGCGCACGCGCCCGTTCGATTTTCAGCAGCACATCTATAACCAGAGCCACCCGGACATCGTCCGCTTCCTCGAGCGGCACCGCGCGCTGACCGACGCGCATGGCGGCGCGTTTACCGTCGCCGAAGTGGGCGGACCGACGTCCGAGGCGGAGATGCACGCCTTTACCCGCGGCAGCACGCGGCTCAACAGTGCCTATGGCTTCGACTTCCTCTATGCGCCGCAACTGACCCCGGCACTGGTGAAGAAGGCGGTGGAAACCTGGCCCGACGAACCCGGCACAGGCTGGCCGAGCTGGGCGTTTGAAAATCACGATGCGCCGCGCGCCGTGTCGCGCTGGGTCGAGCCCGAGCATCGCAGCGCCTTTGCGGCGATGAAGATGCTGTTGCTGCTGTGCCTGCGTGGCAATGCGATCCTGTTCCAGGGCGAGGAACTGGGGCTGACTCAGGTCGAGATCCCGTTCGACAAGCTGCGGGATCCCGAGGCGATCGCCAACTGGCCGCTGACGCTCAGCCGCGACGGCGTGCGCACGCCGATGCCGTGGCAGGCGGAGGCGGAGAATCTGGGCTTTGGCACGGGCGAGCCGTGGTTGCCGGTCGGGGCGGACCATGCCGCGCTGGCGGTCGATCGGCAGGCGAGCGAAAACGGATCGCTGCTCAACCTGACCCGCGGGCTGATCGCGACGCGCGCGGCCAATCCGGCGCTGCGCGAAGGGGCGATGGCGGTGGTCGAAGCTGATGATGCGCTGCTGGTTTTTACCCGCGCGGTTTCCGGACAGCGCCTGACCTGTGCATTCAATCTGGGCAATGCCGCGCGGGCGTGGCATCCCGAGGCTTCGGACCGGGTCCGCGTGATCGCTGCCGTCAATGGCGCAGCGCCGGGCGACTTGCCCGCTTACTCGGGACTGGTCCTCGAACAGTTAGACTGACGCGATCAGGCGTCGCCGACAGGAGAGTGAGATGCGTGGAACCTTGGCTCTGACAGCGTTGACGCTGCCGTTGCTCGCGCTGGCGAGCCCGACGCTGGCGCAGGATGTCGCGCAGGCGACGACGGCAAAGGCGGGCGGTGCAACCGCAGCTTCGCCCGACGGCAGCATCCGCGTCACTGTCACCACCGATGGCGACGGGCGCCCCTATTACAGCGTCACCCGCAACGGAAAGCCGCTGATCGAACCGTCGCGGCTCGGCTTCCTGCTGACCGACGCGCCCAAGCTGGAGCGCGGCTTCGCGATCGAAAGCCAGCAGACCAGCAGCGCGGATTCGACCTGGGAACAGCCCTGGGGCGAGTGGAAGACGATCCGCGACCGCCACACGCAATTGCGCGTGCGGCTGAAGGAAGGCACCGCAATGGCGCGGGTGATGGATGTCGTGTTCCGCATCTTCGATGATGGCGTTGGCTTCCGCTACGAACTGCCCGACCAGCCCAATCTCAAGACCGCGAACATCGCCGATGAGCTGACCGAATTTGCGCTGGCGCAGGATGGCACTGCGTGGTGGATCCCGGGCGCCGAGTGGAATCGCGACGAATATATCTACAACACGACCAAGCTGTCGGCGGTGCCGCTGGCGCATACGCCGATGACGGTGAAGCTGGCCGACGGCACGCATGTGTCGTTCCATGAAGCGGCGTTGGTCGATTATTCGGGCATGTGGCTGCAGCGGATCGAGGGGACCAAGCTCAAGGCCGTGCTCCAGCCGGGCGCCAAGGGGCCGAAGGTGATCCGCGGCACGCCGTTCACCACGCCGTGGCGCACCATGGTGGTCAGCCCCGATGCGGCCGGCATCTATCAGTCGCACATCATGCTGAACCTCAACGAACCCAACAAGCTGGGCGATGTTAGCTGGTTCAAGCCCAGCAAATATGTCGGCGTGTGGTGGGAAATGCACCTCGACAAGGCGAGCTGGTCGACCGGGCCGAAGCATGGCGCCAACACCGCGAATGTGAAGCGCTATATCGATTTCGCGGCGAAGCACGGCTTTCGCGGCGTGCTGGTCGAAGGGTGGAATGTCGGGTGGGACGGCAACTGGTTCGGCAACGGCAATGACTTCGACTTTGCCAAGCCGACGCCGGATTTCGACATGGATGCGCTGTCGGCCTATGCGGCGAAAAAGGGCGTGCACCTGATCGGCCATCACGAAACCGGCGGATCGACGACGCATTATGAAAAGCAGCTCGACACCGCCTTCGCCTATGCCGCCAAGCACGGGATCGAGGTGGTGAAGACAGGCTATGTCACCGATGCCGGGCAGCTGGAGCGCGTCGAGGCCGACGGCACGCAGCTGCGCGAATGGCATGACGGCCAATATGCGTCGAACCACCATTTGCAGGTCGTGCAGACCGCCGCGAAGTACAAGGTTGCGATCAACACGCATGAGCCGATCAAGGACACCGGCCTGCGCCGCACCTATCCCAACTGGGTCAGCCGCGAGGGTGCGCGGGGTATGGAATACAACGCCTGGGGCGAGCCCAAGAACCCGCCCGAGCATGAATCGATCATGGTGTTCACCCGCCTGCTCGCCGGGCCGATGGACTTCACCCCGGGCGTGCTGAGCCTGGAAGGGAAGGGCGGGACGCCGATCCTGTCGACCATCGCGAAGCAGCTGGCGCTATATGTCGTCTACTATTCGCCGGTGCAGATGGCGGCGGACCTGCCGGAGAATTACGACAAATATCCCGCCGCGTTCCAGTTCATCAAGGACGTCCCCGCCGACTGGTCCGACACCCGCGTGGTGAGCGCCGAGATCGGCGACCATGTCGCGATCGCGCGCAAGGATCGCGGGTCGGAGAACTGGTATCTGGGTGCGGTGACCGACGAAACGGCGCGGACCTTGCAGGTGAAGCTCGACTTCCTCGACCCTGCGAAGCGCTACACCGCGCAAATCTATCGCGACGGCGAGGGGGCGGATTATCGCACCGACAAGCGCCACGCGATCGCGATCGAGAGCCGCGCAGTGAAGGCGGGTGAGACGCTGTCGCTGCCCCTCGCCCCCGGCGGCGGTGCGGCGGTGCGCTTCGTCGCGAAGTAACGATAGCCAAGTGAAATAAATTCACTTCGCGAATGGCCGGTGGTGGCCTAGCTTGTGCACCAGACAGGAGGCGCATCGATGGCCACCACCTTCCAACTGAACGGCAAAACCGAAGTCTTTGACGGCGACCCCGAAACGCCGCTGCTGTGGGTCCTGCGCGACCATCTTGGGCTTACGGGCACCAAATATGGTTGCGGCGTCGCTCAGTGCGGCGCGTGTACCGTGCATCTCGACGGCAAGAACCGGCGGTCGTGCGTGACCCCGGTCGGCATGGTCGCGGGCAAGAGCGTGACGACGATCGAGGGCGCGAGCGGCAAGGTCGCTGACGCGGTCAAGGCCGCCTGGGTCCAGATCGACGTGCCACAATGCGGCTTCTGCCAGTCGGGGCAGGTGATGTCGGCGATCGGCCTGCTCACCGCCAAGCCCAAGCCGACCGATGCCGATATCGATGCGGCGATGGCGGGCAACATCTGCCGCTGCGCCACCTATGTCCGCATCCGCCAGGCGATCAAGGATGCGGCGGGCGTGAAGGGGGCACGGGCATGAACGCCATAGCCAACCGCCGCGCTTTCCTGACCGGAAGCGCCGCGCTCACCATCGGGGTCACGCTGCCGGGCAAGGCGGCAAAGGCGCAGGCCGCCGCCGCGACGCTCGCGCCCAATGCGTTCGTGCGTATCGGTAGCGACAGTCGCGTGACGATCATCGCCAAACATGTCGAGTTCGGCCAGGGACCGGCCACGGGCGTCGCGACGATCATCGCCGATGAGCTGGACGCCGCCTGGGATCAGGTCGAGGTGGTCTTCGCTCCGGCCAATGACCCGCTCTACAAGAATCTCATGTTCGGCACGATGGGCGTCGGCGGGTCGACCGCGATGCGCGAAAGCTGGGACCAGATGCGCATGGCCGGCGCGGCCGCGCGCGCGATGCTGGTCGAGGTCGCGGCGAAGCGCTGGGGCGTTGAATCGGGCGCGGTGACCATCGCCAACGGCGTCGTTAGCGCCGGGGGCAAGTCGGCGAAGTTCGGCGCGCTCGTGGAGGATGCGGCAAAGCTGCCCGTACCGCAAAAGCCGGTGCCCAAGACCCCGGACCGCTATGTCTATATCGGCAAGCATGTGGCGAAGGTCGACAGCAAGGCCAAGAGCGACGGGTCGGCGGTATTCACGCAGGACGTGCGCCTGCCCGGCATGGTGCATGCCGCCGTCCGCCGCCCGCCCGCATTCGGCGGGACGGTCAAGAAGGTCGAGGATGGCGCGGCGCGCGCGATCCCCGGCGTGCTCGACGTCAAGCCGATCCCGAGCGGGGTCGCCGTCTATGCCCGCGACACCTGGACCGCGCAGCGCGGCGCTGCCGCGCTCGAGGTCGACTGGGACTTGTCGAAGGCGGAGACGCGATCGTCGGACCAGATGCTCGCCGAATATCGCGCCGCCGCGCGCACGCCGGGCCGACAGGTCGAGGCGGCGGGCGATGCCGCTGCGGCTTTGGCCCGCGCGGCCAAGACGATCGATGCGACCTATGTTTTCCCGTTCCTCGCCCATGCGCCGATGGAAACGATGGACTATGTCATCGAGAAGAAGGGCGCTGGGATCTCGGTCCATGCCGGCAGCCAGTTTCAGGTCGGCGAAATGGGCGCGATGTGCGGTGTCGCCGGGGCGCCGTTCGACCAGAGCGAACTGGTCCAGCATTATGCCGGGGGCAGCTTCGGCCGCCGCGCGACCCCGGTGATGTTCGATGGGACCGAAGCGGCAGCCTGCGCCCGCGCTTATGGCTTTGCCGCGCCGGTCAAGGTCGTGGCGAGCCGCGAGAATGACCTCAGCGGGGGCTGGTACCGCCCGCTGACGGTGCATCGCGTGCGCGCTGGGCTGGACGCCAGCGGCGCGATCAGCGGCTGGGATCAGGTCTGCGCTGCCAAGTCGATCATGAAGGATACGCCGTTCGAGGCGATGGGTATCCGCGACGGCATCGACGGCAACATGGTCGAGGGTGCGAGCGACACCAGCCAGTACAAGATCGGTGATTTCCGGCTGGGCCAGCATCTGATGAAGGGCGGCGTGCCGGTGCTGTGGTGGCGATCGGTCGGCCACACCCACACCGCCTTCGTCAAGGAAACGATGATCGATGAGCTGCTCGAACTGGGCGGCAAGGATCTGGTCGCGGGGCGGATGGAGCTGCTCAAGCACGACCGCGCCAAGGCGGTGCTGGCCAAGGTCGCCGAGATGGCGGCGTTCGGCAAGCCGGCGAAGAAGGGCCGGGCCAAGGGCATTGCGGTGCATGAGAGCTTCGACAGCTTCGTGGCGCAGGTCGCCGAAGTGTCGAAGGGGGCGGACGGCCTGCCCAAGGTGCACAAGGTGTGGTGCGCGGTCGATTGCGGCATCGCGATCAACCCCGACATCATCCGCGCGCAGATGGAGGGCGGCATCGGCTATGGCCTGGGTCACGCGCTCTATGCCGAACTGACTTTGGGTGAGGGCGGCGTGGTGCAGCAGACCAATTTCGACAGCTACCGCTCGCTGCGGATCGGGGAGATGCCGGATGTCGAGGTGGCGATCCTGCCCTCGACCGAAAAGCCGAGCGGGGTGGGTGAGCCGGGGCTACCCCCGATCGCGCCCGCCGTCGCCAATGCCTGGCGCAAGCTGACCGGCAAGGCGGTGCGCCGCTTGCCCTTCGCGCATGGAGACAATGCATGAGCGTGCAACGTTACGGCCTGATCGCGCTGGGTATCGCCGCCGTCGCGCTGCCCGCCGCCGTCGTGGCATCAAGCGAACCTGCGGCCCCCGCCGGGCTGAAGCCGGTCGCCGCGTTCGCGACGATCTCCGATCCGGCGGCGCGCTCCGCGGCGCTCTTTACTGAGATGGGCAAGGTGCTGACGCACCCGCGCTGCATCAACTGTCACCCGCGCACCGACAGCCCGTTGCAGGGCGACGACATGCGCTTCCACATGCCCCCGGTCGAGCGCGGGCCGAAGGGCATGGGGATTGCGGGCATGGAATGCTCGACCTGCCACGGCACCAGCAATGTGGCGTTCGCCGATGGCAAGGGCAGTATTCCGGGCCATCCGCTGTGGCACCTCGCCCCCGCATCGATGGCGTGGGAGGGCAAGTCGCTGCGCGAGATTTGCGAGCAGTTGAAGGACCGCAAGCGCAATGGCGGCAAGACGCTGGCGCAGATCCACGAACATAATACGAGCGACACGCTGGTCGGCTGGGGCTGGAACCCGGGGCAGGGGCGCACGCCCGCGCCCGGGACGCAGGCCGAGTTCGGCGCGCTGACCAAGGCGTGGATCGACAGTGGGGCGAAGTGCCCGGCATAGCTTCGTGGCGTTAAACGCGCTCCGTTTGTGCTGAGCTTGTCGAAGCACACCTACCACCGGTGTGGTGATCGGCCCTTCGACAAGCTCAGGGCAAACGGGGGAGGGCGTTACGCCGTCACCCACTCCACCTGTGTGTCGTTGAAGTCGATCACATCGGCGAGTTCCCAGACGTTGGTGTAACCATAGCCCACGAGGTTGATGAACGTCTGGATATTCAGCGCGAGCGGGGCGGCCTTTACCGGCACCGGGCGGCGGTGGTTCGAGAAATTATTGTTGCAGTAGATCAGGATCATCCGCCCCGGCGCGCCGATGACGGCGCGCAGCGAGTCCGCGTTGAAATCGGGCAAGGGCAAATTGACCGCGCCCTTGATATGCCCCTCCCGAAACGCGGTTTCCGAGCGTGCGTCGAGCAGCAGCGTGTCGTCCGATGCGGCCAGTTGCTTGAATCGCGCAAAGGGCAGGAGCCGGCGGGCACGCAGCTGGCGGACATCGCCGGTCAGCCGTTCGAAGCCGCCATAATCGATCTGGGGATTGGGCTCACCGGGCCGCTTTGCCTGCGCCATAGCCGGGGCGGCTGCGGTGGCACCGAGCGTGGTGAGGAACAGGCGGCGCTGCATCGGTCAAACCCTCCATTCTGCGTCCGCAACGATGCGCCCGATTCCATGTCGGCGGGATGAACCGTTGACGTCCGCGCGCGTCCGTCGCACCCCTTGGACATAGACAGGGGGGACCGCATGGCCGACGGATTGTTTCGTACGAAGAGCGTGAAGGGCGCGGAGGACCATGCGCCCGAACATCGGCTGGCGGCGACACTGTCCTGGCCGCATCTGATCGCGCTCGGCATCGGGGCAATCGTCGGCACCGGCATCCTGACGCTGATCGGTGTCGGCGCGGGCAAGGCCGGACCGGCGGTGATCCTGTCCTTTGTCATTGCGGGCGCGATCTGCGCCGCAGCAGCGCTCGCCTATGCCGAGATGTCGACGATGATGCCGGCGTCGGGCAGCGCCTATAGTTACAGCTATGCCGTGCTGGGCGAGATCATCGCCTGGGTCGTCGGCTGGTCGCTGATCCTTGAATATTCGCTGGTGGTCAGTGCGGTGGCGGTCGGCTGGTCGGGTTATGCCGCGCCGCTGCTGCAATCCTGGGCCGGCGTGCCGATGGAGCTGATGCAGGGGCCGCACGCGGGGGGGATCGTCAATATCCCGGCGATCGTGATCATCGCGATCGTCGCGGGACTGTTGTGTCTCGGCACGCGGGAAAGTGCGACGCTCAATGCCGGCCTCGTCATCGTGAAGATCGTTGCGCTCGCTGTCTTCGTTGCGGTCGCGTTGCCCTATTTCAACAGCGCAAATTTCGAACCCTTCGCGCCGTTCGGCTTTGCCAAGAGCGTGTCGGCAGATGGGGTCGAGCGCGGGGTGATGGCGGCGGCGGCGATCATCTTCTTCGCCTTTTACGGCTTTGACGCGATCTCGACCGCGGCGGAGGAAACCAAGAATCCGGGTCGCGACCTCGCGATCGGCATCGTCGGATCGATGGTCGCCTGCGTCGCCATCTACATGCTCGTCGCGGTCGCCGCAGTCGGTGCGCTGTCCTACGCCCAGTTCGCCGACAGCCCCGAACCGCTGGCGCTGATCCTGCGCGAATTGGGGCAGCCGCGTTTCGCCACCTTCCTTGCCATCTCGGCGGTGATCGCGCTGCCGACGGTGCTGCTCGGCTTCCTGTTCGGGCAGAGCCGCATCTTCTTCACGATGGCGCGCGACGGGATGCTGCCGATCGCGCTGGCGAAGGTGTCCTCGCGTGGTGCGCCAGTGCGAATCACCATATTCACCGCGATCATCGTCAGCGTCATCGCCGGGCTGCTGCCGATCGAGGAGATTGCGGCGTTGGCGAACGCCGGCACGCTGGTCGCATTCGCCGCAGTCGCGATCTGCATGATGGTGCTGCGCCGCCGCGCGCCCGATGCACCGCGCATGTTCCGCACGCCCTTGTGGTGGCTGGTCGGGGCGATCGCCGTGCTCGGCTGCGCCTATCTGTTCTTCAGCCTGCCGGCGAAGACGCAGCTCTATTTCCTCTATTGGAACGTCCTCGGGGTTGTCATCTACTTCGCTTATGCGCGCCCCAAAGTAAGCAAACAGGGGTTGGCATGAGCGGTTGGCATATCGGGATCATCGGCGGATCGGGGCTGTACGATGTCGCGGGAATTGAAGATGGCCAGTGGGTCGAAGTCGACTCCCCCTGGGGCGAGCCGTCGGACGCGATCTTCACCGGGCGGCTGGGCCATGTGCGCGTGTCGTTCCTGCCCCGCCATGGCCGTGGCCACCGGGTCAGCCCGTCGGAGCTGAACGCGCGCGCCAATATCGACTGTCTCAAGCGGCTGGGCGTCACCGATGTGCTGTCGGTGTCGTCGGTGGGTGGATTGCAGGAGGAGCGCGCGCCGGGGACGTTCACGATCGTCGACCAGTTTATCGACCGGACCAAGGGGCGCCCGTCGAGCTTCTTCGGCACCGGCATGGTCGCCCATGTCTCGATGGCCGATCCGGTGTGCCCGCGCCTATCGGCGCTCGCCAGCGACGCGGCGGAGGCGGCGGGGGCCACCGTCCACCGCGCTGGCACCTGCCTCGTGATGGAGGGCCCGCAATTTTCCACCCGTGCGGAAAGCCATCTCTATCGCAGCTGGGGCTGCGACGTGATCGGCATGACCGCGATGCCCGAGGCAAAGCTGGCGCGCGAGGCGGAGCTGCCCTTCGCGATGGTGGCGATGGTCACCGACTATGATTGCTGGCGCGAAGAGGAAGCTGCGGTCGATGTCGCACAGGTGATTGCGCAGCTGTCGACCAACGCGGAAAAGGCCCGCGCAATGGTGCTGAACCTGCTGCGCGCGCTGCCGGTGGAGCGGGCGGCGTCGCCGATCGACACCTGCCTCGACACCGCGTTGATCACCGCGCCAGCGGCACGTGATCCGGAAGTGCTGGCGCGGCTTGATGCGGTGGCGGGGCGGGTGCTGGGCTAACCCAGCATGTCCGCCAGCGTGCGGGCGACATTCTCCATCGTATAGGGTTTCTGCACCACCGGGCGGCCGCGATGCTGATCGGGAAACTCCGCCTGCTCGCCATAGCCGGTGGCGAACATGAACGGGATGCGCCGTTCGAGCAGCGCATCGGCGATGGCGAAGCTGGTGGTGCTGCCAAGGTTGATGTCGAGGATCGCGACCGTCGGCGGCTGTGCGGAGATCAGGTCGAGCGCGGCATCGACCGATGCTGCAGTCATCACGTCGGTTGCGCCGAGCCGGGTGACGATATCCTCGGCGTCTAGCGCAATGATCAAACTGTCCTCGACCAGCAACAGCCGCTGATCGCTGAGAAGGTCGGCGGGCGGCTCCTCGCGCTGCCCATGCGCCGCGCGCGGGAAGCGGATCAGCGGCGCGCCGCCTTCGCGCGGTTTGGACACATGGCGTGCGGGAATGCAGAAATCGGCCTCGAATCCGTTTTCGGCATACCTCACCGCTGCTTCACCGCCGAGATCATAGGGCACAGAGCGCTCGATGATCGTGGTGCCAAAGCCTTTGCGCGTGGGCGGCTTCACCGGTGGGCCATCGATGTCGCGCCAGTGTAACAGCAGGTCACCGCGCGCAGTGCATTCCCAGCTGAGCTTCACCGTACCGCCAGTGACCGACAGGCTGCCATATTTGCTCGAATTGGTGACCAGTTCGTGCAGCACCAGCGCCATGGTTGAATAGGCCTGGGGGTTGAGCATCACTGGCTCGCCCTCGCTTAGAATGCGGTCGCCCTCTTCGGCAAAGGCGGCGGACTCGGCGTCGATCAGTGCCTGGAGCCAGGCCGGTCCCCAATGATCCTCGGTAATCTGGTTGTGCGCGCGTGCGAGGGCGTGGATGCGGCCATCAACGACTTTCACGAAATCGCGGACGGCTTCTTCTTCGGGCTGGGCCTGACGGATCAGACCGCGGATCAGACCCAGGATGTTGCGCACGCGGTGGTTCAGCTCGGCGATCAGCACTTCCTGTCGCGCGCCGGCACGCTGGCGCTCGGCCGATGCCTCGTCGGCCAGGCGCAGCACCACCTCGATCAGCGTCGCGCGCAGGGTTTCCGCCACGCGCAATTCAGATGCGGTGAACGGCTTCGAGCGGCCGCGAACCAGTTCCTTCCACTCCTCGAAACTGGCGCGCGGGGACAGGCGCGGGCCGTTGGGGCCATAGGCGACCGGCTTGTGCGGGTCCCCGGCCCAGCGGATCGACCGGATCATTTCGCTACGGAACAGGATGACATAATCGCGCGGTGAGCGGGAGATTGGGATCGCCAGCAGACCGGCGGCGCTGCCCGAAAAGCTTTCGGCATCGATGATCAGCGACCCGATATGGTCGGTCGCGAACACCTTGCCCGCCGCCGTCGCATTGAGCGCGCGCACGATCCGGCGGAAATCGTCGGTCGGCGGCGTGACCCCGGAAAAGGCGTAGCTGCCGTTGAGCCACACGCCCACGCCATCGGCGGGGATCGCGTTGGTCAGGATATCGGCAAGCCAGTCGGGATCGCGCAACAGCGTTTCGTCCGACGCGACCGCGCCGAGCAGCTGGTCGGAAATGTCGCGCGCGCGCCGTTCGAACTCGACCGTCTGTTGCCGCTCGCGGCTTTCCAGGCGCATCGAGAACATCTGCGCGAACAGTTCGGAGATCGAGCGCCGCTCGAAACTGGGGTGGCGCGGGGCATAATGGTGGCAGGCGAACAGGCCCCACAGCTTGCCATCGACGATGATCGAAATCGACATCGACGCGTCCACGCCCATGTTGCGCAGATATTCGATATGGATCGGCGAGACTGATCGCAGCAATGACAGCGACAGGTCGAGCGGCTCGCCCCGTTCATCGAGCTCGGGGACGACCGGCACCGGCGTCGCGTTGATGTCCGCGATGACGCGCAGCAGGTTGCGGGTATATAGCACGCGCGCCTGAACAGGGATGTCGCTGGCCGGATAGTGCAGGCCCTGAAAGCGGCCGATCCCCGGCTTGCACGCTTCCGCCACCACTTCGCCGGATCCATCTGCCGCGAAGCGATAGACCATGACGCGGTCATAGCCGGTGAGCGCGCGCACCTGTCGCGCCCCTTCGCGGTAGAAGGACAGCATGTCACCGCATTGGTCCAGCCGCGCGATCATCGACCGCACCATGCCGGTGACGTCCCCCACTTCGCCAGTGGAGCGCTGCCCCTCGATCACGATCTGGCCGCCCGACATATGGATCGCCATGTCGAACGGTCCCGCACCGGGCACCAGTTCGGTGTCGAACAGCCGCTCGATCGAATCCGGCCCGCGCAGCATCGCGGTGCGATTGCGTAGGTCGTGAATGATCGGCGCCGGCAAAAACTCCGCCAGCGGATGGCCGACGATCTGTTCGGGGTAGACGTTTAGAAACTCCGGCAGATTCGCTGACGCCCGCGCGACGATCCAGTCGGCGGTCAGCGCGATCAGAAACCCGATCGGCTGGATCGCGCCGAGGATATGGATGGGCTCGCGATCGCAATTGGTGAGATCGACGGGGTGCGGATCATTCAACGACAAACATCCTTCCATGCTGACGCGCACTTCGACGGAACAGGTCGAAGACGGCGCGTGCAGCGTCTGCTGCCACCGCATGCTGGCGGGGCGTGACGAGGTGGCGGTCCAGTACCTCGATCAATGCTTGCCAGCGTTTCGGCGCGGGAGCGCAACGAATGAACCGGGCGGGAAGGTCCATTGGCACGGCACGGGCAAGCATCGCCCCGCCCAGCCGCGATCCTTCGAGCACATAGATGACGCCAAGCGCGGCGGCATCCGAGTGCAGGTCAAATGGTTCGGCTTGCGGGGGCTGGACGCCCAAATCGGTCAGATCGGCGCGGAGCAGATCGGATCGGCGACGATCCGGCCAGTCGGGCAGCAACGCGGCGGGGTCGAACACGTCAACCGCTGCCTCCGCTGTCAGCAATGGGCCGGCCTGCGCGGTCAGGAAGCTGCGATACCCGTCGCGGCCACTAAGGTCGAAGGCGCCGAATGCGTCGTCCACCTGCGCATGCGCGGAGGCGGTCGCGGTGCGCAACAGGCTCCGGGCAGATGCAGCTTTCGTCATGCGTGGCGGTTGTGGCGAAACCGGTCGCGCGCCACAAGCCATTGTTTCCTAAGTGAAATGATCTTTATGCGCTGCGCTCAGGCCGGGCGCGCGCGGCGATCCGGTTCAGAATCGCGCGGCGGCAATCATCGTTGACCGATGACCATATCGCAATCTCATCGCGCGTGCGGTGGCAGCCCGTGCAGACATCGTCCACGTCCAGGCGGCACACGCCGATGCACGGGCTGGCGACGCCCGGGACCGGGGTGAAGGCGAGGAAATCATCCTCGTCCATCGCTGCGGTCACGCCGGGATCGTGAAGTTCAGGAAGTCCGGGATCGGGCCGTTCCAGCCACCATCGTCCTGCGCATCGGGACCCGTGTCGCGGGCGTCGTAACGCTGGTCGCGGCGCGGGCGATCGTCGCGGCGGGCGCGGGGGCGGTCTTCGCGCGGACGGTCCTCGCGCGGCCTC
>VYKW01000172.1_pt1 | contig 38212 bp, 37 predicted proteins | sample 5114451 | NCBI WGS metagenome assembly VYKW01 (sample SAMN12291784, study PRJNA351875) | freshwater metagenome | isolation source: freshwater lake | place: USA: Michigan, Gull Lake | collected 2013-08-08
TGGCCTGCCCCTCAACGCGATACCAGGGATTAAGTTAGAACCCGGCCGCTTGTAGCCAGCATTTGGGCTGGCCGAAGCGGAGCGTAGGCGAGACCAGATGCTGGCGGCAAGATCGTTTCTGGAGCCGGCGGACGATAACCGAGCGAGGAATGAGGCCGGATCGCATTGTAATGGCGCCGCCAGCGCTCGATGAGCACCTGAGCCTCATAGAGCGTCGAGAACTGCTCCCCCTCCAGCAGTTCGTCCCGGAGCTTGGAGTTGAAGCTTTCGCAGTAGCCGTTCTCCCATGGTGATCCAGGCTCGATGTAGAGCGTCTTGACGCCGAGCCGGGAGAGCAAGGTCCTCACCTTCCTGGCGACGAACTCCGGGCCATTGTCGGAACGAATGTGCTCAGGCGGGCCGTGCCGGCTCATCAGGTCTGTCAAACATTGGAGGACGTCGTCGGATCGGAGGCGCCGCGCGACCATGATCGCCAGGCATCGCCGGCTGAACTCATCGATCACGGTGAGCATCCGAAACGGGCGTTTGTCTGCGGTCTGGTCTTGCACGAAGTCATAGCTCCAGACATGGTTGGGCCGCTCAGGTCTGAGACGGATACATGATCCGTCGTTGAGCCACAGACGGCCGCGTTTGGGTTGCTTCTTTGGTACTTTCAGCCCTTCCCGGCGCCAGATCCGATAGACGCGCTTGACGCTGACGCGCCAGCCTTCGTCGATGAGAAGCTGGCGCACACGCCGGTAGCCATAGCGGCCGTAATTCTTGGCCAGCCGCACGATGGCTTCGGTCAGCGATGCCTCGTCGTCACGGATCTTAGGCTTTCGGCGCTGCGTTGCGCGAGGCTGTCCAACAACCGAACACGCCCGGCGCTCCGAGACGGGAAGCTGCGAGCGCACGTGATCCACGCACGCCCGCTTCCGGGAAGGGCTTAGTACTTTCCCGTCAAAGCTTCTTTCAAGATCAGCTTGTCTAAGGTCAGCTCGGAGACCGCCTTCTTCAGGCGCTCGTTCTCGCGTTCGAGTTCCTTCAATCGCTTCGCTTGGTCGATCTTCAGGCCGCCGTACTCACGGCGCCACTTGTAGTACGTCTGCTCCGATATACCGAAGCCCCGGCAGATCTTCCCCACTGTCTCGCCCTGTCCAAGACGGACCTCCGCCTCGCGCAAAGCCTGGATGATCTCCTCGGTCGACTTGCCTTTCCGTGCCATGTCCGTGTCTCCGTTCGAGAGCTTGGAAATAGCCGGATTCGAAACTCATGACCGGTATCGGATCAGGGGAGCAGGCCAGGATCAGGGGAGCAGGCCAGCCGTATCGATCATTTCGGGCCGCGCATTGGCCCCAATCGATCAGGTGATCGGCCAGTGGCGAATGGTGGTGCGGGCCCGCCAATCCTATCAGCGCCTGAAAAAAGCGCTGCCCGATGAGGCCGAACAGCCCCCGCCCCTTCAACTGCCGGAACCGCGCGGCGCGCTCAGCCTTCGCAACGTCACCAAACTCGCTCCGAGCGCGGCCGAGAGCATGGGCGACGGCAACAATCATATCATTCTCAAAGATGTCAGCTTCTCCCTCGAACCCGGCGATGCTGTCGGCATCATCGGCCCGAGCGCGTCCGGCAAGACGACTCTTGCGCGCGTTCTGATCGGCGCGTGGAAGCCCGACAACGGTCAAATTCGCCTCGACGGCGCCCTCCTCGAACAATGGGATCAGGATGTTCTCGGCCGCTACATCGGCTATCTGCCGCAGAATGTCGAATTGCTCGCCGGAACGGTGCAGCAAAACATCGCCCGCTTCGATCCCACCGCGAAGGACGAAGAAATCATCGCCGCAGCCAAGATGGCTGGAGTTCACGACATGATCCTGCGCCTGCCCGGCGGCTACGACACGCGCGCCGGCTACGGCGCGACACCCCTGTCGGGCGGACAAGTCCAGCGCATCGCTCTGGCCCGTGCGATCTTCCGGATGCCGAAGCTCGTCGTGTTGGACGAACCCAACTCTAATCTCGATTCCGAGGGGGATGCCGCCCTTGCGGCGGCCGTCGAGAATCTGCGTCAGGCTGGATCCGCCGTCATCGTAATGGCCCACCGCCCCAGTGCCATCGCATCGGTGAACAAGCTGCTCATGTTGGTCGGCGGCGCCGTCGTCGAGTTCGGCGACAAAGACGACGTCCTACGCAAGGTCACCCGCGTCGTCCCCGCAGGAGCGCGCGCATGAATGCTATAACCCCTACAGTCGCCGCCCCGCAGAAGCCACCGGTGAACACCAACTACCGCTCGCCTATCCGCGCTGCCATGCTGATCTTCGTCTTTCTCTTCGGCGGCCTGCTGGCGTGGATGTTGATTGTGCCCCTGTCCGGCGCTGTGATCGCCGCCGGTCAAATCGTTGTTCGCGGCAAGCCACAGCTCGTGCAGCATCTCGATGGCGGCATCGTAAAGACCATTGACGTCCGCAACGGCGACCGTGTCGAGAAGGGAGATATCCTTGTGCGGCTCGACGATGCCACGCTCAAGGCCAATCTCGACATCTACAGAAACCGACTGCGCGAAGCATTAGCCAGGCGTGCGCGCCTCGAGGCGGAACGGGACGACCGCGACACGATCACCTTCGAAACGGAAATCGCGTCCAGGTTCAACCTGGGCGATGAGACCGCAAACCGTGAACGGCAGCAAAGCCTCTTCCAGGCCCGCAAGGCAAGTCGCATGGGCGAGATCGAGAAGCTCAGAGAAAAGATCGGACAATTCGACAACCAGATGGATGGCCTCGAAGGCCTCATCGGCGCCAAGACGGAACAGTTGAAATCCATCCAGACAGAACTCGATGGTCTCACGGAGCTCCTCGAAAAGGGCATCGCAACCAAGACGCGGGTCTACGGCCAGGAGCGCATGAAGTCCGATATCACGGGGCAACTCGTGGAGCACGCAGCGGAAGTGGCACGCGTCAGCAACGCGGTCCGTGAGACGGAAGTAAGCATTATTCAGGTCGACCGCGCGTTTAAGGAGAAGGTCCTCGCAGAACTCTCTGAGACAGCCACCCAGGTCGATGACCTGTCGCAACAGATTGCGGCCACCCAAAAGCAGCTGGATCGCGTCGATATTCGCGCTCCCGCATCCGGAATCGTCCATGAACTCGGCGTCAATACGGTTGGCGGCACGCTCCCGCCCAATGCGACGCTTATGCAAATCATCGCCAGCGACGGCGGCCTGGATGTCGAAGTTCGCGTCGATCCCATCGCGATCGATCAGGTGTCCATCGGCCAGGAGGCCATCGTGCGCTTTCCGGCCTTTGACCAGTCGACGACCCCCGAAATCATGGGAACTGTCGACCGGATCTCGCCATCGAGCGTGACGGACGAGGCCACGGGCTTGTCCTTCTATCGGGTCATCGTCACTGTCACGCCCGCAGAATTGAGCCGCCTAAAGGATTTGCGCTTGATCCCTGGGATGCCCGTCGAGGCGTATGTGCGCACGGGCGAACGAACGATGGCGAGTTTCCTCATGAAGCCCTTCATCGATAATCTCAACCGTGCCATGCGCGAGTAGATGCGGCTGCGCCACGATCTTGACAATTTGCGGCACGGCTCGGCCTCGCGACACATGTCGATCTGCTGTGAAACATCAAGACATCATGGAAAGAACCGCCCGATGGACCAGATTTCTCGCGGCCCGGACGCAGGATGGCGTCGCGATAGTGGGCAAGCTTGCAATGACTGGTCAAGCTCTCTTCACTGCCTGAGCGCCGGGCGGGAAACCAGATGCGCATAGGTCTTTTCATCGATCTCGCAGGCCAGCGCCAATGGCATCGCTGGCTGTTGGACGAAGTCGCCCGTGCGGGTGATGACCTGGTCATCATGCGTCCAGCCGGCATGGCGATCGTCGCACCTCCCGCTGCGCTTCAACTTGCTCTGTGGCTTGATCCCGTCCTGTTCAGATTGAAAGGCGAACACGCCTTCGATTCGCCGGCCACCGCTCCGGTCCCCGAGCAGGATGAAATGAACGCCGGAGCAGGAATGCCGTTCGATGTTCTCATCGACGCCAGTTCGTCTGACGGGCCGCGGCCTGCCGCGCACCGCAGTATGCGGCTTCTCTTCAACGGCCACCCATCCGAGTTGGCTGCCGTTGCAGCTCTTCTAGACGACGGACCGGTAACAGTTTCGATCGACGGCGGACCTGACGATATCAGAGAAGGAGCCAAGCCGGGGATTGCGCAACGGCAATGCCTCACGGCATCGCTCGACAACGTCTTCTCCGTGGTCGTCGAGCTTCTGGCCGACCGCGCCTCCAGCCGGTTCGCTACCACTCCAGGTATACACGGCAACGTGCAGACTCAGGATATGGAATCGAGGGCCGCTGCTACCCCGAGGCAAACAGGTGGCGCCGCGGGGCTGCGCTATCTCGCCAGCGCCATATCCACAAAGGCAGCGAGCTATCTCACACGGCGCCTCGGGTCGAGAAAGACCTGGGCGATCGCCACACGGCTGTGCACTGGCGACGGCCTCGTTCACGGAGCATGGCCGGCCACAGCGTCATTCGACATCGTTCCCGACGACGGCCGCCGCTACTATGCCGATCCGGTCCTGTTTGAACACAGCGGTCAGTGCCACCTCTTCGCGGAGGAGTATTGCTACGCCACGCAGCGCGGCACGATCTGCGTCGCCCCGATTGGAAGCGATGGCTGCGTCGGAGACTTTCGCCCCGCCCTCGAGCGCAAGGATCATCTCTCCTATCCCTTCGTCTTCGAATACGGCGGACAAATTTGGATGGTGCCCGAAGCCTGCGCTGGCGGCTCAGTCGAACTCTTCCGCGCCGAAGAATATCCCCATGAATGGGTTCACGACCGGACGCTAATCGACGGCGTTGCCGGCTGCGACGCGACCATACTGCACGATGCCGGACGCTTCGTGATGGTTCTGACCAGTCGGCGTTGGCTCGGGACAACGTGGGACAACCAGAGGATTTTTTACGCCACCTCGCCGCTGGGGCCGTGGACCGAACATGCCACAGGTCTCATCCGGATCGACAACGCTTTGGCCCGCCCGGCCGGTCCAGCCCTCCAGCGCGGCGGCCGACAGGTGCGGCCAGTCCAAAATTGCTCCAAGATCTATGGCGGCGGCATGACCGTGCTGGACGTCCGTTACCCGGACGGTGGCGAACCCATCGAGGTCCCCGTCGCCACGTTGTTTGCGGCGGCCCCCATGGGCATCATCGGCACGCACACCTATGCCCGCAGCCGTTCGATCGAGGCTGTCGATGTGTTTGGCGATCTAAGCGGCGTGCGCCGCGTCGAAATCCAGTGCGCGCCAATTGCAGAATAAAAGTCAGCGGCTTGGACGCTCCCAAGCCCGCCGAACGGCCTTTTCGATCTCCAGAATAACAAACAGCCCCAAGCCCACCAGAATGACGGGCCATCCGTCAGCCAGGCCAATGGGCCGCGTCTCGAAGAAGCGCTCTGTAAACGGGGCATAAGTGAAGATGATCTGCAAGACGGCAACGGCAGCGACGGCCGCCAACACGGCCGGCGTGCCGAGCACGCCCCGCACTGTGAGAGAGCGCATGCGCAGAAAGCGGACGCTGAACAAATAAAACACCTCCATCACTACGAGCGTGTTCACAGCCAGCGTACGCGCCGTCTCGATATCTGCGCCCCCTGCAATGGCCCAGTGAAACACTCCGAATATTCCAGCGAGGAACAAGGTCGATACGAACACCACGCGCCAGACCAGAAAGCGTGTGAAGATGGGCTCATGCGGCGACCGGGGCGGCCTCGTCATCGCATCAGGTTCAGCCGGCTCAAACGCCAAAGCCAAAGCAAGACACATCGAACTCACCATGTTCACCCACAGAATCTGCAATGGCGTGATCGGCAGCGTCAGGCCCATCAGGATCGCAACAATAATGCTGAGCGACTCCCCGCCGTTAATTGGCATCAGAAACGCAATCGACTTCTTCAAGTTGTCGTAAACTGTCCGCCCCTCCCGCACCGCGCTGGCGATGGAGGCAAAGTTGTCGTCAGCGAGAACGATCTGCGCGGCTTCCTTCGCCGCCTCCGTGCCTTTGATGCCCATCGCGACACCGACATCCGCTCGCTTCAGCGCCGGTGCATCGTTGACGCCATCACCTGTCATTGCGACTACGGCGCCGCGCGCCTGCAACGCCTGAACCAGCCGCAGCTTATGCTCCGGGCTGGCGCGTGCGAACACGTCGACGCTGCCCACCGCGTCCGCCAGCGCATCATCCGCCATCTCCTCGATCTGAGGGCCGGTAAGCGCGGTCGACGTGTTCTCAAATCCCAGTTGCTGCGCGATCGCGCGCGCCGTCACAGCGTGATCGCCCGTAATCATCTTGACGCGAATACCCGCCGCCCGGCACTCCGCCACGGCCGCAATCGCCTCCTCGCGCGGCGGATCGATGATGCCGAAAAGCCCAAGCAGAACTAGCCCGTCGGCAACATCATCGACGATGAGTTCCCGATGGTCGGGCAGTGTCTGCCGCATGGCCACGCCCAGCAAGCGTTGCCCCTCGCCGGCCATGTGGTCGATGGCATCGAGCCAACGCGCCCGGTCGATCGGCCGGTCTCCATCGGCTGTCCGGACGCGGGTGCACATCGCGAGCAACCGCTCCGGAGCGCCCTTGACGCAGATGAAGGTCTGCCCATCGGCATCATTGTGCAAGGTCGCCATGAATCGATGGTCTGACTCGAACGGAATGATGTCTCGGCGCGGATTGGCTTTGCGCACATTCTCGATGTTGAGGCCCAACTTCGCGGCGAGCGTCAGCAGCGCGCCCTCCATCGGATCGCCATCGACCACCCAGCTGCCATCCACCTGCCGCAACCCCGCATCGTTGCACAGCGCTGCCACGCGCACGGCATCGGCGAGAACCGGCATGGCGTCCGGACGAATCTCCCGGCCATTACAGAAAAGAGACCCGCGCGGCGCATAGCCAGCGCCATGCACCTCAAACCGTTGGTCCGCCGTCGCAACCGCCGCGACCGTCATCTCGTTGCGCGTCAGCGTCCCAGTCTTATCCGAGCAGATGACGGAGACGGCCCCCAGCGTCTCCACGGCCGGAAGCCGGCGGATCAGCGCACGCCGCGCCGCCATGCGCTGCACGCCGATAGCCATGGCGATCGTAAGAACGGCAGGCAGGGCCTCCGGAATGGCCGCCACTGCTAGTGTAATGACCGCCAGAAACAGTTCCGCTGCCGGTTGATCACGCACGAGCAGACCAAAAGTAAAGATGAGGCCGGCGGCCAACAGAATGCCGATCGTCAATTGCCGCGAAAACTGCCGCATGTGCCGAAGCAGCGGAGTCTCCAAGGGTTCGACCGCAGCCAGCATGCTGCTGATTTGGCCGATCTCCGTCTGGCCGGCCGTAGCAACGACGATGCCACCGCCTTGCCCACGCGTAACGAGCGTGCCCGAAAAGGCCATGCACGCCCGATCGCCAACCGCGGCGTTGCCGGCGACGGCGTCGGTCTGCTTCGCCACGGGTACGGACTCGCCCGTCAGCGCCGCCTCGTCGATCTGGAGATTGCGCACGCGGACGAGCCGCAAATCTGCAGGAACCCGGTCACCCGACTCCACCAGGACCAGATCGCCCTGAACCAGCATCTCGGCCGGAACCGTAATCCGCACCCCGCCGCGCATCACGGTGGCATGTGGCGACACCATCAGTTGAATGGCGCGGATTGCCTGTTCCGCCTTGCCCTCTTGGATAAACCCCATGAGCCCGTTCACGACGACGACCGCGAGGATCACGGCCGCATCCGTGGCGTGCCCAATGGCAGCCATGATCACAGCCGCGCCTAGCAGAACCTGTAGTAGAAAATTCTCAAACTGAGCCAGGAAGCGGCGGAGCACTGACCGCGGCACCGGCGGTGGCAATCGGTTCGCGCCGTCGCGCTCCAAACGCCGCGTAGCTTCCTCGCCGCTCAGCCCCTCATCACAGCCGCCCAGCGTTCCCACGACCGCCGCGGCATCCATCGCGTGCCAATCCGATCCCACCGGTTCCGTCCTGCCACCCCCACTGTCCTGCATGCGGCGTCCTTCTTTCTTCATTGCAGCGGGCACCCTAATAGACCGGCCGGGCCACGAGACTTGGGCTTGATCAAAACACGTAGTCGTACGGATCAGCCTTCTGAGCGCACCCCTTCCTCCCGCAACTCAATTCCGGTTGCCGCGTTAAAGCAACCAGGACCCGATCGGCGGGCAGAAACGGCTTGCGATCTACTCTTGAGCTTGCATACCAACATATAATCTCCAACATACCGCGTGAGTGACGACGCCCGTGTCTTATATCGGTCATGATGCGGCCCCATGCCTGCACGCACTCCCGGAGGATCATATGACAAAGCTGACCATCAACGGCCGCGAGGTGGACGTGGCTGCCGACCCGGATACACCGCTCCTCTGGGTCGTCCGCGATGAACTGGGTCTGACGGGTGCAAAATTCGGCTGCGGCCAAGCGCTCTGCGGAGCATGTACGATGTACGCCGATGGCACGCCAATCCGCGCCTGCGTCACGCCGGTCGAAAGCGTTGCGGGGCAAGCCATCACTACTCCGGAGGGTCTGGAAGGCCGCGTCGCCGAGGCCGTCCGCGCCGCCTGGGAAAAGCACGATGTCGCCCAATGCGGCTACTGCCAGCCAGGTCAGATCATGGCCGCCGTCGCGCTCCTCAATGGCAAACCTGCGCCGACTGACACCGATATCGACGAAGCGATGACCGGTAATATTTGCCGCTGCGCCACCTACGGCCGCATCCGTACGGCGATCAAAACCGCATCCGAAACGTTGAAGGGCTGAGGAGAGACGCACCATGTTCAAGGACAACGTCGCTGCCGCCGCCCGCGCTCTGGCTCCGGAAGCCTCCATTGCACTCGATCGCCGCGGCTTCCTGCGTCTCACCGCCGGTACCGGTGCCGGCCTCGTTGTTGGCGCGTATGTGCCCGCATCCCCTCTCGCCGCAGAAACAGCCGCGAAAGGCTCCGCTGCCGCTGTCTTCAATCCTTTCGTGACGATCACACCGGAAAACAAAGTGATCGTTCTGTCGAAACATCTCGACAAAGGCCAAGGCACGGCCACTGGCCTCGCCACCCTCGTCGCCGATGAACTCGACGCCGACTGGTCACAAATGGTCGCCGACTTCGCCCCCGCCAACACAGCGCTCTACAAAAATACGTTCTTCGGTGTGCAGGGCACCGGCGGCTCCACCGCCATGGCCAACTCCTTCGAACAGTATCGCAAGGCCGGCGCTGCCGCCCGCCAGATGCTGGTTGAAGCAGCCGCCAAAGCCTGGAAGACCGATCCTGCAAAAATCACGGTCGCCAAAGGCATCGTGTCCGACGGAACCAACAAAGCCACCTTCGGCGAATTGGCAACCGCAGCGTCCAAGCTCCCGGTTCCCGAAAGCCCCAAGCTGAAAGATCCCAAAGACTTCACCTACATCGGCAAATCGTTCCCGCGCCTCGACCAGAAGGCAAAGGTCAATGCACAACCCGTGTTCACACAGGATGTGCAGCTGCCCGGCATGCGCGTGGCCGTGATCGCCCGGCCGCCCCGCTTCGGCGGCAAGCCCGGCACCATCGATGCCGCCAAGGCCAAAGCCGTCAAAGGCGTTACAGACGTCGTGACCATTCCCGGCGGTGTCGCGGTTGTCGCCAACTCGACTTGGGCCGCCATCAAGGGCCGCACCGCACTGCAGGTGTCCTGGGATGAATCGTCCGCCGACAAGCGCGGCACCAACGAACTCATCGCCGAATACAAGGCGCTCGCCGCCAAGCCCGGCCTCCCCGTCCGCAAGGATGGCGACGCCGAGAAGGCCATAGCGGGGGCGAAAACCATCATCGACGCCGAGTTCGTCTTCCCCTTCCTCGCCCACGCACCGATGGAACCGTTGAACGCGGTCCTCGAGTTCAAGGACGGTAAGGCGACGCTAACGCACGGCTGCCAGATGCAGACCATCGACCAGTCCGTCACCGCCGCCATCCTCGGCATTAAGCCGGAAGATGTTTCGGTCAAAAGGCCCATATCGTAAAAGCACTCGGTACCGATAAGCCAGTCAAACTCATCTGGACGCGCGAGGACGACATCAAAGGTGGCTACTATCGGCCGATGTACCTCCACAAAGTGAAAATCGGCCTCACCGATTCCGGTAAAATCGCCGGGTGGCATCACCGCATCGTCGGACAATCGATCATCACGGGCACGGCCTTCGAGAGTGCGTTGGTCAAGAACGGCGTCGACGGAACCTCCGTCGAAGGCGTCAACGACACGCCCTATGCGATCCCCAACTTCGAAGTTGAAGTCCACAACACCAAGGTTGGAGCCCCGCCGCTGTGGTGGCGCTCGGTCGGCCACACACACACGGCCTATGTAATGGAAACGCTGATCGACGAAATCGCCGTGCGGACCGGAAAAGACCCAGTGGCCTTCCGTCTCGCCATGCTCGAAAAGCACCCCCGCCATACGGCTGTCTTGAAACTCGCTGCCGAAAAGGCCGGCTGGGGATCACCCCTCCCACAGGGTGTCGCGCGCGGCGTCGCGGTGCACGAAAGCTTCAAGAGCTTCGTGGCCGAGGTTGCCGAAGTCCGCATCGTGGATGGCCAGGCCCGCGTTGATCGCGTCGTCTGCGCCGTCGATTGCGGCCTGCCGATCAATCCCGACAATATCGTCGCTCAAATCGAAGGCGGGATCGGCTACGGCCTCGGTGCCATACTTCATTCGCACGTCACGCTGAACGAAGGCGCGGTCGATCAAGCAAACTTTGGCGACTACGAAGTGCTGCGTTTCCACGAGATGCCCAAAGTGGAAGTCCACATCGTTCCCTCGGCGGCACCGCCGACCGGTATCGGCGAACCCGGCACGCCACCCATCGGTCCCGCCGTCGCCAACGCCGTCGCGGCCCTCACCGGCCAACGCATCCGCGAACTCCCCATGGCCAACCACAAACTCGCCGCGTCGTAACTGCCAACCGCTGTCATCCTCGGGCTTGTCCCGAGGACCCATCGCGCCGCCAGGGCGAATTCCGCCTGCACAATCTCGACGCCGCGCAGCGTCCTGAGCCAACGGCGACCGCGCGGCCCAACGGCAACGTCGGAGGCCTGCGCGCCCCGCGCCGTGAGCACAGAAACTAATGCCTCAACTCCTGCGCGGCTTCCTCGAAGCCCTCCCGGAAAGCGGCAACCGTCTCGCCGGCCACGTCTCGATTGAGTTGCGACAACTGCTCGACCTCGACGCGCACTTCGCGCTGGGCCGTATCGACGACCTCGCGATATGTGGTCACGAAATCATTCACGTTGCGGCATCCCATAAGCCGCCGCGTCGCCGCGATCTCGTGCTCGATGCAGCGGCCCATGAATCCCAGCCACGCTTTATTGACGCGAAAAGCCTGATCGATCAGGCGCCCGTTGATTTCGGTCATCATCGTGAACATTGGGCGCTGCATCGCCATCCACGATTCCAGAGTGGCCTTCGCCTGCGCTTCGATCGCACCGAAATCCTGCACAGGCTGTGTCGTCTTGTGTGTCATGATCATGTCCCCAGGCTTGAGTTGACGCGACGCGGGCCATCGGGAGATGCGAAAGAGCGTGTGATCCGAGACCTGCGGACTGCTGCTGATCTGCGAGGGTCAGTATGGACCTGCGCGCAGTGTGGAACTTGAACGCCGCCGAGTCATCCCATGACATTTACGTGTTTGAACGATGTAATCGCGATAAGGTGTCTTGCCATTGAGTTTGTGCAGATCTCCGGCGCGATGCTCCGCCGTCAGAACACTTTCAACCAATCGCTTGGTGCGCTTCAGCGAAATCGGCTTCCGTGTCGATATCGAGCAACTCGCGATCCGGAAGGCGCACCGCCACAGCATCGCGGATCAAAGCCTTTGCTCCTTCGTTGCCATGCATCGCCGTCAACTGAGCAATCATGAGCCGCGGCCAGATCACCGGATTGCGCTGTCTGCCGCTACCATCGGCGGCATGCACGATCCGGCGTCCACCCTGCGCTGCGAACACGCTCACAAGCAGGCGCAGTGAAGCAGCGGAGAGCATAGGCATGTCTGCAGGAACGACCATCACGCCGTCAATATCGGCATCCAAAGCGCCAGCGCCGGTCGCCACCGAATACCCCAGCCCGTCGCGATCATCCGCACACGGAACGCAGCGCACTGGCATATCCGCAAGTACATGCGCGATTGACTGGCCGTCCGGTCCCGTCACGGCGATGATGTCGTGCAGGCCGGCGCCGCGTACGGCCGCAACTGTGCGCCGCACGACGGGCTGTCCGCCAAGCATGGCAAGAAGCTTATTGCCGTCGCCAAAGCGCCGGGACCGCCCTGCCGCAAGGATGAGGGCAGCCAAGCGCATCAGCAGCACGCCCCGCTCGTGCCGTCGGGATCATCCGTCGTCGTGAACGGGATCGCCGTCCCGCAACCGGGGAAGATTCCGAAATGCGTATCGAAGTTACCCACAAACGAGAAATGCGGTGCAAACCGTGTGTCCGCTAGCATCCGCCACGTATTCCCGCACACGGGAAAAATGCGGCCCTTTTCGACGTGATGATGCCCGTCGAGCACGAACATGTCCGGCTCTTCTGCCACCGTGCCCCTATAGATCACGGCCTGACCGTAATCCTCGCACGCTGGCTCCAGTCCATCGAGCTTGAACAAGCGGTAAGTCGCTGAAAAGAACTTCGATGCGCCAAGCTTCCGGCGGATTGCATCGTTGTTCACATCCAACGGCCGGCTTGTCACGAGACGCGGATCGAGAAACCCGGCCGCCTTTGCAAGCGACAAGAAATCGTTCCAGTAAAGAGCACCACCCAGGCATTCGCCATAGAGCTCCGGATCCTTGGCGAGGTCGATGTCGAGCCGTCTGTCCGCATAAACGTCAGAGAAGTAGAGTTCGCCGCCGGGTTTCAACAGATCGAAGGCACCCTTCAACACTGCCGGCTTGTCGATCGACAGATTGATCACGCAATTCGAGACGATGACATCGAAAGAGCCCGGTTCCAATCCAAGGTCGCCCAGCCTCTCGATGTACCCTTGCAGGAAGCGGGTGTTCGGTCTGGCATAGCCAAACTTCTGCGCATGCCAGTCGACATGCCGACGCGCCACGTCCAGCTGCTCATCCGTCATATCGACGCCAACAACCTCGCCCGTCTCGCCAACGAGCTGCGCCAGCATATACGCATCCCGCCCCGACCCCGCGCCGAGATCCAGCACGCGCCGCCCCGTCATCTCCGACGGGCAAACGAGCCCGCAGCCGTAGTACTTTGATGACACCTCAGGATGAATCTTCGCCGCCAGCGGCTTCAAATGCGCCGGCATGCTGTCGGCCGTGCAGCAGGCCGAGGTCTTCAAGTCGTCCGTCGTCTTGAGCACCTTGCCGTAGTAAAGCTTGACGCTATCGTGATCCATCGTGTCCTCCGCAGCCGGTCCTATGGGCGAGATACGCACCCTCGGCCCGGCGGTTTCACGGCATTCCTGCCCCGCTTCCGGCCGGCCCGCAAGAGCATGCACTAATCCCACTGCTTGGGCGGCAATGCCTGCCAGACCTCCCAAGCTTGATCCCGCCCGGGATAGGCAACGGCTCCAAATGGCCACCGCGTGGCGAGCCAATCCCGCACGAGCCGACCCAAGTCACGGTCGCGCGCCTCAGCGCCGGGTCCGCTGCGCACCCAATAGAAGACTTTGGCATCGTAGCCGCGCCGCTCGCTCGGGAAGATATACATGCATCCCAAGCACCGGCTCTCATCCGCCGCCATCACCGTGTAGGCAAACGAATGCCGGATGCTGAACTCGCGCTGGTGCCAGGCAAGGTCAATCAGATCTTCGTCCTTCGTGACCCCATCCGGCCAAGTGCTGTCGGGTCCGAACAACCCGCGAAGGCGGTCCGAGCTTGCGATGACCGCCTCGAAGTCCAGGTCCAGATCCCCGACCGAGAGCATTCGCAAATGCCACCCTGGCCCATCGAGCCGTTCCGGCACGTCGAAGTCATCGGCAACAAGTGCGCGTCCGTACATCGCGAGCCTATACGCGAGAGCTACGAAGCCCTCACTTTGGCCCACCATGCTCGCCCCCGCAATGCGCGATTTCCGCGGCCCGCGGGGAGGTCGAGCAACCCGCGCACTCAGCCCCGAGCCGCGGCCTTCGCAATCATCTCCGAAATCTCGTCGAGCACCTGCAGCCGCTTCTTGCGCTCGATCTCCATTGTCTCGTCCGACACCGGCTCGACGTTGGTCTCCATCCGGTGCACGGCGCGATTGAGCTCGTGATACCGCTCCGCCAGTTTCGTGAAATGATGGTCCGACTGCTTCAACGCATGAATCAGGGCCTTCTGGGTCGGAAACATCTCATCGAGTTCGTTCGGCGTATTCCGGTTGTCGAGCATGTGTGAGCCTTTCGTAGATATCATCAATTACTGGCATGTCTGCTCCAAACGCCATCCCACCACGCGGCAGCGTTCACGGCCGCGCTTGTCGGTCGAGCATACGCGCCGCGGGTAGCGCTTGTAGGAACAGTAGTAGTCCGGAAAGAGGAAGCCCTCATACCCGCGCATGGGTCGCCGGCCGGTATCGTACTCTTGGGAGTAAAACGGTTTTACCCACCGCCTCTGCGCATCCGCGGGGCTTGCGAAGGCCAGTGCCGCCCCGGCGAGGCCGGCTGCAAGGGAACAGGTGATGATGCGCGACGCGATCATTGGCGGCCTCCCATGAGTTGCGGACCTCTTGTGCGCTATGTGCCACGACCCGGCTTTGCGAAACTTGAGCTGGCGCAAATCTCTGCGGCAAGGCCGGACTGATATCCGCTGAGCCTGCATCTCCACTTATAACATCGGCGCAATGCGCCGGTTCGTTGCCCTCAGTTGTTTTCAACGGCGCTCTTCCAATCCAACACTATCCGTCGCCACGCACGCGCGTCCCGAAAGTCGATGACGACAAAGCCCACCGGAACACGCGCAGCGCTGCGCGAATGTTGCGATCGATCAAGTCTCGCCAAGTCCCATTGATCTAGAATGACACCTTTGCTAACGAGAGGCTTGTTCTGTTGACCTGATTAATCCATCAGCCCACGGAGCGGAAACCCAGCAGTTTCGAAAGCAGGTCCTATGTCCCGATGCGCCGATAATCCATTCGGCCGCAAATGCCGCGCAACCTTTAACGCCGTGACGGTCTTCAGTTGGCCGTTCCAAGGAGGCCCGTGTATAGACACGTCCTATTTCTCAGATCGGACCCTCCCATGACCGCGCGAATCGGCATTGTCACCATTTCGGATCGGGCCAGCACGGGCGTATACGAGGACAAGAGCGGTCCCGCCATCCGCGATGTCCTCACCGAACTGCTCACCTCGCCCTGGGAAGCCATCACCCGCGTTATTCCAGACGAACAGTCCGGCATTGAAGCAACCCTCGTCGATCTCGCCGACATTGAGCAGTGCTGCCTCATACTCACCACCGGCGGCACTGGCCCCGCTGCGCGCGACGTGACGCCTGAAGCCACCGAAGCCGTCTGCGAAAAAATGATGCCGGGCTTTGGCGAGCTGATGCGCCTCGAAAGCCTGAAGCAGGTCCCGACCGCGATCCTCTCGCGCCAGACTGCCGGCATCCGCGGCGCGTCGCTCATCGTCAACCTGCCCGGCAAGCCATCGGCCATCCGCCTCTGCACCCTCGCCGTCTTCCCAGCTATCCCCTACAGCATCGACCTGATCGGCGGCCCTCGTCTCGAAACCAATCCCGCCGTCAGCAAAGCCTTCCGACCTGCCAGCGCGTGACGCCCCGCGCGCCACCACCACCGCTATGCGAACGTCATCCTCGCATGCGTGACCGCGCGCGATCGCATGCGGGGATCCAGCGCAAGAGTCGTCGCAGACCCCAAATCGCTTGCGCTGTTCAGCGCCTCTCAATTCAATCGGAACTCCCCATCCACCGACTTCAACTCCGCCGGCCCGATAAGGGCCTTGTGGCAGACGGTGACCCGATAGAGCAGCCCCTCGAGCTTCGCCTGCCAGAACACCAAGAAGCGATTGAGTTCCGGAAAGCTCGGCGCCTTGTCGTACTCTTGCCAGACGTATTGCTGCAGGATCGCAGGGTGATCGGGCAGGCGATAAAGTATGTCGGCGGTCGTCAGTCCGAAGCCGTCGATCTGGCGCTGGAAGTCGGATGAGATCATGCGCGTGCAGTCCTCCGTTGGGATTGGCACCCAGCTTGAAGTCTGTCGCAAATTATCCCGTCCGGTAAAGTGACTTTTGCGCATTACATCAGCAAAATCAGCGCCTTAGCACTCGCCACAAAAAAGTGCTGCCAACCCCTTGAAGCCAAAAAATCGCTCCATAAATCGTTCCGTGAAACGTGCGCCGGGTCTCAGGGCCGGCCGCAACGGCGGACCCCCGGCGGCACCGTTTCAAACAATCAATCTGTCGACAGGAAACAGGAGAAACACCATGACGTTTCGCCCGCTCCATGACCGCATCGTCGTCAAGCGGATCACCGCAGATGAGAAGACGGCCGGCGGCATCATCATCCCCGACACTGCGCAGGAAAAGCCGCAGCAAGGCGAGGTCATCGCAGTCGGTCCCGGCGCCCGCAACGAACAGGGCCAAGTCGTCGCCCTCGATGTGAAGGTCGGCGACACGGTCCTCTTCGGCAAGTGGTCCGGCACCGAAGTCAAGATCGACGGGCAAGACCTGCTCATCATGAAGGAAAGTGACGTGATGGGCATTCTTGAAAAGACCGCATCCAACCTCAAGAAGGCCGCCTGAACGGGGCCTCCACCAACCATCCAAGTTCAGTTTGAATTGGAGACAAAATCATGGCTGCAAAAGAAGTCCTCTTCGACCAGTCCGCGCGTGAGAAAATGCTGCGCGGCGTCGATATCCTGGCCGATGCGGTGAAAGTCACGCTCGGACCCAAGGGCAGCAACGTCGTCATCGAAAAATCCTTCGGCGCCCCGCGCATCACGAAGGATGGCGTCTCGGTCGCCAAGGAAATCGAACTCTCCGACAAGTTCGAGAACATGGGCGCGCAGATGCTGCGCGAAGTCGCCTCCAAGACGAACGACCTTGCAGGTGACGGCACGACGACCGCGACCGTGCTCGCCCAGGGCATCGTCCGCGAAGGTGCGAAAGCCGTTGCCGCCGGCGTCAACCCGATGGACCTGAAGCGCGGCATCGACTTAGCCGTCGAATCCGTCGTCGCCGAGCTTAAAAAGCACGCGCGTAAGGTGACGAACTCCAGCGAAATCGCTCAGGTCGGCACCATTTCGGCCAACGGCGACGCCGAAATCGGCCGCATGCTCGCCGAAGCCATGAACAAGGTCGGCAACGAAGGCGTCATCACGGTCGAAGAAGCCAAGAGCCTCGAGACCGAACTTGAAGTGGTCGAAGGCATGCAGTTCGACCGCGGCTACATCTCGCCCTACTTCGTCACCAACGCGGACAAGATGCGCGTCGAGCTGGATGACCCCTACATCCTCATCCACGAAAAGAAGCTCTCGGGCCTGCAGACCATCCTGCCGCTGCTTGAAGCCGTGGTGCAGTCGGGACGCCCGCTGCTCATCGTCGCCGAAGATGTCGAAGGCGAAGCGCTCGCCACCCTCGTCGTCAACCGCCTGCGCGGCGGCCTGAAGGTCGCCGCCGTCAAGGCGCCGGGCTTCGGCGATCGCCGCAAGGCCATGCTTGAAGACATCGCTATCCTAACCGGCGGCCAGACCGTGTCCGAAGACCTCGGCATTAAGCTCGAGAACGTCACGGTCAATATGCTGGGCCGCGCCAAGAAGGTCGTCATCGACAAGGACAACACGACCATCGTCGACGGCGCCGGCAGCCGTAAGGAGATCGACGCCCGAGTCCAACAGATCAAGGCGCAAATCGAGGAGACGACGTCCGACTACGACCGCGAGAAACTCCAGGAGCGCCTCGCCAAACTCGCCGGCGGCGTGGCCGTCATTCGCGTCGGCGGCGCCACCGAAATCGAGGTCAAGGAGCGCAAGGACCGCGTCGACGATGCGATGCATGCGACCCGCGCGGCCGTCGAGGAAGGCATCCTGCCCGGCGGCGGCGTCGCGTTGCTGCGCGCGCTGAAAGCGCTTGATGCCCTTACGCCGGCCAATGACGATCAGAAGACCGGCATCCAGATCGTGCGGCGCGCGATCCAGGCGCCCGCTCGTCAGATTGCCACCAACGCGGGCGAAGACGGCTCGGTCATCGTCGGCAAGATCCTGGAGAAGGGCGATTTCGCTTACGGTTGGAACGCCCAGTCCGGTGACTACGGCGACATGTACGGCTTCGGCGTCATCGACCCCGCCAAGGTCGTGCGTTGCGCCCTGCAGGATGCCGCCTCCGTCGCCGGTCTCCTGATCACGACCGGCGCCATGATCGCCGAAAAGCCCAAGAAGGAGGCCGCCCCCGCCGTCCCTGGCGGCGGCATGGACTTCTAGTTTCAAAGGCAGTAATCCGAGCTAGAGCGCCGCGGCGACCCCGCGGCGCTTTTTTGCGTCGACACGTGTCCTAGCCGATTAACCTTGTAATCCCCCCTCCACAACTCCATCTATAGACGATGGACGAGTTCGATTATCAGGTGCCCGCTGAAGTCTATGCCAGCCGGGGTCGCGGGGCAGCCAAGCGTCCGATGACGTTTTACCGCTTTGCCAGTGCCGCCGAGGCCATTCGCTTCGTCATGGAGAAACTGCCCGTCGAGATGCTTCATGGCACGGTCATGGAGATTGGCGAGACCCGGTTTATCGGCAATGACATCAAGCGCCTCTATGGCAGCCATGAATATCCGCTAGCCCGCGCCCTGCCGGCATAAACTCTGAAGTGATCATCCCCAGCCGTGCGCTGAAATCGCGGTGCAGGGGACGCCGAAGTCGGCTACAGTCTGCTCATGATCGGTCACGGACCGGGCGGAGGGCATCGCGCCTCCTGCAGAGGAGACCACGATGCAGCACCCGGGCTTCTTTCATCGGGCCGGGCCATTTACGCTCAAAGATATTGCGAACGCCTCCGGCGCGACCGTCATCGGCGAAGACACGCGCTTGATCGATGATGTGCGTCCTCTGCATTCCGCAACCGAGCGTGACCTGTCCTTCTTTGAAAACCGCAAGTACGCCGGGTTGCTGGGTACCACCCGGGCCGGCGCCTGCATTCTCTCCGCCCGCGATGCGGCTAAGGCCCCTGAAGGCATCTCAATTCTTACAAGCGACGCCCCCTACAATGCATTCGCCCGCGTCCTCACGCTCTTCTACACCGATGCACTCCGCAGTAAAGCCGCTGCAACCGCCGCCAACAGCAACGGCGCGCTCGTCCATGCCAGCGCCAGGATTGCTGAGTGCGCAACGATTGAACCGGGCGCCATCGTCGGCCGCGAAGCCGTGATCGGTGAGGGCTCAGTTATCGCGGCCGGAGCAGTTGTCGGATACCGCGTCGTCATCGGTAAGGATTGCTACATCGGCCCAGGCGCCACCGTCACGCACGCCATTCTCGGAGATGGCGTCATCATCCATTCTGGCGCCCGAATCGGCCAGGACGGCTTCGGCTTTGCCATGAGCGCCAAGGGCCACCTGAAGGTGCCGCAGATCGGCCGCGTGTTGATCGGCGACGCCGTCGAAATCGGGGCCAACACCACCGTCGATCGCGGCTCGCTCGCCGACACCATCATCGGCGATGGCACCAAGATCGATAACCTCGTCCAGATCGCCCACAATGTGGTCATCGGCAAGCATTGTGTCATCGTCGCCCAGAGCGGCATCGCCGGCTCCGCTGAACTCGGCGACTTCGTCATCATGGGCGCCCACTCCGGCGTCATTGGCCACGTCAAGGTCGGCTCTGGCGCGCAGATCGCCGGCAGCGCGCACGTCAAAGATGACGTTGAACCAGGCGCCCGCATGGGCGGCACGCCCGCGCGCCCCTTCAAGGAATGGGCCCGCGAAATCGCCGCCATCCGCCAGTTAGCCAAAAAATCCTGAACGGCTCTTATCAAGCCAGAAAAACAAAATTCCGATTTGCCTTGTAATTCTGCCGAATAGCACGTACATATGTGCTATCGACTTTGGGCCGGACCACCAGGCCGCAGCTTCTCCCGCGCTTCTAGCCTGGCAGAGCGCGTTCAGACCCTCCAAACAATCGAAAAACTGAGAGCGAGTAGGCGCGTCCGCGTGCTTGCTCGCTCGTGAGTTTATTTTAGCCTGACTGAAAAAAGGAAAGCCCATGACCCCGGGTACCGTGAAGTTCTACAACTATCAAAAAGGCTTCGGCTTCATTACGCCGGACGCTGGCGGCAAAGACGTGTTCGTGCACGCCACCGCTCTTGAGCGCGCTGGCATGCAGGGCCTCGCCGAAGGCCAGAAGGTTCGCTTCGACACCGAAGAAGATCGCCGTTCGGGCAAGATCGCGGTCGGCCGGATCGAGGCTGCTTAATAAGCGCCTCTCCACTGCACCGCAGTTGGATCAAGCCGCTCCTCACGGGGCGGCTTTTTTCATGCCGGCGCGTCCCTCCAATTTGCCGCCCACGGAGTTGACCAGGATCAAGGTTGGCCGGCGAAGCCTGTCGTTGTGTGATTGTCATAATTGATCGCAGCCGGCGGCCGGCGAAGGGGACCAACCATGACCACACCTGACGACGGGATCGATGCAGCCGGCACGGCGACGATTTTGGCCGAACCGATGCCGGTGACGCCCGCCTCGCCCCCGCAGGCCGCCATGGCGGATGGCTCCGCGGCAGCCACGACGCCCGCCGTCGAAGAAACTATTCCGCTGTCCCGCCGCCGCAAGGACCCGGAATACATCCGCCACGCCTTCGAAAGCGGCGAATACCCCTATCAGACCCGCATCCGCACCTGCGAATACGAGCAGGCGATGCTGGAACTCCAGGTCGAACTCCTCAAGGCCCAACGCTGGATTAAGGAATCGGGCGAGCGCATCATTATCCTGTTCGAGGGTCGCGATGCTGCCGGCAAGGGTGGCACCATCAAGCGCTTCATGGAACACATGAACCCGCGCAGCGCCCGCGTCGTGGCGCTCGAAAAGCCTTCCGACCGCGAGCGCACCCAATGGTACTTCCAGCGCTATATCAACCATCTGCCCGCCGCTGGCGAAATCGTCTTCTTTGACCGCTCCTGGTACAATCGGGCCGGTGTCGAGCGCGTCATGGGCTTCTGCCATCCCAACGAATATCTGGAATTCATGCGCCAATGCCCCGAGCTGGAACGCATGCTCTCGCGCTCCGGCATCCGCCTCTACAAGTATTGGTTCTCGGTCACCCGCGCCGAACAGTTGCGCCGCTTCAAGGCGCGGGAAAAAGACCCGCTCAAGCAGTGGAAGCTCTCCCCCATCGACGTGGCCTCCCTGGACAAGTGGGACGACTACACCGAAGCTAAGGAAGCGATGTTCTTCTACACCGACACCGCCGACGCCCCCTGGACCATCATTAAATCCGACGATAAAAAACGCGCCCGCTTGAACGCCATGCAGCACTTTCTGGCGAGCCTCGACTATCCCACCAAGAACAAGAGCCTCATCCGCGGCCCCGATCCGCTCATCGTCGGCAATACAGCGCATGTGATCGGCCAGGATCAGCATATCCTCGGCAAATCCATGCACCCCGAGAAGCGCCGCCGCGTCCCTTGATGCCGCAATCCCGGCGCGGCCTCGCCTCTGGCGTAGTGCCGCTCTGGCCACACGCCCTAAAACCGGCACAAAGTCGCCACGACTCTCCATCCCGCCTCTGCTATGCGAAGCAGGTTGCGGAATGAGCGGAGACGGGGCGGAATGGCGTTAAAATGCATTTGGCAGCGGGCAGCAGCCGCGATTTTTGCAACAGCGACGGTCTTCGTAGCAATGGGCGGCCAAGCGCTGGCCATCGAATCCGCTGAAGCCGCCACGAAACCGCCCCTCACGGTCAACGTCTTCGTCTCCACCCGCAATGACACCTGCTACGACCGCGGCGACGTCGCAGCCATAACCCGCTTCGCCACCAGCGCCCGCGATCGCATCAACGCCCAAGGCGGCATCGCGGGCCACAAACTTGACCTGCGCATCTTTGACGACTACCGCGATTCCAAACGCGCCATCGCCAATGTGCGCGAGGCCCTCGCCAATCCCGACAGCATCGGCATGGTCGGCATGTCGAGCTCCGATCGGTCTAAAGCCGTGTTCGACGTCACCGGCAAAGAGATCAAACAGAAGAACATCCCGTTCCTCTCCGCGATCTCCGTCAATTCTATCATTGCCGATTATCCCAACGTCTTCACGATGCGCGCGTCTCAAGACGACGAGCGCCTGCCCGTGCTCGCCCAATTCGTCCGCCGCTCCGGTTACGAGCGTCCCGCCTTCGTCGGCCAGCGCGACACACTGTTTTCGACGAGCCTCGCCGATGGCCTCAACCGCGTCATGGGCGCCTACATCGTCGCCGACCATCGCGTCACCACCAAAGATGAGAAGGTCGATGCCGCCGAGTTCCCCGCCATCATCGAAGACCTCAAAGCCAAGAACGCCGACATCGTCTTCCTCGCCATCGGCGGCGGCAACAATGGCGAGTTCATCAAGCAGCTCAAAGCCGCCGGCATTTCGCCCGCCGTCATGCTCACCGGCCGCATCAACTCCGTACCTAGGGACATTCGCCAGGATTACAACGGCGCCCTCTTCGAACTGGTCTGGGACCGCCTGCCCGATCTCATGAACGCCCGTCTCATGAACCTCATGGCCGGCCAGCCACCCGAGGATTGGATCTTCCTCGGCGACAAGATCCCGGCGGCCCCCGGCTGGGCCAAGGGCGAATGCGAAGAGCGCCCCGCCATCGCCACCATCGATCCCACCTCCGACGACAACCTCCGCGCCATCGGCATCGGCACCCAATACGCCGACATGCTAGGTCTCATCGCCGCCGCCGCCCGTACCGCCCCGCGCGATGCCGGCATCAAGGATCTGCGTGCCCACATCATCGACCAATTGACCACCGCCTACGCCGGCGGTCGCGGCGTCTTCCAGGGCCAATTCGAGAACTGGTCATTCGATGCCAAATCGCGCACTGCCACGCGTACGCCCTTCCTCGTCCAGCTCTCCCCCGGCATTGGCCGCACGCAGTTGGCCCCCCTCCAATTCGCGCGCCTCAAGAACGAAAACCTGCGCGCAATCGGCACCCAGTATCTCGACATCGACTTGATCCGCGTCTTCTCCGTCGACGACAACGCCAAGACCTTCCACGCCGAGTTCTATTTGGCCATGCGCGACGACGGCCAGGAGAACTCCATCGATTTGATCGAATTCGCCAACGCCGTCATCAATCCTCAAACCAACGACCGCCAGATCACCGTGCGCACGCTTGCCAACGGCGAGCGGAGCGATGCCTACCCCGACGGCATGAAAATCTACCACGTCTCCGGCCGCTTCCTGTTCCAGCCCAAACTCGAAACCTTCCCCTTCGACACGCAACGTTTCGCCATCAACATCCGGCCCAAGCGCGGCGACAAACCCTTCATCGTCCAGCCCCCGCCCGTCGAACTGCGCGACACCGCCGTCGACGCCGATGGCTGGGAGCCGAAAGACCAATACGTGGGCTACGACGAGGATTTCGTCACCACCATCGATGCCAAAACCCACCAGCCAAGTATCGTGCCCTTCTACAAGGGCTCGTTCGTCTGGATCATGGAGCGCGAAACGACCGACTATTTCCTGCGCGTCGTCGTGCCCCTGCTCTTCATCATGGCCGTCGCCTACGTCTCGATCTTCATTCCCCTCTCGCACTTCGAGGCGATCGTGACGATCCAGGTGACTGCACTGCTCTCCGCCGTCGCGCTCTACCTGTCGCTGCCCGCCATCGACAGCGACGGCACCACGCTCTCCGACCGCATCTTCCTCTTCGCCTACCTCGCAGTCACGGTGATGATCGCAATCTCTGTCCTGCGCATAAACCCCTTCATCACCGAGCGCCCGAAAGCCCAAATGGCGCTCACGGTCGCGCACGTGGTTCTCATTCCCGTGCTTGCGCTTGTCATGGCCATCTACGTCCAACGCGCGAGCTTGGGGCTCGGTTAGTACAGCCATGATCAAGCGCGCTACCGCGATTGTATCGCTCGCAGCGTGTGTTGCTCTAGCGCCGTCCCGTGCGGTCACCGGTGGGATATCCGGTACCTTCTCAAATCCCCAACCCGTCACACTCATGGGCTACAGCGGCCACGCCATGGAGCCGTTCATCGCCCCCGACGGCCGTATTCTGCTATTCAACAATAGCAACGATCCCAAAGAGAACACCGACCTCCACTGGGCCGAGCGCGTGACGGATCTGACGTTCCGCTATCGCGGCAAAATCGAAGGCGTGAATTCGCCGGCTCTCGAAGGCGTGCCCTCGCTCGATCGCGATGGCTGGCTCTACTTCGTCTCGACCCGCTCCTATGAAGCGACGCTCTCGACGATTTATCGCGCCAAATTCCGCAACGGCATCGCCACAGCGCCCGAACTCGTGCCGGGCCTGTCGCCCAACATCCCGGGCATGGTCAACTTCGATCTGGAAATCAGCGCCGACGGAACGTGGCTTGTCGGCGTCGATGGCGATCTGACCGGCGGCCCGATCCCGCGCTCCGCCGACATGTTTCTCGCCCGCCGCACCGGCGCCGGCTTCGAGCGCGTCTCAAATAGCCAAGGCCTCCTGCGCGCGATCAACACCTCTGTTCTAGAGTACGCCCCCGCCATCTCCCGCGACGGTCTGGAGCTCTTTTTCACCCGTATGACCGGCGCCCTCTTCTGGCGCAAATTGACGATCGAACACGCCGTCCGCGCCACGGCCGATGACCCATTCGGCCCGTCAAAAACGATCGCCGCCATCGAAGGCACCGTCGAAGCACCATCGCTGGCAAGCGACGGTCGCACGTTATACTACCACGCCAAAGTCGATGACCTTTACCGCCTCTACGCCGTCACGCGCCCCTAGGCTGTCGCCGGTTAAAGCTACGCAAAAGTCCAGATCCTCAGGATCGCACGCAACCGAGCGGCCGCGCCCGCGTTTCTCCTCCGCAACAATCGGAGATCGGACCTATGAAACAGACCCTCGCCGCCGTCATACTCGGCCTCGGCGCCATCATCGCCACCCCCGTGCTCGCCGATGACGACCGCCCGCCCACCGCCGAAGAGCGCACCAAGATCGAAGCAGCCCTCAAGGCTGAAGGCTTCACCGCCTGGAAGGAAATCGAATTCGACGACAACCGCTGGGAAATCGACGATGCAACCCATGCCGACGGCAAGGTCTACGATGTCTTTCTGCGCAAAGACATGTCGCTCGTCTTCAAGACCCTCGACGACTGATCGGCATCCCACCCCCACAAACAAAAAGGCGGCCACCGAGGCCGCCTTTTCCATATCCAATCCCACCGACCCCGCCACCCCTCAGGTGTCATCCCGGTCTTACCTGCCCCGGCGAAAGCCGCGGTGCCCGGGACCCACTGAGCCGCGCGCTATCGCGCGCATTGCAAGAGTACGTTGCGCTAACCCGTTCTACGGACTGGGCCGCTAGCTGCTTGGCGATATCGGTAGGAGTTCCGTTGCTCTGATAACTGAGCTAGATAAGGCATCCGATCATACGGGGTGGCAAATGAGCAAAAAAATTGGGGCGGAAAGCAAGAGTATCGGTCAACTACTCGGCCGTTGGGAGCGCCGGCCAGTAATCCTGCCTCAGTTCCAAAGGCCATACAGCTGGGATAAGTCCAAAGTTCTAGCCTTTTGGAACGATATCGCGGGCTTCAGGTCCGTTTATGACTCAAACCCTACGACGGCCAGCTATTACTTAGGGGCGATAGTCGTTGTCGATAGTGAAGACAAACTTCTTTTGCTGGACGGCCAACAACGATTGGCCACCGCAACAATAATGCTTGCTGCGATCAGAGACGTTGCTCGAGGGCTGGGAACTGCTCAGGGCACCGACCTCGCGCGCGATACTCAACGCGAGTTAATCGAAAAATCAGAGGATCCAATCACTTTCTCCCTCACTTTGGGTGAGTTAGACGAAGAGCATTTTCGGAAAAGGATTAAGGCTGATCCACCTGAAGTGCACAATGCTAAATTGCGATCCCATGCTGCGATGGATGCCGCGAGGCAAATTCTTGCAGAAAGCATTCTGGCATCGTTGCAGGGCATCGGTGCTGACGCGCAGATAAAACGTCTAAAACTCTTGAAGGATACGCTCACGAAAGGAACGACCCTGATCGAGATATTAGTGCCGAGTGAAGACGACGCGGTCCAGATATTTGAAACTCTGAATGATCGAGGACTCAGATTATCTGTGCCCGACCTAGTTCTAAATCTCCTCATGAAGCGAGAGGGGGACAAGGAAAAGCGGAGCCGGATACGCAATCAGTGGAATGAAGTGGTTCGCGGCATGGGTAAGCGCGATCCAGCCAAGTTCCTGCGGCACTACTGGGTATCGCACTATGGTGATGTGAAAAATCAGAGCTTATTTTCGGAAATCCGGTCTAAACTAGAATCGGATGGGATCAGCAGTCTTGATTTTGCCGAGCACTGTTCGGATGAGTGTGAGATATACGTTGGGCTGCTTGATAACAGTTTGGCCTGCGAACCAGAGGCGAAGGCAAATCTGGATGGTTTGATAAGATATTTGGATGTTCAAAATTGTCTGCCGTTGCTGCTGGCCGGTTACCGCTGTCTGAGTAAGGTGGATTTTACCAAGCTTACACACATGATTCTATGCTCTTACGTGCGTCATTCTTTAGTATGCAATAAGAACCCGCTCGAATTCGAGACGATCTTATATAGAGCTGCCAGAGAAGCCCGTTCAGAAGCCAAAATGGGCAAAACTAGTGCGCGGATATTGGCGTCGGTGAGAGACCTCCTGAAGGAACTCCGAGTTGAAAATGACGAGGTAAAGAAATCAGCAGAAAAACTAGAACTCGCAAGAGGTGAAGCTCAGTGGTTAATCGCGCAGATCGCAAATTCGCTGCAATCAAGAACCAAAGAAATTGCGATGGCGAACTGTAATTTAGAGCATATTTTGCCTATCAAGCCCGCCCCCGAATGGGGAGATACCTCTGACTTCACCCATTTAACATGGAGCTTGGGAAATTTGACAATCTTGAGTGAGAAACTGAACAGCGGAGCGCAAAACAAGAAATTTAAAACAAAGAGAGATGCATACTATTCTAAGTCCGAAGTTAAAATGACGCAGGCGCTGACAAGTGTAGAAAGGTGGACGTCAGCCGAGATATTGGAGAGAGCCTCAAAGCTTGCCAGTGAGATGGTGAAAATATGGCCGGCGTTGCAGTAACTCTCAATTCTCGTCCATCTTCAGCGCCGCAATAAACGCCTCTTGCGGGATCTCGACCCGGCCGAATTCGCGCATCTTCTTCTTGCCCGCCTTTTGCTTGTCGAGCAGCTTGCGCTTGCGTGAGATGTCGCCGCCGTAGCACTTCGCGATCACGTCCTTGCGCAGCGCCTTGATCGTTTCGCGCGCGATCACTTTCGCGCCGATGGCCGCCTGAACCGGGATCTGGAACAGATGTTGCGGGATCAGCTCTTTCAGCTTCTCGCACATCGAGCGCCCGCGGCTCTCCGCCCGCTGGCGGTGCACGATGATCGACAACGCATCGACCGGCTCCGAGTTGACGAGGATCGACAGCTTGACGAGATCGCCCTCTTCATACCCGCTGATATGGTAGTCGAAAGACGCATACCCGCGCGACACGCTCTTCAAGCGATCGTAGAAATCGAACACCACTTCGTTCAGTGGAAGTTCGTACACGAGCATCGCGCGCGTGCCGACGTAGGTCAGTGTCTTCTGCCGCCCGCGCCGGTCCTGGCACAGCTTCAAAACCGCACCCAGATAATCGTCCGGCACCAGGATCGTAGCCTCGATCCACGGCTCCTTGATGTGATCGATCTTCACAATGTCCGGCATGTCGGCCGGATTGTGCATCTCGATCACCGACCCATCTCTCATGTGCAGATGGTAGATGACTGACGGCGCCGTCGTTATGAGATCGAGGTTGAACTCTCGCTCCAAGCGCTCGGTGATGATCTCAAGGTGCAATAGCCCCAGGAAGCCGCAGCGGAAACCGAACCCGAGTGCCGCCGAACTCTCCGTCTCGAACGAAAAACTCGCATCGTTGAGCCGCAGCCGCGACATCGCCTCGCGCAAATCCTCGAAGTCCGCCGCGTCGACTGGAAACAGACCGCAGAACACAACCGGCTGTGCCGGCTTGAAGCCCGGCAGCGCTTCGGCTGTCGGGTTCTTCTCATCCGTTATCGTATCGCCAACGCGCGTGTCGGCTACTTCCTTGATGGCGCCCGTAAAGAACCCGATCTCGCCCGGGCCAAGTTCAGCAAGCATTTCCTGCTTCGGCCTAAAGATGCCGACGCGCTCGACCGGATAGGTCGCGTCCGTGGACATCATCTTGACCCGCTGGCCCTTCTTCAGCGTGCCCTCGATAACGCGCACGAGTACGACGACGCCCAGATAAGCGTCATACCAGCTGTCCACCAGCATGGCTTTGAGCGGCTTGTTGCGATCGCCCTTCGGCGGCGGCAAGCGCTCCACGATCGCCTCCAGAACGGCGGCTACGTTGAGCCCGGTCTTGGCCGAAACCCCGATCGCCTCCGACGCGTCGATCCCGATCACGTCTTCGATCTGCTGCTTCACCCGGTCGGCATCCGCCGAGGGCAGGTCGATCTTGTTCAGGACGGGAAGGATGTCGAGGTTGTTGTCGATCGCCTGATAGACGTTGGCGAGCGTCTGGGCTTCAACGCCTTGGCTGGCATCGACGACAAGGATCGCGCCCTCGCAAGCTGCCAGCGACCGCGACACCTCATAAGCGAAGTCCACGTGGCCGGGCGTGTCCATCAGGTTAAGCTGATAGGTCTTTCCGTCCTTGGCCTTATAGTCGAGGCGCACCGTCTGCGCCTTGATGGTGATGCCGCGCTCCCGCTCGATGTCCATGCTGTCGAGGATCTGCGCCTTCATCTCGCGGTCCGAGACGTTGCCGCACAGCTGGATTAACCGGTCCGACAGCGTCGACTTGCCGTGGTCGATATGGGCGATGATGGAGAAATTGCGGATCAGGGAGGTATCTGTCATGTGCGGCTGATAGCACTTGGGTTTCCCCGGCAAAAGGGGCGATGTCCGGTCACCGTCGAACCGTCGCAGGACGGAACGTTCTCTCGGCGGATCACTTCCACCTCTGGCCACCCATCACGGCGTGTGCAACAATAGCGCAAACCAATAAATTAACGGGAGAAATGAACATGGCAGGCACGTCGAATTCGCGCGGCAAAGGGTTCAAAGACGCCCTCAGCGCGGCGGGCGTCAATGAAGAGGTTCAGGCCGCCCTGACCTCGGCGTTCGAAGCCATGAGCGATTGGCGCCAGGACGCGGCCAGCCAGGCCGAGCGCCACGGCAACAAGGTCTTTGACAAGATGGGCAACGCGGCCAAGGCCATGGGCTGGCCGGCCGAACTCGTCGACATGACCCGCCAGCAGATGCAGCAGGCTTCGAAAATGCAGATCCAGGTGCTCGATCAGGTGATGGATGCCTGGGAGCAGCAGGTCAAGAACCCGGGCGCTGGCCTTCCCATGGCGGGCAGCAGTGGATCGCCCTTCCAATTCCCCACGTTCGGCTCCATGCCCGGCATGCCGGGAATGACGGGCATGCCTGGAATGCCCAACATGTTCGACATGAAGAACATGCCCGACTTCGGCTCCATGCCAACCGCGCCCCTCCAGTTCTGGATGCAGGCCGCCGAGATGTGGCAGAAGAGCTGGCAGCAGGCCCTTTCGTCGTGGATGGAAGCCCAGTCTTCCATGATGGGCGGCAACGACAAGGGCCCTGGAAAACGCTAGGCGAAGCTAAGCAAGCGCTGAACAACAGCCACCCTTCGACATCGAAACCGGCTGCGTCCCCGCAGCCGGTTTTTTGCGTTTAACCAACTGCAATGCCCGGAATTTACCTGCTGCACGGCGGCGTCTTGGGCGTTGCTGCCAAAGGACAACCGCTTTAACGTCCGCCGCATACGAGTGGGCACGTAGGGGCTTTCCCTCGCCCAAAAAATCACGGGGGAAGAAATTATGACGGTATCCGATACGCGCGGACCCAGTGCGCCGGTCGCACCCCAGGCCTCGACGATCGGCGCCGACCTCCTTGCCTCCGTCGTCGTCTTCCTCGTCGCCCTCCCCCTCTGCATGGGCATCGCCCTCGCCTCCGGCCTTCCCCCAACAGCCGGCATCGTCACCGGCATCATCGGAGGCATCATCGTCGGCTTCCTCGCCGGCTCGCCCTTGCAAGTAAGCGGCCCCGCCGCCGGTCTTGCGGTGCTGGTGTATGAGCTAGTCCAGTCGTACGGCGTCGAAATGCTTGGCACCATCGTGCTTTTCGCGGGCCTTCTCCAGTTAGCAGCAGGCGTTCTGAAACTTGGCCAATGGTTCCGCGCCGTCTCTCCCGCCGTCATCCACGGCATGCTGGCCGGCATCGGCATTCTCATCTTCGCCGCCCAGTTCCACGTCATGCTCGATGGTAAGCCGATCGGCACCGGCATCCAGAATCTGCTCGGCATCCCCGGCGCAATCATGGATGCCATCCAAGCCGGCGATAGCCGGCTCACCGCGGGAGAAGTCGGCGTACTCACGATTGCCTCGATCTTCGCTTGGGCTTCGCTCGCGCCCAAATCGCTGAAGGTCATCCCGGCCCCGCTCGTTGGCGTCGTCATCGGCATGATCGCCGCCGCCGTCTTCAACCTCGACTCCATCAAGTACGTCAGCGTCCCGGAAAACTTCTGGTCGACGCTGATTTTCCCAACCCCCGCCACCGTTGGCCGCTTTTTCAGCGACTACCACATGCTCATCGGCGCCGCGGCCATCGCATTCATCGCGTCCGCCGAAACCCTTCTCTGCGCCACCGCCGTCGACCAGATGCACTCTGGACCGCGCACCAAATACGACAAGGAACTCTCCGCCCAAGGCATTGGGAACACGATCTGCGGCGCCCTTGGCGCACTACCCATGACGGGCGTGATCGTCCGCTCTGGCGCCAACGTCGAAGCCGGCGCCAAAACCCGAGCCTCCGCCATCCTGCACGGCGTCTGGCTGCTCCTGTTCGCGAGCCTCCTGCCCTGGACGCTGACGTACATCCCGCTGTCGTCACTCGCCGCCGTCCTCGTCTACACCGGCTATAAGCTGGCCTACCCGAAGATCGTGCCGACGCTCTTAAAGTACGGCAACGCCAAGGTATTCATCTACGCCGCCACGATCATCATGATCGTCTCCACCGACCTCCTGAAGGGCGTGCTGACAGGCGTCGTCCTCTCGCTAGCCCGCGTGCTCTACGCGCTTTCCCGCCTCGACATCGAGACCAAGCCGGTCCCCGGAACCAACCGTATCGACATGCACCTCTCAGGCACAGCCACCGTTGTCGGCCTGCCCAAACTCGCCCAGGCACTCGAAGCTCTGCCGCAGGGCTCCGAAGTCACCATCCACATCGAGGACGTTGACTACATCGACCACTCCTGCCTCGACCTCCTGGCCAACTGGGAAAAGCAACACAAGTCCACCGGCGGCAACCTGACCATTGAATGGCACCAGCTTGCCCAGAAATACCACCGCCGGCACAAGACGGCGTCCGCCGAAGCCGCCGGCACGCCGTGAGAACCCGTACACCCATTTTCGGCCCGGAACCGTCTTGACGCCGCCACATCGGCGGGCATGAGTCACGCGGTTTGTTGGAACCAGGGGAGCTTCGGGCCGGGATGACACGCGACCGCTTTTTCGCAACGACGCTGGCCGCACTCACTGCCGGGCTCGCGACCCTTCCGCTGCAATCCATACCCTCTGGCGCTCAAGGTATTGAATTCGGCCCCGTCGAGACGAAGCCCGCGCCCGTTGCGAAACCAAAGCCGCCCGCCGCTAAGCCGTCGGCAACCACGGCAGTGCCGGCCGCAGCTCAGCCGCAACCGGCCGCCGCTGCCGCACCGATTGCGCGTCAGGTCCCCACCGCCAACGCCGCCAATCCGCTCGCCGCAAAGTACGCCACCTCCGGCCTGCCGCCGAAACCCAACCCCGCCAACTGCAAGAATGAAGTCGGTTTTAATACGTGGCTGGCCTCCTTCCGCAAACAAGCCGCCGCCGAAGGCGTCTCCGCCCAGACCATTTCGCTCGCTCTCGACGGCCGCACGCTCGACGGCGGCGTCATCGCCCGCGACCGCAAGCAGGGCTTCTTCGCGCAAAGCTTCACCGACTTCGCCGCCAAACTCGCCACCAACAACCGCGTCACCAATGGGCGCGCCCAGATCAAGAAGAACGCCGAAGCCTTCGCCCGCAGTGGCAAAGAGTATGGCGTCCCCGCTTCCGTCATCACCGGGTTCTGGGCGCTGGAAAGCGACTTCGGCGCCGGCATGGGCAAATTGCCCATCATGAATTCTCTGACGACGCTCGCCTACGACTGCCGCCGCGGCGAGATGTTTCGCAAAGAGCTCATGGCCGCCTTGGAAATCATCGATCGCGGCGACATGACGCCCGACACCATGATCGGCTCCTGGGCCGGTGAAATCGGCCAGACCCAATTTCTCCCCACGCGCTATCTCGCCCACGCCATCGACTACGACGGCGACGGCGACATCAATCTCTTCGCCAACCCCACCGACATCATCGGGTCTACCGCCAACTACATGACCCACCTCGGCTGGCGCCGCGATGAACCCTGGCTGGAAGAAGTGATGGTCACCAATGATCTGCCGTGGGAGCAAGCCGACCTCGCCATCAAGTTGCCCCGCTCGCAGTGGGCGGCATGGGGCGTCACCAAAGTCGATGGCTCGGCACTTCCTTCAGACGCCATGCCGGCCTCGCTAATGCTCCCCATGGGCCGCTTCGGCCCCGCCTTTCTGGCCTACGAAAACTTCAACGTCTATCTGCAGTGGAACCAGTCGCTCACCTACGCCATCACGGCCGCCTGGCTATCGACCCGTATTGATGGCGCCCCCGCGATGCAAAAGCCAAAGCGCCAAATCGCTGTTCTCGGCCAGGACGAGGCGAAGGAACTGCAACGGCAGTTGAAAAAGCGCGGCTTCGATGTCGGCGAAATCGATGGCAAGATCGGCGCCAACACCCGCGCCGCCGTCAAGGCCATGCAGGTCAAGCTCGGCTTCCCGGCCGATAGCTATCCAACGCCCGAGCTGCTTTCGGCCCTTCAAAGCGAAAGCTGAGCGGCAGCGTTCGGGAGCCAGTCCTGAAAAAGGAGTCCGTCGCGATGCGCCGTTTATTGCTTGCAATCACGCACATCGCGGCTCTTGCGGTCGGCTTCGCGCTTGGCGTCTATACATTGCCGATACTAACGGCCGATCCCGGTCCAGACAAAACGGCGCTCGACCAAGCCGCATCCGCCGCGCAATTCACTGCAACGTTTGATCGCAAACTCAAGGGCAGCGATTTCTTTCATTGGGGCGAAGGCAGCATCCATGTGATGCCAGATAAAATCGCCCATGCCGGCCGCCTTTCGCCCGGCCCCGACTACAAACTCTATCTCACACCCGAGTTCGTCGACGATGAAGCCTCTTTCTTGAAGCTGAAGGACAAAGCCGCCCGCGTCGGCGACGTAAAATCCTTTCAAGGCTTCTTGCTTGCAGTACCGCCTGGCGTCGATGTGGCGTCCTACACGACGGTGGTTGTCTGGTGTGAAGCGTTTGGTGAGTTCATTAGTGCCGCGAAATACCGCTGACCCAGAAACGGAAGCGGCCACCGTCCGGGCACAACGGCAGCCGCTCAATTTAGTGTTTTGGAAAGACGCTCAGAGCTTGCAGATCGTCGATGCGCCGCGGCAGGTCCAGCCCCACGAGCCGCCCTTCTTGCACGAATACTTGCGCGGTCCGAACGAGTAGCCGGGCGTGGTGCCGTTCGACATCCAAGAAGCCCAAGCGCCCCAGTCCACCGCCTGCAACAGCGCCTCGTCGACCTGGAACTTAGCGTCCTTCTCCGAGCCAGCCTCGCCGATCGCACCTTTGCGCACGCACTCTTTGGCCTCCGCCGATGCCACAGCACCGATGAGAACACCCGCAGCAGCCACCGCCACCGTCATGGCGCGAACAATCTTGGTCATTGGTTTTGGGCCTCCCAGCCTCGTTGCGAGAATCAACTCCCAAACTCTGTCCCGCGAAGCACCCATTTGACCACAGCCGAGCCCCAAAAACGTGGGGAAGATCGTCAGGCGGCATCCAATCAAATCCTCTGCACGGCTAAAGAGTAGGCGCTAATGTGGGGGCAATGAGATCAACCAGCACCCATCCAGTTCGAGTACGAATCAGTGCCGCCGCTGCGGCTCTAATGCTCCTGATCTCGGGCGCTGAGGCGGCCGAGCCCGGCATCATCGGCGCCGATGATCGCAAGCCTGTGACTGTGACCGGCCGCCCTTGGGATGCGATCGGGCAGGTTAACATCGGCGGCTACCGCGCCCTCGGCCGATGCACCGGCACGCTGGTACGGCGGAACCTCGTCATAACAGCCGCCCACTGCCTGATAAACGACGCCACCGGCAAACCGCATCCCGTCCGCAACATCCACTTCTTGGCCGGCGTCCGTGGCGGCAAGCATACGGCGCATGCCAAGGCCAAATGCATTCGCTTCCTGACCGGTCACACCTACGTTGCACAGAAAAATGCCATCGGCGTTCCCCTCAGCGCCATGTTCCAGGATGTGGCTGCCATTACGCTTGACGCCGATCTCGTCGTCGAACCGGCGACCATCGCCAATGCCCGCCCGGGCGAACCCGGCGAACCGCTCGTCCACGCGGCCTATCCCGCCGACCGCCGCTTCCAATTGCAGGCCCACACCGGCTGCCGCCTCTTGCAACCCAATCGCCCATCACCCGTCTGGCTCAGCGATTGCGATACGCATCCGGCGAGTTCCGGCGGTCCCGTGTTCGTCGAAGAAAATGGCAGCCTCGCCCTCGCCGCCGTCATGGTCGGCGCCGGCCGCGCCAACACCACCGCGATTCCGCTGGCCACTTGGCAAGAACTGCTCGACGGCAAAGTATGCGACGCGCGCTAAACGGTACTCACACCTTCTCGTCGCCAGTAAGAACCTTGCCCATCCACTCGTCGATGGTGATCTGCCCAACCTTCTCCACAACCGCCGTCTCGTGCGGCCGTAGCACATCCTGAATGCCGTCGATGCGCTTCCACTCGCAAAATGGCGTTTCGGCATTCTCGGCCGGCGCATAGCGCGAGGTCTGCACCTTCTGATACCGATGCACATAGCGCGGGCAGTTCATCCACAATTCCGAGACGGTCACGATCACCGCCAGTTCCGCTTCCTTGAACATCGACAGCGCCTTCGGGTCCCGCGACAGCGCCGCCCGCCCCTGCACGCGCAGCCGGAACGGCTTCTCGAAATCGATAAAGAGAAACCCGACCTCCGGATTACCCGCGATATTGCCCATCGAAAGATACATCCCGTTCCCGTCGTAGTTCGGAAACGCCAGCGTTTGTGCATCGAGAACGCGGATAAAACCCGGAACCCCGCCTTTGTACGACACCGTCGGCCGCCCGCGGTCATCCACTGTCGTCAGGAAAAACATGTCCCGGCTTTCGATGAAGCCCTTCTCCATGTCCGTGATTTCGGTCTTCATCGCGATGGCTTCGATGCGGTCGGCCATTGCCCGCGAGTCGAACTGCTCCTGCAGCGCGCGGTGCTCGGGTCCATACAGGCGGCTCATGGTGCATTTCCCCTGTCTGATGTTTTCTATTGTGGTTCGCCATGGGTTATAGCATTGCCGCAATGAAAGTGGCCTCCGGCGCAACACGGACTTTTCTGCCAAGCCACCATCGTCACTGATCTTGAGGCACACACTTGCCCCGCTCCCCCAAATCGTTCGGCGCAATTCGTATCCCGACGCCTCCCGCGCCGCGCGGCCGCCGCGTCGGCTTGATGGGCGGCTCGTTCAATCCCCCGCACGCCGGTCATCGCCTCGCCGCCGAAGAAGCCCTGCAACGCCTCGGCCTTGACGAACTCTGGTGGATCGTCACCCCCGGCAATCCCCTAAAGTCCCACGGCGCCTTGATGCCACTAGCCGACCGCATGGCCGCGGTGCGGGCACTCGCCTGCGATCCTCACATGCGCGTGACGTCCTTCGAAGCGGCGCTAGGCTCGCCCTACACGGCCGTCACTCTCCAGTTCTTGAAGCGCCGCTACCCCGGCGTACGGTTCGTCTGGGTCATGGGTGCCGACAACCTCGCCACATTCGACCGCTGGCAGGATTGGCGCGGGATTGCCGCGACCATGCCCATCGCCGTTGTCGATCGTCCCGACTACCGTTTACCGGCACTTGCCTCCAAGGCCGCCAAAGCGCTTGAGCGATCCCGAGTCGCAGAAGCCAACGCCCGCGCCTTGGCCACCATGGCGCCCCCGGCCTGGGTTTTTCTGACCAATCCGCTCGTCCCGCTCTCCTCAACCGCCATTAGGCAGAGCTCTGAATAATATAGGTTATTTGATGCTAGCGTGAGACGTCCCGCGGCCGTCTTATGGGCAATGGGTTGCCGGAAACCCCGCCGCACCTTATCTTCCGTCGCTGTTGGTGCTGGACCAACCCGAAGCACGGCCCCGGACGGCCACCTTCGCGACGGCAACGGAAAGGATCTAGAGACCCCCACATGCCAACCTCCACCGGAGCAGCCCCGAAGGGTGCTTCTACCGCCGCCAAATCCCGTGAGGGTTCGGCCGCGACCGCATCGGCCGACCTCTTGAAGGACATCGTCGAGTGGCTCGACGAATCCAAGGCCGAAGAGATTGTCACCATCGATCTCGCAGGTAAGTCCTCTATCGGCGATTTTATGGTCGTCGCTTCGGGACGATCCGACCGCCACGTTGGCGCCATCGCCGACCAGCTCCGACAGAAGCTAAAGGAATCCGGCTGCCCCACCGTCCGCGTCGAGGGCCTGGAAACCTGCGACTGGGTCCTGGTCGATAGCGGCGACGTCATCGTGCACGTCTTCCGGCCCGAGGTGCGCGAATTCTATAATCTTGAGAAAATGTGGTCCGTGGACCGTCCGGCCGACGCGGCGCACTAAGCCCCGCCGCGCAAAGGCAAAGGACGTTGGATGCGCGTCGAAATCCTGGCCGTCGGGCGTCTCAAGGACGAGGCCGAAACCGCTATCGTGGCGCGCTACCAGAAACGCTTTGACCAGACCGGCCGGCCCTGCGGCCTCGGTCCGCTCACGATCACCGAATTTCCCGAAAGCCGCGCTGCCAACGCTGCCGACCGCAAGGCCGATGAGGCAGCCCGGTTGGTCAAAGCCGCAGGCCCTGCCGCGCTTATCGTCCTGGAAGTCACCGGTAAAGCCTTGACCAGTGAGGCCTTCGCCGCACACCTCCGCGACCTCGCAAGCGCGGCCACCAAATCCTGCGCTGTCCTCATTGGCGGCCCCGACGGCCACGGCCCCGCCGTCTTGGCCGCTCCGGCCCTCAAACTCTCCCTTGGGCCCCTTACGCTTACCCACGGTCTGGCCCGCGTCGTACTCGCTGAGCAGCTGTACCGTGCCGCTACAATCCTGACCGGACACCCCTATCACCGCGCGTGAAAAGCTGTTTGTGGCTTGGCGCGGCTGCGCCGTCCGGCTATTGCCATGGACAGGCGGGTATTTTGCCCGCACGCCATGCCGAGACGACACGGGAGGGGCCGGGGGGTTCCGACACTGCCCGCACGTCTGAAGAGTAAATGCGCGTCAACCGTTGCGTCAGTTGAGGAGAACGTCCATGTCGACCAGCGTCATCGAGATCCTGAAAGGCTTCATCACCCCGAACCTTCTGAACGGCGTCGGTTCGGCCATTGGAATTCCAGGCGATGTCGCCGGCCGCGGTCTCACGGACCTTGTTGGTCATTACCTGGGCGCCCTTGTGCAGCAGTCCGGCGATCGCGATACGATGGCTCATGTTGCCGAACTCGCCAACTCGGTCTCGCGCGACACGTCCGGCATTAACGATATCAAGGGCCTTCTGGCCGGCGGCATCCCGAGCACGATGGCCGTTCTCGCTGGTAACCGTTTGATGGGCTCGCTGTTTGGCGTTTGGCAGGCTTCTACCGTGCATAAGACCGCAAGCGCGCTGGGCATCAACCCCGTTGCTTCGTCGTCGTTGTTCAATCTCGCTGCCCCGCTCGTCCTTTCGGCGATCTCCAAGCGCCTCGGCGGCGGCGCACTCACAGGCGCAGCCCTCACCGCGCTCATCGGCCAGGAAAAGGGCGCGCTGCTGGGCGGCTTGAGCTC
>VYKW01000103.1_pt1 | contig 37473 bp, 32 predicted proteins | sample 5114451 | NCBI WGS metagenome assembly VYKW01 (sample SAMN12291784, study PRJNA351875) | freshwater metagenome | isolation source: freshwater lake | place: USA: Michigan, Gull Lake | collected 2013-08-08
CAGCTTGACCGCCTCGATCTTGAACTCGCGGCTGAACTTCCGTCTCTTCATCGCCCACCTCCGGCTCGATAAAACACCTAATCTCGGTGTCCATCAAACCGGCAGCAGCTCAAATGCGATTCATGATTGTACCCGGGTGAGTCGCGAGGCCACCGAACGGATGGATGCGGCTCCTTAAAGTTCTAGCCTTCATCGGCTGGCAATTCACTCTCTTGTTGGACGTCTCCCGGTAGACTAGACCCAGCTAAGACAGTACTCAACTCCTGCTCGGGCAACGCGCGAGATCGGAAGCGTTGGTTTCAAGCAACGGGATTCCTGCTGATTACTCGTAATGGCTGCATCAGCTGCAGCTGCCCGAAGGCGCTATGTTTCAACAAGGATGGGTCCTCGTTGGTGGATCCGCGAACTGACAAGTTCGGCGTGCCTGGTTCGCCCAGATGATCTAGTACCTAGGGTCGATGGTTGTAGGGCCCGCGCCAGGGCGCTCCACAACATTTCACTCTGTAGAGGTCGAACACGGGCAGATCGAAGACTCCTCCACACGCTGCCGCCCCTTCCTGCATCGGCGTTAACTTCTGCCTGCCACCATCTGCGATCCCGGCCGTGAGAACTCGACGCTCACGACGGCGTCCGCAATTCGCACAGCATTTCGCTGCATTGAACAGCGCCGCAAGGATCTGGTATTCGTGCGGGGTGCCTAGGCACGTGGCCACGCAGCCCTTGTTCAGCGGCGCTCATGATCAGTTCCTTGATGTTCCGCAGGCACGAGACTGAAATAGGCCGTCACCCCTCTTCGGGTGTTCAGTTGCTGGGTTTGCAACTCTGTCCTCGCCGTTGATGGCTCATTCGAAATATACGCGAGGCTCCCAGTCCGACCGCGAAGGCTCCAAGGAGAAGCGCAATCGCGTAGGCTGGCTAACCATGGCGGCAGCTTTCGGACGCTACACTTAAAGACTCGCTGAGCTTCGGATTCGGAGACAAAGGCGAACCCTATGGGCGTTGACACCATCGCGTTCGATCTTCAGACTACGGAATCACCTCGATAGCACATCATTTGGCCCCGGTAACCGGCCGTAGAGCAACTCGAACCATCGCTCATAAGTCGTATCGCGCTGCCGTCGCGCTTCGGTAATGGCGCCGCCTATCGTGTCGAAAGCCTTGAGCTCTGCAGCCTTGTAGGGGTTCGTATCAGGGGCAACATGCCGGTCCTGTCGAATGGACGACGCGAGCGGCATCAAGATCGACGACAATGGATTGAAAGCGGTAGCGAACATCAACCGGCTGGTTCGCATCGGGTGGAACCATTCGAGCAGCAGGGCAGACAAGGGCGTCGAGGTGGCTCTCACCCAATTTCCGAGGGTTGCTGAGTAGAGTTCATCCAGCCGCGACGAAACCTCGGCCACGCGCCGAAACGCAGCTCGGTTCTCCGGAAAGTGCAACTCCTCAACGCGCCGCTCCTCGAAGTGGATGGTATAGGCTTCGCGTTTGCAATCGGGATTGCCGGTCGGATTGTCGATCCTCATCTCATAGAGACCGGGCGCAAGCGCGGAGATTCGATCAAGGTGCTCGAGAATCGCGCGGTGTTCGAGACGCGCAACGCTGGCAGAGACAAAAATCCCGAGATGCCCGACGTGAGGATTGATGAGATACACGATCCGCTGGCCGGCGCGCTTCAAGTCTTCGGTGCTGCCGTAGACCGTCGGGATCCACCCAAGCGCCTGGTGGGGTGGGGTGATGTTGTCGCCCTGCGAGGCAAAAATGACCATCGGATTACGGACGCGGCGCAGATCGGCAAAGCAGCATTCGCACACCCGCAACAGGCCTTGTTCGAACTTATTGCCGATGAAGAGATTTTGGACAATGGCGAGCATCTCTTCTCGGCTGAGAAAATAGAAGCCGTTCCACCACCGCTCGAATTCAAGAAAGCGGTCGCGCTCCTCATCGACGTGAGCAAGGAGATTGGCATACTTGTCCCAAACCGCCTCGGGCTTCAGGTTCTCGAAATTCTGCACGAGCCATGCTCCATCGAACCGGCCGTTGCCGAGATCGGCGGTCAGGTGCGTGAGCCATGCCCCGCCCAACAATCCGCCGGACACGCGAGCCGGGTTGATGCCCGGTTCACCACTCCAATAAGACAAGGGCGAGCCGTTCAAGACGGCTGGTCCGGCGAGCCCCTCGCAATCCGCCGCCAGGATGGCGATTGCCCATCCGGCCTGACAGTTGCCATAGAGGATCGGAGGCGTTCCATCGTGCCTCCTCGATACCTCCACGACGAACCGGCGAAGCGCATGCAGTACGTCGGCAATGGTCTGGCCCGGGGCCGGATCGGGATAGAACAACACGAAGTAGACGGGATGCCCCTCGTGCATGGCGATCCCGACTTCCGAGTCGCGTTTGAAGCCCCCGATGCCTGGACCATGCCCGGCGCGTGGGTCGACGATCACAACCGGCGGCTTTGCTGGATCGAGACAGTCGTCGACGCATTTGTCTCCATATTTTCTTATCGCTGCCAACGCGTAGTTGACGGGCCGTTCAAACTGACGCGCGTCCAACAAGATTTCGTAGTCGAAATTGAGCAACGGCGGTTTGCCGGCTCGCTCATGAGCAATCATGTTGTCAGCACGTTGCCGGAGCGCGTCCCAGAACAGGATGGTTCGCTCCCACAAATCGCGTCCATACGCGAATGCGGTGGATACGCTAGGCTCGCCTGCGCCCTGCGGGGCGCCAAAATCCGGTCTTTGCAAATATGCCGGTTGTTGAGGCTCCGAAATTGCTTGCAGGCGAGCGGCTTGCACCGTCGTCGTCGGAACGACCTGATCGACTGTTGGGTTTGCGGCGGGAGCAGTTGGCATGGGTCGCCTCGAAAGCTGTTCGACACTCAACAATCGACCGGTTTTGCCTGCCGAGATTTGCGCCAAATCAACCCCATGCTTCTTCTCATAACACACCTTGGTAGGAGGTCTCGCAACCGGCTCCCCGCAAGCATGCGGCGCATTTTGCTGAAATTTCAGGCAGCACAGAGGGTGCTAACAGAATGCGCTTTTGACATGAATCAACTGGCAGAGGTTCGATTTTGCTTTTATCTTTAGACCTAAGGTCGCAATTGTCGTTGCCAGGAGAAGGAAATCATGAACTTGACAAAGATGCTCGCCATCGCTGCCGTCGCCGCCCTCGCCGCGGGGTCTGCTCTTGCCCAGAGCACGCAAACGACTCCCGATACCGAGAAGAATGGCCACCATTATTCCGGTGGCCCGAAGACCGAGGTCCCCCATCACATGGGAAAGAAGGACATGGGCATGTCTTCCGGTAAGAAGAAAGGTGCTGGCGGAAGCCATCATTACAGTGGGGGGCCAAATTCGGATGTCCCGCATCACACGGGTGCGAAGTAAGGCTGAAACAAAGCAGCTGCAGGCGCTCAGCGCCTTTATCCGTCGCAGTCCCGCTACCCCGTGGCGGCTGGGCCTAGAGTTTGGCGCGTTTACGGGAGTGAATGGCACGGCATCAAACGGGGAGCAGGGCTCCCGCGGGACCGATTTAGGTGCGCGAGCCTGGGCGCGACCCTGTCATAGTCACGATACCGCCCAGTGTCACCAGCGCTTGCGTTAAGAGATTGTTCCAGGCCATTCGCAAGAATGGCCTGACCTGAGAACGATAGCAGCATACTTGCGCAACACACCGCGAGTGGGTGCTCGCCACACCAAAGCACCGAACGCAAGTAGTGCTGCCGTTGGATGATGTGCCATGAAGCTACAGGACTCTCGCCATTCTCAGGCACGCGCGCGCCACAGTGTAACAGCCAGCAGTACATACGCAGCGCAAGTCCACAACGATTGCCAATTGGCCGGCCCCTCGTTGAACCCTATGTAGATCGCCGCTCCAAGAAAAACGCCGGCAAAAATCGATTCCGCCAAAGGGCGGTTTCCTTTCCTCGGGGGATTGAGCGCCGTCATAGCCGCAAAAGGCACCGCCGCCATGGTCAGCGCCGCGAAAGGAAAGTCAATGAATCGTGGATCAAACACGAGGCCGAGTGCGGTCGCCGTGCCGATCACGACGATTACGATCAAGACCAATCCGTGCATGATCGCCAGCAGCGATTCAGTCCGGTAGCCCCTCGGACCCAGCACGTCCAGAAAACTCGGCGACGGGCGACCCGACATAAGGGCGTTGGCGCCAAAAACCGGCGAAGCAGTTGCCGCGGCCAGAAGCGAGCCCCACAGAAGCCAGCCTCCCGCTCCGTAACTTTCATCGAACATCTTCTGGGCGGCCACCCCAAACAGGATTCCGGCTGTGCTTGCCGATAGTCCGACCGCAAGCCATGAGATGAGCCGGGGCTCCCCCGGCTTGCGGCGCAAGGTCAGCCAGGCCGCGCCGAATACGAGGACTGCCAGCGCCATTCCGCTGTACATTTGCAGCTTCCAGAGCGGAAAATTGCTGATCGGAATGCCGGGCGGATATTTCAGCGTGCGCTGCACGGAATCGAACAGGCCCCAGGAGCCGCCGACCGTGCCCTCGATGTCTCGCTTCCACGATTCATCGTAGGCCTCGAACGGGTTGACTCGGAAATTCTCGCGCCGAGCGAGATCGAGGACCTCGGAGACCACACGAGCCTGATTGACGCGCGAGGGCAGCGCTGACTCGCGCATCCGCCCCTCGCTTGGCCAGCCAATTTCTCCGATCAGGATTTCCTTGCCCGGAAAAGCCGACGCGATCCGCCGGCGGATGGTATCGACGTGCGCGGCAGCAAATTCGGCCCGGATCGGCACATTTTCCCAGTACGGCAGGATATGAACCGTGACGAAATCGACCGCGTCGTAAAGTTCGCGGTTGCTCAGCCAGAACTCCCAGACGTCGGCATAGGTGACGGGAACGGCAACCTGCGCCTTGACCGAGCGGATCGTAGCGGCGAGATCGGACGCGGTGATGTCATGACGCAACAAGGTCTCGTTGCCGACCACGAGCGCGATGATGGTTCCCGGAAACTGTTTGGAGAGGCGTATCGCCGTTGCGATCTGCGTCGCATTCTTCTGCCGGTCCTTATCAAGAAAAATGCCCTGAATGACCTTGAGGCCGGCCTTGGCCGCAAGTTCGGGAATTTGATCGAGACCGAGATCGGTCGCATAGGTGCGGATGCAGTCGGATATTTTCGCAAGCTGGACGAGATCTTCCGCGATCTGTTCGCGCGACACTTGCGTCGCTGGCGACAATGACGTCTGACGGCTGCGGAAGGGCGCGTACGATATGCATTGTAGCTTGTTGTTCGGATCGATCGGTGCGCGCACCAAGCTGACGGGTGTGCCCAGCCACCACCACACCGCGGCGACAACGCCGAGGGATATCAGGAGAAGCGTCAGCGGCGCGCGAAGAAAAAACGGGGGCCTCCTTACAGAACTGATGCGCCAGGCTTCTTCAGTGTGCGAGTCGGCACGCCGCCCACCGTATTTCGGGAGTGCGGTCGCGGGCAGCCGCCAGGCATCAGTTCGGTTCTCAAACAGCATATTGAGATGCCCTAGAAGGTGGCGCACCTTACCGGCGACGTTCCGGACATAGTTGATCCGGATCAACCCACGATTGACCATTGTTATCGCCCATTGCCGTCGGCTAGGCCCTTCCCACTTAGAGAATGCGAAGAAATGTCGGGGCGCACTCTACACGACAGAACCCGCATTTAATGGCAGCGACATAATGCCGCCGGCCCACACCGGTATCGGCCTGCTGATCATGAGCACGACAATCTGCCGCGCCGCTCCGTCGCAGATACAATGCTCCTTTCCGCAGGATCATCGTGATGACCTGGGATGATGCGTGTGGGGCGCAAGCTTCATGGGCAACGGTCGAAACCGGCTGGAACAAACGCCGGGATGATGGCGGGATGGCTGCGACTTCGCCGTTGTGAAGACTCCCGTGGGATTGCAGATGCAGCTCCCTGATCCGGTCGCGGCCGTATTGATCGCGGACCGGCTTGCCATCCGTGAGGCGGCGGCTCCCGGTTCCCTTGGCGAAAAGCTGGCGGTCCAGGATCTCGCCCCGAGTGGTGTCGGATCATCCAGCCGAGGTTCTGCCTCAGCTTGTCATAGTTGGGGATGGAAATCTGGCAGGAGTCCGCAGCCATCAGCACTTTCGAGCCGGAAAAGGCGCGGTTCCACTGGCTCGCCGTCTCCAGATGGGCCTCTCGACCTTCGAGGGCGCGACGCGTCGCGCAATCCTTCTCGCGTACTGTTGCGGCAAGCCCGAACAGGTACTCCACACGGTTCTGCTCGCACCGCGCCATCCCTCGCGCGCAAAGCGATGCTGCCCGCACTGGGTCGATGTCCGAGGAGCGCAGCTTGGCTGCCAACAGATGCCGACTGCAGAACACGCAGAGCGGTCGATAACGCAGCAATCGGAACAGCCATGGAAGAAGCGTCCCTCCTGATGCCCGTACGGCGGGCCGTCGGTGGCGTCGAAATCGAGGATGATCCTGCGCCGGCGGTCGCGTGTGCGCTTCCAGGAACAGCGCACGGGCAGCGCCTCGATCCCCGCTGCATCATGGGCGAGCCTCTTCCTATCCAGCGCGAGAATAGCCGTTCCAGCTACAAGACGGTGCCGAGGGGACTGCTCAAGATATGGATTCGCCGCTTTTCGGCGTCCTCTTTCGCTTTTTGGCGTGAATCTCATCGTGAATGCTCCCTTTGAGAGCCGGGCCAGGCGAGGTTAGGACTTTCGCCGGCCTGCTCTGTCTCGCCGGCAAGGAGCATGCCGATGCTCCGGCTTCTGTAAGCAAACCGTTCAGGAAAAACGCCGATATGCCTTCGCAATCTCGCTCGCATTAACCATGCAACACTCGGGATGCCAGTCAATCAGGCTTGGCCCAGCATCTTGCGCTGCGACACATTGCGCTTCTGCATCATTCGCTCTGCAAGAAAGACCGCAAAGATGCTATCCGTCATAGCCATCTTTGCGGACTAGTGATGCTTCAGCCATCCGATATCTTTGATGTCATTAAACGAGTCGGTTCGGTGACAAAGATGACACTGGTTGACTTCAGCATGCTCTTGACCGGTGATCATGCGGTCCATCATTACGAAGTGCTCCATGTAGTGGCTGGGCGGAGCCTGATGGCATTGGGCGCAGTCCTTCGATGTCACAGACGGATGAACGTAGCCCGCGACCTGCCACGCGGTAGTTTCGTGGCACGCCGCGCAGTCCTTTCCGAATAATTCGCGGTGCGGATCCCGATTGCTGTGGCAGTTCATACAATCGAGGCCGGTTCTCTGCTCTGACTGCGAAGCAGGAATTCCCAAAACGCCCTTGAGGTCGTCGACCATCTCTCGGGAGATGGAGAGATGTTGCGGCTGGCCAGCCGGCGAGCGAGCGGCTATTTTTAACAGCGCGGAATGATCCATCGTGATCAGTCGGCCCGTACCCTTATGTTCGGGGTGGCAGTCGCGACATTGCTGTGCAGAAGCGTGGAAGGCGGTCGACTGCTTGCCTAAATCGCCCGCTGCGGTCGCATGACATGAGATGCAGGAGGCCGCCTCGATGCCGCGCAACGGGGTATGGCATGCTTCGCATCTTCCGCCGATAAACTCATGCTTGGCAGAGAGTGGCAGCGGCTGAACAGCGCCCGCAAAATTGGCCGTCACCATCGAACCACTTCGATATAGTGGGATGCTGATAAGCCCTGCCGCAAAAACTCCGGCCGCGATCAGCCCGACATAGAGAGGCGCGAACCTCACGATCGTTCCCTCGGTGTTCGAGAACGTCGCCTCGTGTAGAATTCTTCAACGCCATCAGCGAGAGCAAGCGCCGCCTTCTTCGCTCCAAGCTCTGTGCCTCTGAGCGTCTTCATGCCATTCTATCCCTTCGTGGCGCGCGCTTCGTGATGCGCGGACTTGTCGACGCGCTTCGACCAGGACCTATAGTACGCGATAGTGGTTAGTATCCAAAGCCCAGCGACCCCCACGATGAGCTGAGCAATCATGCCATCAGAGGTCAACTCAAGGACGACATGCGCCAAAAAGGAGAGGAATACACCAACGCAAAAGACCTCAAGCGATTGCTGACCACACTTGATCAAGGGCCGCAGCACCGGCGATGTTAACACTCGCGCGTGCGAAGGCAGGAAATGGACGACGACGAGCGCAAGGCTCAACAGATGCAGAACGCGATAGGGCGCCAGATTCGTCTTGTCATTCGGCGTGAACAGTTCGAACAGTGCGTCCGGGAAGAGCTCTCGCAGCAGAGGGATCGGCTGAGCCAGCGTCATCAGAAGACCGAAGATCAAAAAGCTCATGCTGACCGCGAGCGCAGCGCGCGACCTCACCAGAAACTGCACGGTCTGCGCCCCGCCCACAGCAAGCCAGCCGCCCAGAAAAAAGACGAGCTGCCAGGTAAACGGGTTGAAGTACCAAACACCGGCGGGATAGGACGGCAAGTTCCACTGGAAGTGGCGCGCCGCGAGGTAAAGCAACACTGAGCCGATCAGCACGCCGTTCCGGAAGCGCAGCATCAGCCACAGAATGGGTGGAAACGACGCCATCAAAACGATGTAGAGCGGCAGCACGTCGAGATTGAGGGGCTTGAACTTCAGGATCAGGCCCTCACCCAGCGTCTCCACCGGATGGTCCATCAAATTGCGGACATTGAACTGGTCCATCAGGTGCGGCACGTCAAAATTGTGCGCCAGATAGTGCACCGCAACGGTATAGACCAGGAAGATGAGCAAATGCGCTACATAGAGCTGCCAGACCCGGCGCATCAGGCGCGTGGCACCAATCAGGAATCCACGCTCCAGCATCATCCGCCCGAAAACGAGCGTGGCGGTGTAGCCCGAAATGAACACAAACAGATCCGCACCATCGCTGAAGCCGTAGTTGCGCGTCGTAAACCAGGAAAGGACGGCATCCGGGATGTGCCCGAGGAAGATCGCCCAGTTTGCGAAGCCCCGGAATAAGTCCAGCCGCAGGTCCCGCTGGCTGGTGACGAAAGCCGCCCTCACCCGCGTCCATCCTCTCAGCGCGGACTGGCTTGCGCCGGCTTCATGAACGCCATCGTGCACGGATTCACCACCGCAGCTGATAGGTTGAGAGACACGAGCGAGCAGGCTCGGGGGATGATGATGTCGCTGCCATGTCTTTCGAGAGCCCCTCAAGTTCAGGCGGCAAACTTGTAGTGTCCATTACGGATGGCCTCATTCGGCTGGCTCGGGAACAAGGCGAATACGGGCAGTTGGCTTGCTGACCGACGGACGTCCCGGCTTCTGGTCGCGATCTTCATCAGGTAATCCAACACCCCGGACTAGGCCAAAAATGGCCGGGATGACGATCAGCGTCAACAAGGTCGATGAGATCATGCCTCCGATCATCGGCACCGCAATCCGTTGCATGATCTCGGACCCCGTCCCCGTGCTCCACATGATCGGGAGCAAGCCTGCCATGATGGCGACGACGGTCATCATTTTCGGTCGCACCCGCTCGACGGCGCCTTCCATGATCGCAGCGTAAAGATCGTTGCGAGTTAATGCGCGACCTTCGAATTCCCGCTTGATCTTCATCTCGGTGAGTGCGTGATTGAGGTAGATCAGCATCACGACGCCGGTTTCAGCTGCGACCCCGGCCAGTGCAATGAAGCCGACGACGACCGCAACCGACAGGTTGAAGCTGAGCCACCACATCATCCAGAGCCCTCCGACGAGCGCGAATGGCAGGGACAGCATCACGATGGCGGTCTCAGTGAGTGAGCGGAAGTTGAGATAGAGCAGGAGAAAAATGATGGTGAGCGTGACCGGGACGACGATCTTCAGCCGCGCGGCGGCGCGCTGCAGATATTCGTATTGGCCACTCCAGACCACATAATAGCCAGGCGGAAACTGGACGCTTGCCGCTACCGCCTGCTGGGCATCGGCGACATATCCGCCGATGTCGCGGTCGCGGATGTCGACATAGATGTAGGTCGAGAGCTGTCCATTCTCGGTCCGGATCGATGTCGGACCGCGCTTTGTGTCGACCGTTGCGACCTCTCCGAGCGGCACCGCGCCACCGGCCGGCATTGGCACCAGAATATCGTTTGCGATCGCCTTCGGATTGTCCCGGAGATCCCGCGGGTAGCGCAGGTTCACCGTAAAGCGTTGCCGCCCCTCCACTGTGGTGGTGACGGCTTGGCCGCCCAGCGCACTGGCGATCGTGTCCTGGACATCCTGAACCATCAGGCCATAGCGAGACAGCGCCACCCGGTCCGGATTGATCTCCAGGTAATAGCCACCAAGGCTGCGCTCCGCGTAGGCGGAAGACGTGCCGGGCACCGCCTTCAGCACCGGCTCGATCTGCTTGGCCAGCCTGTCGATCTCGGCGAGGTCGGTGCCCATCACCTTCACACCGATCGGCGTGCGAATTCCGGTCGAGAGCATGTCGATCCGCGCCTTGATCGGCATGGTCCAGGCGTTGGAAACGCCCGGGAATTGGAGCGCCTTGTCCATTGCTGCAATCAGGCTGTCGATCGTCATGCCCGGACGCCACTCCTCCTTCGGCTTTAGATTGACGACGGTCTCGAACATCTCGGTCGGAGCAGGATCGGTGGCGGTCGACGCGCGGCCGGCCTTGCCATAGACGGAGGCGACCTCCGGAAACGATCGAATGATCCGGTCCTGCATCTGCATCAATTCGGCCGCCTTGGTCACGGAAATGCCGGGCAGGGTCGTCGGCATATACAAGAGTGTGCCTTCGTTGAGCGCAGGCATGAACTCGGTACCGAGCTGGCGGGCCGGCCATAGCGTCGCAGCGAGCACGGCCACCGCGAGCAGGATGACCAAGATCTTGGCGCGCAGCACACCTTTGATGATGGGCCGATAAATCCAGATCAGGAAACGGTTGATGAAGTTCTTGTGCTCGGGAACGATCTTGCCCCGCACAAAAATCACCATTAGAGCGGGCACGAGGGTCACTGATAACAGGGCTGCGGCTGCCATCGCGAACGTCTTGGTGAACGCAAGGGGACTGAACAGGCGCCCCTCCTGCGACTCCAGGGTGAAGATCGGCATGAACGAGACGGTGATGATCAGAAGACTGAAGAACAACGCCGGACCAACTTCGGAAGCTGCATCGATCAGGATGCTGATGCGCGACTGGTCTGGCTCGGCGCGCTCCAGGTGCTTGTGCGCGTTCTCGATCATGACGATGGCGGCATCCACCATCGCGCCGATCGCGATTGCGATGCCCCCTAGGCTCATAATATTCGAGCCCAGCCCAAGCAGCTTCATGGCTCCGAACGCCATCAGCACACCGACCGGCAGCATCAGTATCGCGACCAGCGCGCTGCGGACGTGCAGCAGGAACAGCACGCAGACGACGGCAACCACAATGCTTTCCTCAAGCAGGGTGTGCTTGAGCGTATCGATCGCGGCATAGATCAGGTTGGAGCGGTCATAGACCGGCACGATCTCCACCGATTTCGGCAGGCTGGTTGCGATCTCGCTAAAACGCTTCTTGACATTCTCGATGACGTTGAGCGCGTTCACGCCGAAGCGCTGCAGCACGATCCCGCTCGCGACCTCGTTTTCACCGTTCAGTTCGGTAATTCCGCGCCTTTCGTCAGGTCCGAGTTCGACCCGCGCGACGTCACGCAGCAGAACCGGGGTGCCGTTGCTGGTCTTAAGCACGATGTTGCCGAGGTCGTCGATGCTCTTCAGATAGCCCTTGCCCCGGATCACATATTCAAATTCCGACAACTCGACGGTGCGGCCGCCCACATCCGTGTTGCTGGCGCGGATGGCCTCTCGAATCTTTTGCATGCTGATGCCGCGATCGCGCATGCGCTGAGGATCGAGGACGACGTTGTACTGCTTGACAAAGCCGCCGACGCTTGCGACCTCGGCCACTCCTTCGGCCTTCGCCAGCGCGAATTTCAGATTCCAGTCCTGGAGTGTTCGCGTCTCGGCGAGATTCATCTCCTTCGAGATGACCGCGTACTGGTACACCCACCCCACCCCGGTCGCATCTGGCCCGATGGTCGGCGCAACTCCCACGGGCAGGCGGGAGGCGGCACTGTTGAGAAACTCGAGCACGCGCGAACGCGCCCAGTAAATGTCGGTGCCATCCTCGAAGATCACATAGACGAAAGAGACGCCGAAAAAGGAGAACCCGCGCACCACCTTGGACTTCGGCACTGTCAGCATCGCCGTGGTCAAGGGGTAAGTGACCTGGTCCTCCACCACCTGCGGCGCCTGACCGGGATATTCGGTGTAGACGATCACCTGCGTGTCGGACAGATCGGGAATTGCGTCCAGAGGCAGGTGGATCAGGGCATACAGCCCCGCAGCGGCTGCAAAGCCGGTGCCGAACAACACCAACAACAGATTTCGTGCCGACCAGGCAATCACACGGGAAATCATTTGTGGTCTCCCGTGTGCTGCGTATGCCCTGAGGTGTCGCTTGCATCCGAACTTGTCGCCGCCTGTGCAAAGCTTTTCAGAGCGGCTTTGAGGTTGCTCTCCGCATCAATTAGGAAGTTCGCCGTTGTCACGACAGCTTCGCCTTCGGCAAGGCCGTCTCTGATCTCGGCGTATCCACTGCCCCGTCGGCCTAGCTTGACCTCGCGCGGCTCGTAGCGCCCCTCCCCCTTGTCGACAAGAACGGCCTGTCGGGTGCCGGTATCCAATACCGCACTCTCGGGGACCGCGAGCGTAGGAGCTGAACTTGCGGTGTCGATTTCGGCATCGACATACATGTCCGGAAGCAGTGCAAAATCGGAGTTGGACAGTTCAATTCGCATGCGGGCTGTGCGGGTATCCCGGTTGACCTGCGGATAGATCACGCTGATGGTTCCGGTAAACGTCCGGCCAGGGAAGCTGCGAGCCCGGACATTGACGGGCTGGCCGACCGCGACGCTGCCGAGGTCGCGCTCGGCCACATCGACCAGCGCCCAGACCGACGAAATGTCGGCGATCCGAAAGAGTACGTCGCCGGGTTGCGCGCGCATTCCCTCAACCGCGTTTCGTTCAAGGACTATACCGTCTCGCGGCGCGGTCCATTCGATCGTCACCGGCGCAACGCGCGTCTTGTCCATCGACGAGATGACCCGCTCAGGAACATCCAAATTCATCAAGCGTTGTCGCGAACCCCGGCCGTACTCCTCCACACCTCCGGTGGTTTTCGAGGTGATCGTTGTGAGGTACTCCGCAGCGGCAGACGCGATTGCCGAACTGTAGATTTGCATCAGCGGCTGGCCGGCCTTCACGCGCGTGCCGGTTGTGACGTCAGCGATCTTCTGCACGAAGCTCTCGGACCGCATTGCAATGACCGAGACACGTCGCTCGTCAAGTTGGATAGTCCCGGGTGCCCGTACCGGCGTGCGCATGATCCGATGCTCGACCGGCTCGGATTTTACTCCCGTACGCTGGATTTTGCCCGGTGAGAGCTTGATCGAACCGTCGTCCGGCTCATCGCCCTCATAGACGGGCACATAGTCCATCCCCATGGGATCTTTCTTGGGTATCGGCGAAGTATCCGGTAGGCCCATGGGATTGCGATAGTAGAGAATCTTGCGCGGCCCGTTCGCGTTTTGAACCTGAGCCTTTTTCCCCGGGGGCTCGAGTGATGGCTCCTGATCGTCATAGACTGGAAGATAGTCGATCCCTCGCTGGTCTTTTTTGGAAGCGGCCGACCATAAGGGCGCTCCGCTGGGATCGCGGTAATAAAGCACCGAGCGCTCGGCGGCGGATGCCGGTGGCGCCGGATGCAAGAGTTCTTGTAATAGCGGCTGTTGGGCCGACCAGTAGCTGGCCGCGCCCAGCACGATTGCGAGCGCGAGCTTTGTCATGATGGAGTGTTTCATCGTCGTTACCTTGGAAGGAGGGCTGTGAGGCGTGTTGAGCTGCATCAAGAGGCGCAACGGCTTGACGGCATTTCGCATTCGAAATGCGCGCCTATTTGCTGGCCTTGATCACGACCTTGCCGGTCACCGTCTCCTGCTCGCCTTGGACCTTGGCGGCAACACTCAGCTGATAGCGTCCTGGCATCGGCAAATCAGCCGTGAACGGATAGATACCTGGCTCCTTTGACGGTAAGGCCGTCACTGGGGATTCCATTTCCGCCATTCCGTCCGGCGCCATATCGACCCGCGAACGAAAGATCACCGCATCAGTGACTGGGTTTCCGGTCGCCTTGTTGATCAGGCGGACCGCAATGGGGACGTCCTCCCCCTTTTTCACCTCCGCGCTTACAGGTTCGAAAACGTAATCGCTGGCCGCGGCCCAGGCGTGCTCAGCAATGGCTGTTGTCGCGGCAAGCGCCGCAACGGCTGCAATCTTCCACTGCATGGTTTTCCCTCTCTGACTGTCGCGATAGTGCGTCACGCGCGGGCGCGAACGGGCTCCCGCGGTTGCAGTGCCAACAGTCAGATGCGAGGAGGCTTGAAAGGGGGACTTCCGCGGTGGAGCGAAGCGACCTGATCCAGCGGGGTCGGCAGCCGATCGCCACTGGCTACTGGGGGATTGAACCAGAAGGGTGATGCGAAACCGATGCTAGCTGCTTGCGCCGCGCAGAAGGCCATCGGGCATTGAGCCTTCTGCTGGTCGCAAGGCTTGACGTCGATGTCATCTTGACAACATCCGTCCTCGCCCGCCGAGGACCCCGCCATCGTTTGCTGCCCCGCCAGTACGTTCATGGGTGCGGCAAACCCCACCGTCGGTAGCAGCGCCACCGAGACGGCGATGATCAGGGCAAATATCGGCCGAACAAGGCGCATCGCGTTTCAACCACCTGCGTGGCCATACTGAGAGAGGCAAGAGATTGTCAAGATCCTCCTTTTAGGAGATTAAGGATATTCCCTCGGACGTTCCTTGATCCAGCTCAAACCCCGGTGCTTTCTCTACCCTGTCCGCACTCGATCACCATAGGTGGAGCGCCCACGACTTTCCCGGACAGAAGTGATGCGCCCCGGCGTAGCGATCATCCGTGTTGGTCGAAGCCGCCATTGACACCGCGCCCGACCTCAACTCAGCTCGACGTGGCTCTGATTCGCACCGGAAGTTTTCTCGTCATGGGTGGGACGACCCTGATTCACCTGTCGCGGCTGATCTCGTTGCAGCGCAAGCTCGATGTCACCGCGCAGAACGTGGCAAACCTCGATACGGTTGGATTTCGGGCGCGGGAACTGTCGTTTCGTGAATACCTCAAGCCGGAGAGAGGTCTGAATGAAGCGGCGCAGCGAGAGCGACCGCTCTCGCTGCCCGACCCACGATTTCAATTCACCGACGATTCCCAAGGCGCCACTGAATTGACGGGCAACCCGCTCGATGTTGCCATCAATGGCCAGGGGTATTTCGTAGTACAGACCGAGCGAGGCGAGCGCTTCACGCGAAACGGCGCGTTCACGATTGATGGCAGTGGCCGTCTCGTGACGCTGGAAGGACAACCTATCCTCGGCCAAAACGGTCCACTGCAGGTCCCGCCCAACCAAGGGGGATTGGAGATCTCGCCTACTGGGATTGTCAACACGAAGCAAGGCTTCCTCGGTCAGCTCCGCGTGGTCCGCTTCGAACGGCCGCAGTTACTTCAACCCATCGGCGGGACTCTATTCAGGTCCGACGACCCGCCTTCTGACATCGCTCCGCCGGCTATCACCCTCACGAGCGGCGCCTTGGAGAAATCCAATGTGCAGAGCACGCGCGAAATGAGCCGCCTTGCGGAGATTACCCGAACCTACGAGATGGTCGGCAGATTGCTCAAGAGCTCGCAGGATGCCGACGACATCAATAAATTGGCAAATGTTCCCGAATAGCCATGGCGCCGTGAGCAGTATGGTCCATGCCGCGTCGATCGCGCGCCGGAGTAGAGCTGCGCTGATCGTCGCGCTGTCGTCGGCCAGATTGCGTGCCTGGATTGTCTCCTCGCAGAGCAATGAAGCAGCTCCCGTAGCGGCATATTGCCGCGGCTCGCGCTTGCGAGCCGCTCCAAACATCTTCAAAGTCTAGTCCTATCGCCGAAGACCTGAATTCTATGGGTTCGTGACGATAAAGCTGAGCACTAAATTAAAGTGGCATTTTCAATCATTCTGACGATGCGGATGGCGACGCGCCTGCGACAAGGCGCGGAGACAGCCGGCCTCGTCACCTACCTCGTCAGCTTTCCGCGCGCGATCCAACGCAGCCCGATCGTGGGCCGCCTCGATCTTTGCCCGCGCGTCGGCCTCGGTCGCGGACCTGATCGTGGGCTGGCGATGCATCTGCGCACGCACTGACTGGTGTGCGGACCAACCCCGCGCCGCAAGGTCGGCAACCGCGCTTTCGTAAGCCGCGATCTCCTGGGCGCACTGCCCGGCGTGCGCCGATCCAGCAACTGGAAGCGCGAGCGCAATTGCACCAAATAGATGGGCGAGTCGCATTGTCATCCGACACCTCGCATTCAGCGGTTAAGTCAAGCAAACGCTTTCTCAACGGTCCTCAGTAGCACAGCCGGTGACTTGTCGTGGCGGGTCACCGGCGGAATCGGGCGATCGATCTTCATGAGTTGATAGACCGCCATCTGCGCCGCGCGCACCGAGTACTCCACGGTGAAGACGACGTCGTCGGGAATCTCCACGAACTGGCTGACGAAGGCGAGGTTGACCGAGTTCTTCGGCACCGGCAGCGGCCGGTCGGTGAGCGCGCGCGGCATGAACATGCTGGTGATGTAGGGCATGCGGCAGGGAATGCAGATCGCATCCTCGAACACCGTGCGATCGAAGTTCAGGTGCCCGCACAGCTCGGTCAGGATCTCGGCGCCGTTGCATTCCGACATCGGCTTGGCGACGAAATTGCCGACGCGGTCGGGATGCAGCGCATAGCCCCAGAACACCTGCACGTTTTGCGGCTGGTTCACGAAATGCGGCTGATGATACAGCACCACCGACATCAGCCAGTTGGAATCCTTGAAGGTCACGAGGCCGCCGGTGCCGGCCGTGTTGCCGGAGAAGGCTTCCATCTGGTCGAAGAACCGGCTGTCACGGCAGGTGACGGTGAAGGACAACCACCAGGATTCGGGGATCGAACTGTTGAACGCGGCCGGGTTGCCGAATTCGGGATGTCCCTTCGCGATCTTCTCCCAGAGCGCCCAGCCTTGGCTGTCGGCCTTGGTCAGATGCGTCGGCGGCTCCGTCATCGAGCCAAGGCTCGAGGCATCCGTCATCGAGCCGTTCTGGAAGAACACGAGGTCGCCATCCTCGAGGCGGATCTCCGCCGTCCGGCCGTCGCGGTTGAGCACGAGCTGGCGCACGCGCAGTTTCTCGCCCTCCCGTTCTAACGCCATGTCGACCACACGCGTGTCCTGCACGAACTGCACGCCATGTCGCTTCAGCCAGTCGGTCAGCGGCCGCACGATCGCGTCGTATTGATTGTAGACGGTGCGCTTGACGCCGCCGAGCGTTTCGATGCGCGGGAACTCGTTCATGAAGCGATGCAGATAGCGCTTCAGCTCGACCGCGCTATGCCAGGGCTGGAAGGCGAAGGTGGTCTGCCACATGTACCAGAAATTGGACTCGAAGAATCCGGGTGACAGCCAGTCGGTGATCCGACTGTTGCCGAGCGTCTCCTCGGAGGTCTCGACCAGGCGCAAGAGCTCCAGCCGGTCGCGGCCGGAAAAGCCCATATGCGAGACGTCGACCTTGAAGCGATTGCGGTCGACGAGACGCGCGCGGGAATTGGCCCTGTTCTCCTCGTTGAAGGCGACTGTCTCGTCATGCACGCTCAAGCCGGGACGTTCGAGCGAGGGGATCGACGACAGGAGATCCCAGGTGCATTCGTAATGATCGGTGGTGAGCATGCGGCCGCCGCGCAACGTATAGGCGCCGTTCGGAAGTTGCGCGCCGTCCAGGCTGCCGCCGAGCGCCGGCAGCGCCTCGTAGATCGTGATGCCGCGTCCGGCAACGGCGGCATCGCGGATCAGAAATGCCGCGCCAGCAAGCGATCCGATGCCCCCGCCAATGAAATACGCCTTCACTGCTTGCCTCGATTGCCGTTCAGAGTTGTTTGATTATTGCACCCGAATGGGGTGTCGGGGCTTGCGGTGGATCAAGGTTTATCGGCTCCCCGGAATATCGGGTTGAAACCCGAAGCTACGTGGGATTCTTCTCGATCGGCCGCGCCTGGTTGCCGTTCCTATCGCCCAACCGTGCGGATGATGACGTGCCACCATAATGGTGACATGTATGCGTATTGCATGGAGAAGCATCAGTGACCAACGATGTTGGTTGAAGCCATTAAGGCTGCGATCGGGTCGGGGAGATGTCGTCCATCACCACGTCGGCTGTGCGCGGCGTGGTCGCTCTTGGTTTCGGCAAGGAAGGCAAGAACTCCTCCTAAGACGATTTGCCGTGCCCGAGGCGAGCGAGGCGCTGACCGAGGAGTGCTTCCATTCGATGTCACCTACAAGGGGAACACCGCATCTGGGTTCAACTTAAAGGGTGATGGCGACGATGAACATGTTGGAAACGACACGAGCTCAGTCGCCCGCTGTGCATGCGGGCCTATCCACGGATTCCACACAGTCCATGCGTTTCAAACGAGGGCCGATCGACTGGATCACCGCACTGCCGATTTTGCAAAGCAGCGATCACAGGAGAGCGAGCGAGGTTCGGACGTATCAAATGACCAGGCGCTCGCCGAGTCGGCCGTATCAGGAACGTTTTGCGCGGGCGGTTGCAATAGGCTTGGGTGGAGAAAGGACGGCGACCTCCATCCGCGCCGGGACTGTCGCGCTCCAGCCAAGCTCGCGCTCAATGCGAGAGCGCAATGCATCCGACGCAGCGGGCTCGCCGTGCGTGATGAATGTCATGCTAGGGGCGGACTTGGCGGTCCTCAGCCATGCCAAGATTTCCTCGGCATCCGCGTGAGCCGACAGCGCGCTGATATTCCTGACTTCGGCTCGGACTGGAATGTCCTCGCCGTGGATCCGGATGGCTCTCGCACCCGCCATCATCGCCGCCCCGCGCGTCCCTTTCGCCTGATAGCCGGCAAACAGAATCGTGCTTTTCGGATCGGACGCAAAGCGCTTGAGGTGGTGCAGGACGCGTCCGCCGGTCGCCATCCCACTCGCGGATATGATGACCTTGGGTATCGCCATGGCGCCCAATCGCTTCGAATCTTCCACGCTGCGGATGTAGGTCGCCACCGCGCACGAACTACGGCATTCGGCTTCTGACAGTTTGTGATCCCTTCGATGATGACAAAAGATCTCACTGGCATTGACCGCCATCGGGCTGTCGAGAAAAATTGGGACGTTTGCGAGCTTTTCGGCCGCCTTCAGACGTTCGAAGTAGAACAACAGGCTCTGCACCCGCCCGACCGCAAAGGCTGGTACGACGACCGTTCCGCCCCGCCGAACGGTGCGATTGACAATGTCGTCGAGTTCGCTCTGCGGGTCGGCTTGCGGATGCTGGCGATCGCCATAGGTTGATTCGACGACGACATATTGCGAATCGGGACGCGCCTCAGGGTCAACCATCAGCGGATCATTGAACCGCCCGAGATCGCCAGAGAACAGGACACTCACCCCGCCCCATTCGACTTGGAGCGATGCCGCACCCAAAATGTGTCCGGCGCGCGAGAGACGCAGCTGCGCGCCGCCGGGCAACGTTTGAGTCTGATGAAAGGGAATGGTCCACAGCTGCCGCAGCGCAGCTTCAGCATCTTCAACCGTGTAGAGGGGCAGAGCCGGCTTATGGCGAGAAAACCCGTGGCGATTGGCAAAATGCGCATCGCTGTCCTGGAGATGCCCAGCATCGCGCAACAGGATCTCGCAGAGGTCGGCTGTTGCCTCACTACACAGGATATCCCCTCGAAAGCCGCCCTTGACCAGCTTGGGAAGATAGCCGGAGTGATCGAGATGGGCGTGGGTCAGCATCACGGCCGAAATGCTTGCCGGATCGACCGGAAATCGCGACCAGTTTGCCTCGCGGAGTTCTCGTTCGCCTTGGAACAACCCACAGTCGATCAGCAGTCGTTGCGATCCGTTTTCCAAGAGATATTTGGATCCCGTGACCGTGCCAGCGGCGCCGAGAAAGCTCAATTTAATGCTCACGGAAAGGTTCCCCTCAGAACTCCAAGTCCTCTTAGATCGTGATCGAGCTGCTTTTGCCGGCGTGCCGGGTCTTGCGCTGCAATCGAACAAACACACCCTGCATTAGCGCCCATCACACAAAGTCGTCAGGCGCCCAGTTGCGCACACGGCCGAACGCGCGGAGCAGCGTCAGAACCAAACGATCAAAAATCAGGGACGCGGCGGAAGCGCGATCCCTCCTCTTCTCAAGTTTCTTTAAAATGTATCTCGGCTTGCGCTCGTGTTTGTTGAGCTGTATCAAGCGGAAAGCTGATTATTGTTTTCCTTTAAGCACGGCCCCGTCACATTCAAGCTTGGCGCCAAAATGTCAGAGAAGCCGTCCGCTTCGCCCGCTCCTCAGACGACCTCCTCTCCGCGGCAGGCCGTCGTCGGGGACGCGCTATCTCGGGGCTATGATCGTCTGAGAGCTTACCTTGTCCGCCGGCTTGGAAATGCGGCCGACGCCGAGGATGTTTTGCATAGTGTCATTCTTCGCGCGATGGAGAAAGCCGAAGCGCTTCGCGATGAAGGTGCCGTCCATGGCTGGCTCAGCCGCATCGTCGCGTCTGCTATTGTTGATCACCAGCGCCGCCAGGCATTCCGCCGCCGCAATGAGAACGACCTTCTGCTGCAACAGGGTTCGCCGGAACCGATTGGCGACGAGAGCGAGGCCGCGGCGTGCGAGTGCGTTCACCTGATTTTGCCTTCGCTCAACACGGAATATGCGCAAGTGATCCGCCGGATTGACCTGGAGGCCGAGGATAGGCTTGCGGCAGCCGCCGCCCTTGGGCTGACAGTCAATGCGCTGACGGTTCGGCTGCATCGCGCACGCGGCCAGCTCAGGCAGCGATTGCTCAAGATGTGCCGGTCCTGCCGCGAGCACTCGTTCCTACGTTGCGGTTGCTAGAAGATCAGCTTTCGACAAACTCTCGAATGTGCAGGAACCTCGCTGCGACCTAACCCCACTCTCTGTGGGGCGAGCACCGGCAAGCAGCAAGCAGTAAATTCCACCGACCGCCAACAGGGCAAGTTTGGGAACACGGAACGAAGCGCCATCACGGCGAAATATCGCGACCATTCTATACTGCGAAGGACGACAGTTGGCTATCGACAAAGCTGGGGAACGCAAGGTCCGGATAGCTTGGCCTGGAGACTTGACCCGAGATGATGGAATGCAAAATAGAGGGGCGCGGCGCAGACGACAATTCCATGCGCGTCGGCAGACCAGCGTGCCCGCAGGGACTCTGCCGGCAGGCTCGTCGTTACCGTCGCGGCAAACGAGCCAATACCAAGGAGCGTTACGAATGAGCTGTGGTAAGGCCTGCTTCACGACTTAGGGTGAGGGCAAAATCATCCTTTAGATTTCGTGGCGGACCGCATTGGCCTGCAGTTCAGAGCAACTTTCGATGCTCGCATTTGAACGATGTTCGCTGGAACTCGTTACAGATGTGACCCGCTCCTTGTTGAGCTAGATCAACTTTGGCGGGCGCTCGGCGCTTTAACCTTTAGCTTAGGGCTGCGGAGCCCTCTCATCGAGAATAAGGAATTCCCATGTCAAACTCGTTCTCAAGAATCGCAATCCCAACCGCCATCGCGGCAGCGATGGCATTGTCCTTTGGTGCTGCGCTGGCTCAGTCCCAATCGGGGCAGAGTGGCAATCCGCCGACGCAAGCTCAGCCAGGCCAATCCTCGGGGGCAGCAGCCGATCAACCGAAAACTGGGACCAATTCCATGCCTATGCAAGGCATGGAGCACGGTCGCATGATGCGCGACCAGGGTCAGAAGATGATGCATAACGACCAGTCCCAGACTGGCAATCAGCCGTCGACCACGCAAGCTCAGCCGGGGCAGCCCTCGGGGACAGCGACCGATCAACAGACGACCGGAACGACTTCCGCGCCGCAAGGCATGGAGCACGGCCGTATGATGCGGGACCAGGGCCAGAAGATGATGCAGAATGATAAGAACATGGAGCATGGCCAGATGGGAACTCGCCCCTGCGGACCGGGGCAAACCCAGACACAGAACTCCGGCTGCAAGTAGGATCCCACTCCCGCCCGTCCCAGCGAAAGCCGGGACGGGCGGCGGGAGCGAAAGTGGGCGGAATGACCGAAAATAATTCCTCGCAAAAAGCGACGTCCGACGGTGTTTCGCAACCCGATTCCGGGCTTGCTTTCTCCCAACGAAACTCGTCTTCATACATTCTGCCCGCCTTGGATCAAGACTTCCTCCTAGGCGACTCGATGCGAGGCGTACGGTTTCTGCTCGAATACGCCAAGGCCGAAGAAGCGCTACGAAGCTGGGGCGTACGATCGACCATCGTGGTCTTTGGATCAGCGCGCGTGCGGCAGAACGGGCCTGGCAGACACGCGTACTGGTATGAACAAGCTCGCCAATTCGGGTTGATAGCGTCGCAACGTGGTGGCGCGCTGACCGACAATGGCGGCGTGCGTGACAACGTGATTGCTACCGGCGGCGGTCCCGGCTTGATGGAAGCGGCCAACCGCGGCGCGCATGATGCTGGCGCCCCCTCGATCGGCTTCAATATCAGGCTTCCGCGGGAGCAAGCGCCAAATGACTATTCGGCTCCGGAACTGACCTTCCAATTCCATTACTTTGCGATGCGCAAGATGCATTTGGCAATGCGCGCCAACGCCTTGGTCGCCTTTCCCGGCGGCTTTGGCACGTTCGACGAACTCTTTGAAATTCTCACGCTGCGTCAGACCGGAAAGTCGCCGCCAATCCCGATCGTCCTATTTGACGAGAAGTACTGGCGCGCGGCGGTTAACTTCGATGCGCTGATCGCCAGTGGCACGGTCGACAAGTCGGACTGCACGCTATTCCGTTTTGCCGAAGATGCCGAGGAGATTTGGAATGAGTTGCTGTCCTGCGGATTGGGCGTGCCTGGCCTCTCGTGCGCGGCGTCGCGCTATCACCACCTGCTCGACGGCCGATCGACAACTTCCGCCACGACAGTCGCCAGCCCCGCTCCCCTCGGCTCTGCAACGAGTAGGCGTTAGCCGTCCATGAGTCGCTGTCACGATTAGGACAGGAGATTTAGTCATGTGGAATCGACGTAACCTCTTGGGATCGTGCCTCGTGTTGGCCGCATCCAGCGGCATCGCCCGAGCTCAGGCGCCGGGTATGCCGGGGATGGGAATGCCGGGCATGGGACAGAGCCCAATGACCCGAGAGAGCTGCATCGATATTTGCATCAAGTCGCACCGCATGTGCCTTGAGACGGCGCGATATTGTTCCGAAAAGGGCGGCGCCCACGTCGCGCCCACGCATTTGGCGCTGCTGCTCGACTGCGCCGAGATGTGCCAGATGACGGCCAACTCGCTGATGCGCAGGTCGCCGCAGCACGGAGCGATTTGCAGCGCCTGTGCGCAACTGTGCGATGCCTGTGCCAACGATTGCGAGACCATCGCCGGAGACGAGCAAATGGCGCATTGCGCCTCGCTCTGTCGTGACTGTGCTCGTGATTGTAGAGCCATGGTGAACATGCCGATCTGATTTGGGAGACAGCGAAGCACCAGTACAGTGCATAATGGTCCCCGGCCCGGGGCCTCGCCGACCGGCCCGCCCGCGAGCGCTCGACCGGGAATAAGCTTCTGCGCATCCCGAGCCACGAAAAGTTTCATTCGTCTTCCGCAATCGAGCTCGCTTGGGATAGCTGATCAACCATTCACCCTTTGCCCCGTGTTGCTATTGAGCAACGCGTCGACGGCACCAGCAGCTCACCCTCGTTCACTGTAATAAAAAGCGACCCTTAGCGTCTTATCTTAGCGAGTTGACTCGCTCGAGTTCGCCTCACTTTCGAGACAAGTTTCGGATCGCTTTGGCTCTTGCGGGGCATTTAGCGCCAAGGTAGCATTTTCGGGGAGGCTACGCGGCAATGGAAGCACGGGACAACCATCCAACGCTGCTGGACCATCTTCGCCGTCAAGGCGTGTCGCGGCGTGATTTTTTGAACTGGTGCGCCTATACGGCTTCGATTCTTGCCCTGCCGCCGAGCGCAAGCCAAGCGATCGCACAAGCGCTTGCGACCAAGCCTCGCCCCAGCGTCATCTGGCTGTCCATCCAGGAATGCACCGGCTGCAGCGAGTCGATTCTGCGCTCGTTCGAGCCGACGCTCGAAAGCCTGATATTCGATCAGTTTTCTCTCGACTATCATCATGTGCTGCAGGCGGCCGCTGGAAACGCCGCCGAACAGGCGCGCGACAGGGCGATTGAGCAAAACTTCGGCAAATACGTGCTTGTGGTTGACGGCGGAATCCCGCTTGATCCGGATGGATATTACTCCACAACCGGCGGAAAGAGCGGACGCGATCTCGTGCGCGCTGCAGCAAAAGGAGCGGCGCTCATCATTGCGGTCGGCACTTGCGCCACTTATGGGGGCATCCCTGCAGCCTCGCCCAACCCGACCGGAGCGGGCGGAGTTCACGATGCCCTGCGCGAGCTCGTCGACAACACGGAGGTCGCGGCTCCCATCATCAACGTTCCCGGTTGTCCGCCGGTCCCGGAGGTGATGACCGGAGTTGTGGTGTATTTTCTCACTTATGGGAAACCGCCTGATCTCGACAATCTGGGACGCCCCATTCCATTTTTCGGGCGGACCGTTCATGACGATTGTCCGAGGCTGCCCTTCTTCAATCAGGGGCTGTTCGCCAAAAGCTTTGACGATGAAGGCGCCCAAAAGGGGTTTTGCCTCAAGGATCTTGGTTGCAAGGGACCCACGACGTTCAACGCATGCACGACGGTGAAGTGGAACGAGAAGACCAGCTTCCCGATGTTCTCGGGCCACGGCTGCCTAGGCTGCGCCCAACCGAAATTCTGGGATCGCGAAGGCGGCTTCTATGGCAAGGTCTTCTAAGAAGGTAGACGAAAAGCCCACCGCTGCGGCCAAGAATGCGCCCGCCGCGCAGCCTCGGCGAATTGTCGTCGACCCCGTTACTCGAATCGAGGGGCACCTCAGAATAGAAGCGGAGACGGATGCTCAGGGCGTGATCACCCGCGCATCCAGCTCGGGCACGATGGTGCGCGGCATCGAATTGATCCTGAAGGGGCGTGATCCCAGGGATGCGTGGGCGTTTACTCAGCGTTTCTGCGGCGTCTGCACGGTCGTCCATAGCATCGCCTCGATCCGGGCTGTTGAGTACGCACTCGGCTATGTGATCCCGGAGAACGCGCAAATCATCCGCAATCTGATGATTGCCGCGCAATATGTGCATGACCACGTCATGCATTTCTACCATCTGCATGCGCTCGATTGGGTCGACGTGGTTTCCGCGCTCAAGGCAGATCCCGCCGCGACTTCCAAACTGCAGATGAGTTTAAGCCCATGGCCGAACAACTCGCCGGCGTATTTCGGCGGAGTCCAGCAGAAGTTGAAGGGTTTCGTCGAGGGCGGTCAGCTTGGAATCTTTGCGAACGGGTACTGGGGTCATCCAGAGTACAAGCTTCCGCCAGAGGTCAATCTGCTCGGGGTTGCGCACTATTTGGAGGCCTTGGCCTGGCAACGCGACGTGGTCAAAATTCACGCCATCTTCGGCGGGAAGAACCCCCACCCCAATTTTGTCGTCGGCGGTGTCCCCTGTGCGATTTCTGAAACCTCGCATGCAACCGCGGTGAATGCAGAAAATCTGCGTCTCGTAGGCCAGGTCATCGGCAAGATGCGGGAGTTCGTCGATCAGGTCTATTTGCCCGACACGCTTGCGATCGCCGGATTCTACAAGGACTGGACAACGCGAGGCGAAGGCGTCGGAAACTTCCTGTCCTATGGTGAATTTCCGACCGGGGTGGGTGCCGCCGAGCGAGCGACCTTGCAGTTTCCCGCCGGGGTCATCATCAACAGGGACCTTTCGAAGATACAGCCGGTCGACTTTGAGGACCCGACGGAGATTCAGGAATTCGTCGCCCATTCCTGGTACAGCTATTCGGCAGGCAAGCAAGTCGGTTTGCACCCCTACGACGGCGAAACGAAGCTCGAATATACGGGACCGAAGCCCCCTTACGAGCAGCTCGATGTTGACCAGTCCTATTCATGGATCAAGTCGCCGCGATGGAAGGGTCTGCCGGTCGAAGTCGGGCCGCTTGCGCGTGTTCTGATTCTCTATGCAAGCGGAGAGGTGCGGACGCGAGGACTCGTCGACCACAGCCTCGGACGGTTGGGACTTCCGATCTCCGCCCTGTTCTCCACGCTGGGCCGCGTCGCTGCCCGCACCATCGAGACGAAATTGATCGCCGACATGATGCCGGGCATGTACGATGCGCTGATGGCGAACATCGCGCGCAGCGATCTTCGCACCTTCGATGATGTGCTGTTCGATCCGAAGACCTGGCCGAAGAAGGCGCGTGGCGTCGGCATGATGGAGGCGCCTCGCGGCGCACTGGCTCACTGGCTCACGATCGAGGAGGGACGGATCGGCAACTATCAGGCCGTCGTCCCCAGCACTTGGAACGCCGGCCCCCGCGACGCCCAAGGGCGAGAGGGGCCCTACGAGGCGGCGTTACGCGGCCACAAGTTACAGGATGCTTCCCGTCCCTTGGAGATCTTGCGCACGATCCACAGTTTCGATCCGTGTCTGGCCTGCGCCGTTCATGTCGTCGACCCAAACGGCGAAGAACTGGTTCGCGTGAAGGTGCTCTAATGCTGAATGCGAACAAGACAGCGAGGAAAGACCGGCAGCGGCGACTGAGCGTCTTCTCATCGGTCGCCATATTCGTCCTGACTCTGCTTGGTTGGCAAATGTCCCCTGTCCTCGCCCGCCCTGGGAATGGCTATGGCGACTTGATCGACAACTATTGCATCGAACGTGGCCGCTTGCGGGTCCGCGCGCACCAGCCGCATTGCGCGATGTGCCACCACCTTGGCACCTTCGACACGTCTCCCGAACATCGAATCGAACCGAACTGGAACGAGTTCATCAGAGGACGAACAACTGGCGATTTCGGCTTCTTCTGCCCAGGGGGGACCGATAGCACCCAAACGGCGCGCGTGCCCGGAGAGAAGTTGCCTCCGGGGCCTAAAAGCGCAACGGCAGAAGCCGCTGAGAACTCGACAAGCCCAATGGGTATGCCGCCGGGCCCAAGTCCATCTCTGCCGACGCCGGAGGGCGCGCAACCCAATACTGCGTCCTCCGAGAGTCAACCGAAGGTGAATGCGCAGCCGGCGACGTCAGACGAGGAGCTGTCTCGGGAGATGGCGGCCTTACATGATGCGGTCGGCATCACGACGGCACAGGAGCCGGCGTGGCTCGACCTTCTCGACGCAGCCGCTCGCGCGCTGCAGCGTCCTTCCGGTCCTGCCGAAGCTGCCACCAAGGACCCGGTGACGTTACTCAAGGTTCATGAGCTGCAATCATCCAAACACGTGGCGAGCATGCGCGCCGTTGGGCTCGCGCTTGCGCGCCTCAATGCGAGCCTTTCGGATCAACAGCGCCAGAGGCTTGTCGAGGGGCTCAGACCGATCCTGGCCGCCATCCCACCGTAGATCGTCGGAGAACTATCATGTGCCTCGCCATCCCCATGCGGGTGGATAGAATCGAAGGATTCCTCGCGCAATGCTCCGTCAAAGGCGTCTCTCGCGAGGTGAACCTGTTCCTGCTACAGGACCAGGACGTCTCGGTCGGTGACCACGTCCTGGTTCACCTGGGCTATGCGATCCAGCTCATCGACGAGCGGGAGGCCAAGTCCACCTGGGAAGTCTTCGACGCCATGCTGGCCGCAGGGGACAACCACTCGCATGCATGAGCTTTCGGTGTGCTGGGCTCTGATTTCCGAAGTCGAGCGCCTCGCGCAGGAGGCGGGCGAGGACAGCATTGCGCATATCGCAATCCGCGTCGGTGAGCTGTCGGGTACGGACCCAGGCCTGCTTGTTCGCGCATTCGAGGTCGCGCGTTCGGGCACGAAAGCGGAACATGCGTATCTGACGATCGAGCGCTGCGATCCACGTGTCAAATGCACGGAGTGCGGCCTGGAAAACGTGACACGCCCCAATCGCTTGCTTTGCGCGTGCTGCGGTTCATTTCGAGTAAATGTCATCGGCGGCGACGAACTGTCGATCGCGGCAGTCGAATTTACCGGAACCGGCATCCCCCGCACCTCGGATCCACCAGCAGCCGGCGGATCGGCGAACCTGAACACGGAGGAGGCGCCGCATGTGTAGCCATTGCGGCTGCGCCGCCAACAACAAGCACCGGCTTCATCTTCCACATAGGGGTTCGGAAGATAGCGCAATTGCGTCGGTACACGGGCTTGCCCACGAGGAAGGCGTGATCCGTAATATTCTCGCCGCCAACGATCGGATCGCCAGCCACAACCGGCAGCATTTCGATGAGAGCGGTCTGCTTGCGATCAATTTGATGTCCTCGCCCGGATCCGGCAAAACCTCGCTTCTCGAAGCAACAATTGATGCTCTCGGCTCCAAACTCGGTTTCGCCGTCATCGAGGGCGACCTCGAAACCGAGAACGATGCCGACCGGATCCGAGCAAAAGGGGTCCCCGCCCTCCAGATTACGACCGGCGGCGCCTGTCATCTCGATGCGACCATGGTGCATCATGGGCTCCATGAGCTCGATCTGAACGGCGTCGACGTTTTGTTCATTGAGAATGTGGGCAATCTGGTATGCCCCGCTTCATTCGATCTTGGGGCGCACTGCAATGTGACCCTCTTGTCGGCCACGGAAGGCGACGACAAGCCGGCCAAATATCCGATCATCTTCCGCAAGAGCGATCTCGTGATGCTCACGAAATCGGATCTTTTGCCATATCTGGGTGACTTTGAGGTGGATCGAGCGGCGGCAACGCTCAAGGCATCAGGTTATGACGGTCCGTTTCTGAGGACGTCGGCGGCCAAATCGGCCGATGTGGGCGAATGGCTGGCCTGGCTCCGCCAGCGGCTTGCCGATCATCGCGCCGGGCTAACCACCTCGGTTGAAGCAGGAGGGAGTTGATGAGTTCGCCTGCTCGCATTTGGCTGGACCGGATCAAGGACCTCCCGCTCGATCGGCCGGTTCGAATACTTAACGTCTGCGGCGGCCATGAGCGGACGATTGCGACCTCAGGAATCAGAAGCCTGCTCCCGCCCGCGGTGCAGCTGATTCCGGGTCCGGGATGCCCGGTTTGCGTCTGCCCGGAAGAGGATGTCTTCCATGCTATCCAACTGTCGCTGATGAAGTCCGTCATCCTGGTTGCGTTCGGCGATATGCTGCGCGTCCCCGTCAATGGACCGAAGGCCCAGCCGCGTTCCCTTGAGCAGGCAATCGCGCTCGGCGCGGATGTTCGCCCCATCGCGAGTCCGAGCGAAGCCGCCGTTATTGCCAGGGAGAATCCCCGCAAGACGGTGGTTTTCTTCGTCGCTGGCTTTGAAACCACGCTTGCTCCCGTCGCGGCGCTGATCGCGATGGGCCTTCCGCCGAATCTTAAGCTCCTGATTTCCGGGCGGCTGACATGGCCAGCGGTCGCCATTCTCCTTCAGTCGGAAGAGCCGGGATTTAACGCTTTGATCGCGCCGGGCCATGTCGCAACGGTCATGGGCCCTGAGGAATGGGAATTCGTGGCGCGCGATCACCACATGCCCGCTGCGATCGCAGGCTTCACGGCCGACGCCTTGCTGGCAGCCACCTATTCGACGCTTCGGCAGCTGCTCGAAAGCCGATACTTTCTCGACAACTGCTATCCCAAAAGCGTCAGGCCCGGCGGCAATGCCGCCGCACGCCGGTATCTTAGCGAAACCCTGGAGGTGACGGACGCCGCCTGGCGCGGTATCGGCGTCATCCCCCAATCCGGTTTCCGCCTCCGGCCCGAATATGCCGGCCACGATGCAAGGACAGATTTTCCGTTGGACGAAACAACAGAACGCCCTCGTCGCGGCGAAATGCCCCCAGGTTGCGACTGCGCGCGGGTCATTCTCGGCAAAGTCCTGCCAACCGATTGCCGATTGTACGGTTCTGCCTGTACGCCCGAATCGCCGATAGGTCCTTGCATGGTGTCGGACGAAGGGGCCTGCCATGTGTGGTGGACTGCCGGCTACCGCAGCGGCTGCCATGCCTTTGCGGGCGGCAGCGTGGCCCGCGCAGCAAGGTGAGCGCCGATGTCCTCCGCACCGCATGCCGCTGGTCTAGCAGTCACTGTCGTGGGCATCGGCAACGTGCTCCTCGGTGATGAAGGGGTAGGCGTTCACGTGATCCGGTACCTGCGTGACTGTCCGGAACCAAGCGCAAAGCTGGCGATCGTCGACGGCGGTACCCTGAGTTTCAATCTGCTGCCGGTCATCGAAACCGCCGGAAGTCTCATCGTCATCGATGCTGCGATGATCGGAGATGAGGCTGGAGCGGTTCGCGGCCTGGTTGGTGACGAGCTCGACGCGTTCCTCGGCACCTCGAAGCATACCGCGCACGAGATCGGGCTGAAGGAACTGTTCGACATGGCTCGGATGGAGGACCTTCTGCCGCATCGTCGCGCGCTGATCGGTATTCATCCTCAATGCATCGATTGGGGCGAAGGCCTGAGCGACCGAGTCGCAACGGCGGTGCCGTTGGCCGCCGGATTGGTGCTGCGCCTGGCTCGCAAATGGGTCCGCGCCGATCGGCTCGCGGCGCTCTGATGAACAGGAATGAGACCATCGAATCGCGCGGTGAGACAAGGCTGTTCGAAATCGTGGGTCGTGTCCAGGGTGTTGGATTTCGACCGTTCGTGAAGCGTCTCGCGGACGCTCACCAGATCGTGGGCTGGGTGAAGAACGAGGCGAGCCATGTGTCCGTGCTGGCCAGCGGCGAGCCTGACGCGCTCGACCGCTTTGCGGCCGGCCTGATCGCCCAAAGGCCACCGTTGGCGCGGCCGATGATCAAGTCGGTTAGCCCGCGACCACGAGCCGACTTTTGCGAATTTTCGATCCTCGAAAGCAAATCTGGTTCGACTCGCGATGCGGAGCTACCGCCCGATTTGTTCCTCTGCGACGACTGTCTCGTCGAGATAGATGATCCATTGGAGCGCAGGTACCGCTATCCTTTCACCAATTGCACCCAATGCGGCCCGCGATACACCATTATCACAGCCCTGCCCTACGACCGCCGCAACACCTCGATGGCGGGCTTCGAACTGTGCCGAAACTGCCGGCACGAGTTTGAGGACCAGCAGGACCGCCGGTTTCACGCGCAGCCTTTGGCATGTCCCGAGTGCGGCCCGAAATTGATCTTCAGGAAAGCGAATGACGAGGAGATCTCCGGCGGCGAGCAAGCGCTTGCCGCCGCTGTCGAGGCCTTGCGCTATGGCCTGACGGTGGCTGTTCGCGGTATCGGCGGGTACCACCTGATGTGCGATGCGACGAATGAGACCGCGGTGCTCAGGCTTCGCAACAGGAAGGGACGGCCTGACAAGCCGCTTGCCGTGATGGTGCCGGGTGGCAACGACCGGCATCGATTTGCCAGAACGATCGCTGATCTCGATGAAATCGAAGAAGCGGCCCTCTGCGATCCCGTTCGGCCCATCGTCCTGGTGCGGCGGCGCGCGGGCGCGCCGGTCGCGGCTGCCGTTGCGCCCGGACTTGGCCAGGTCGGGTTGATGTTGCCCTATAGCCCGTTGCACCACCTGATCCTGAGCGAATTTGATGGTGTGCTGGTCGCGACGAGCGGCAACATCAGCGGCGAACCTGTGATCACCGATCCGGACGAGGCCGAGGAGCGGCTCGCCCGCTGCTGCGACGCCTTCCTGCACCACGATCGTCCCATCCAGCGCCCTGCCGACGATCCGGTCTGGCGGGTGATGGGCGGGCGGACCAGATCGATCAGGCTCGGCCGCGGTTCGGCACCCATCATCCTGCACAACGCCTATGCGGCGGCTGACGCCGTGCTCGCCTGCGGAGGTCAACTCAAGGCGACGGTGGCGCTCGGGCTAGGCGACCGGGTCGTCGTGTCGCCACACATTGGGGACATGGGATCCTTGCGCTCACAAACAACGCTGAAGCAGGTAGCTAGCGATCTTCAAAGACTCTATGCGACGGATGCAACATGTATCCTCCACGATGCTCATCCGGATTTCACGACGACGCGATGGGCTCTGCGGCAAGAAGTGCCCGCAATCGGGATCCAGCACCATGTAGCGCACGCATCTGCGCTGGCCGGGGAGCATGGTTGCAAGGAGAAGATGCTGGCGTTCACCTGGGACGGTCTGGGGCTTGGGACCGATGGCACCTTGTGGGGCGGCGAGACCTTGTACGGGTCGCCCGGACAATGGCAGAGGGTCGGCAGCCTGCGTCCGTTTCGGCTCATCGGCGGCGACCGCGTTGCAGTCGAGCCGTGGCGCAGCGCGTACACGCTGTCGTTGGAAGCCGATCATAGGTGGGACTGCGTCCACACCCATGCAGCCGCCTACCGCCGTGCCTGGGCTGCCGGGGCCGGCATGATGTCCAGCTCGGTCGGTCGATTGTTCGATGCCGCCGCAGCAATGGTGGGCCTCATCGAGCACTGCAGTTACGATGGCCAGGCGCCGGCGCTGGCTGAGAGCATGTCAGGTGAAGTCATCACCGAGCCCGCTCTGCCGGTCCGCCCCCAGGGCGAGATCCGGCGGATCGACTGGACTCCCCTGGTTCCAATGCTCGTGGATTCGTCCTTGTCCGTTGGCGAGCGGCTCGGACGCTTCCACGGTTCATTGTCAGCAACCCTGGTTCGCGAGGCCCTGCATCATGGCGCGGCCAATCGCACCAGTATCATCGGACTGACGGGCGGCGTGTTCCAGAACAAGCTGCTCACCGAGCATGCGGCGGCCGCTCTGATCAGCCACGGCTTCCAGGTTCTCTTGCATGAACGCATACCGATGAATGACGGTGGACTGAGTTATGGTCAGGTCGTTGAATTTTCTGCGCGGAAAGCCCCATGAAACCTGGTGACGCCAAGCACTCCTCGCGCGACCTGAGCCGCATTTCGCTGGCGCACGGCAATGGCGGCAGAAGGATGCGTGAGCTGATTGAACAGGTCTTCCGCCGACATCTCCACAACGACCTGTTCGATACAAGTGCCGATGCAGCGATCTTACCGATGCTGCCAGCCGGCAGTTTTCCGGCCCTGACCTCGGACGGCTTTACGGTGGATCCGCTGGAGTTTCCAGGTGGCGACATCGGAAGTCTGGCGATCAACGGCACCGTCAATGACCTCGCAGTGTCGGGAGCAGAGCCGCTCTACATCGCGCTGAACTGCTTCATCGAGGAGGGCTTCGAACGGGAGCGCCTCGAGCGCCTTGTCGCATCCATGGCCGCCGCGGCGCGGGCCTCATCGGTCAAGGTGGTGACGGGCGACACCAAAGTCCTCCGCAATGGCGAGGGTGGCGGGCTTTATCTGGCGACAACCGGGCTTGGATTTCGCAGCCCTGACATCGCCCTTGGCCTCGATCAGATCCTCCCTGGCGATCGCATCATCGCCAGTGGCTCGATCGGCGATCATGGAACGGCCGTCCTGCTTGCCCGCAAGCAATTTGGTCTCACGGGAACGCTACAGTCGGACTGCGCCAGCGTTCTGCCGCTTGCTAGAAGCGCCCTAATGCAGCAGGGCATCCGATTCATGCGCGACCCGACCCGGGGCGGACTGGCAAGCGTCGCCCACGAGATCGTTCGATCAACAGCAAAAACCGTGCGCCTGTTCGAGCGTAAGATTCCGCTGCGCGATGAAGTGCAGGCCGTCTGCGATATGCTCGGCTATAATCCGCTCTATCTAGCCTGTGAGGGCAGGATCGTGGCTGTCGCCGATTCCCCGTCAGCCGAACGGCTGGTGCAGGCTTGGCGCGGCCTGCCGGGTGGAGAAGACGCAGCGGAAATCGGCGTCGTGGGCGAAGATGGGCCTTACGTCGTGTTGGAAACGGAGCTCGGCGGCGAACGGTTGGTCGAGGAGCTCGATTCCGACCCGCTACCACGAATCTGCTGAGCTTCGCGGATCTTGAGCCGAAGGTCTTTCATGGCCTGTTCGATCTCGTCGGTCTCGCACTTCAGTAGTTCAGGGACATAGGCAATTTCGATAAATTCGCCGACAAGATCACCGCCGGTGTTGTATTGCTGCCCCCACCATACGCCGGCCACGGCCGTTTCCGAAAAGATGCATGATCCCACGCCCCTAAAACTTGCCTCGACCTGCCCGTTGCCAAGAAAGTCGCGTAGCGCGGCGGTACCGCCTACAGGCAACGGAAGCCGGCGCAGATCGATGCGAAAGCTCGTCCCCGATTCGACGATCTCCGCCAACTTTGCGCTCACTTCCGAGAGCAGCGCCGCGATGATTGGATCAGAAACGAAATTGCCGTTGCCAGTCATTATCAACGTCCTCAGGGACTTGCCCCACCCGCATGGATCGGCAGCGTCCGGCTTGGGCCGCCAGCGGTGACGCATGACGTGCCCGTAGCCATTCACCGAAGGCAATGCGCGCGACCCGACAACGCCGAAAACTTCCCACGGCGCGCCCAACGCTAAGGGCGCGAGCTTTGCACATCTCCCGTCCAGACGCTATTGTCGCATTTGGGGGCTGGGTAATCTCGCATGACGACGCCGGAGGGCGGGGAGCAGACCTGGCTCGGTATCGCGATCCGGGGACTTCAATGAGCATTGCGCGTACGTCAATTCGGTTGCTGGCCATGGCGGTCGTCGCGGTTTGGTCTTGGCGCAGCGGTGCGGCGCAGACGCTCGACGGGGCACTGGCTCAAGCCTACCGCAACAACGAGACGCTCAATGCGGAACGCGCCAATCTGCGGGCGACGGACGAAGAGGTGCCCCAGGCGCTCTCCGGTTATCGCCCGCGCATCGAAGCGACCGCGGAGGCCGGTCCTCGTTACCTCAACGAGAAGGGAGCCGATGGCGCGCAGCAAAGCTCGACCACCACCCCTCGCGGCGTCGGGGTGACGGCAAGCCAGTCCATCTTCAACGGATTCCAGACGGCAAACCGGGTGCGTGCGGCCGAGAACCAGGTGCTTGCCGGCCGGGAGGCGCTCCGCGTCATGGAGCAGACCGTGCTGGTGGATGCAGCGACCGCCTATATGGATGTACTGCGCGATGCCGCGATCCTTGAACTGCAGAAGCGTAATCTCGACCTACTGGGAGAGCAACTGAACCTAGTCCGTAACCGGCAAGCGAGCGGTGACCTGACCACTGCCGATGTGGCGCAAGTGGAAGCTCGCCTTGCCGCGGCGCGGACAGCGGTGCTCGCGGCTCAGGCGACGTACAACTCGTCGCGCGCCACATTCGCTCGCGTAATCGGCAGCGAACCCGGCAAATTGACGCCCGGCCAACCGGTGGATCGCTTTGCTCCTGCGACGCTCGAGGCCGCCATCGCACTTGCGCGCACCCAGCACCCGGCCCTTCTTGCCGCCATGTACGGCGTCGATATCGCGCTTCTGCAGACCAAAATTGCCGAAGGGGCGCTGTACCCGATGGTGACGCTGGAAGGTAGCGTGAAACGCCGCTGGGACATCATGCCCGACCAGAATCTGATGTTTCCGGCGACGGGCACCGATGCGTCGATCATCAGCCGGGTGGTCATTCCTCTCTATCAGGGGGGCAGCGAGTACGCCAAGATCCGCCAATCGAAGGAAATGACCGGTCAGAAACGACTGTCGCTTGAAGCGGTGCGCAAGCTCGCACGGGCCACCGTCGTGCAGGCGTGGAGCGCGGTTGCTGCAACGATGGCGCAGGTCGATTCGGCGCAAGCTCAGGTGAAGGCGGCCGAGTTCGCACTCGAATCCGTCCGGCGCGAGTTCGGCGCCGGCCAGCGCAGCACGCTCGAGCTGCTCACGGTTCAGCAGGAGCTGCTGAATGCGCGGATCGCCCTGGTCATGACTCAGCGGGAGCGGGTGACGTCCTCCTACGCGCTGCTCGCGGCCGTTGGCCGGCTCGCTCCTGGCGTTCTCGGATTGCCGACAGAATCCTATGATCCGTCGGTGCACTATCATCAGGTCAGGGATTCCTGGTTCGGGGTGCGCACACCCGATGGCCGCTGATGCCGCTTCCGACTGCACATCGCTACGGACTCATGGGAGAAGTTATTTGTTCCGGGAGCCAACTCGGCGCGCTCGGGCGATTCCGGCTCGGCGGAGCTCCCGATTTCTGCGGAAAACCAGCTGATCCCGTTGTTGGGCTATGCCAACCGCTTTGCCAACCACGCGGCGATGATCATCCCGGCGAGCGCCAGCGCGCTCGCGATAGCGAACATGACGTTGGACAACCCATATGCCAGCAACAGGCCGGCGGCGCCCGACCCCAGGGCCTGACCAAGGCTGGTGACCGCAATCCATCGGCCCAAATCCTCGCCCTGATGCTCGCCCGCAATCAGGGAGGTCCAGTAGGTGATAATCGGGGCAGCCACACCCGCCGCCATCGCAATCGCGCCGACGCCAAGCGCAAGTGCTGGCGCAGTTGTCGCGGCCGAGGCGAGAGCAAGAGCGATCCCAAGCATGCCCAGCGCGGGCGCGATCAACCAGCGCGTCGCCTTCGGCGGCACAACCGGCGAGAACACGAGTATTTGGGCGAGCAGCATCACAGCGCTGCACTCGGCGAGCATCAATCCGATGGTCAACCCGGAGGCGCTTGAGCCAAGATTGCCGCGCAAGGCCAGGTGAACGTCAAGAGCAGCAACAGCGCCCGCAACGATCGCGGCCAGCACAAGCAAGCTCTTGGAGGTTCGTTGGTCATCGGCTCCGCGGAGGGTATGCATTGGCATGTGAACTGGAGGGTCTCTTCGAGACGGGAACTGTGCGCGCGATCACGCAAGCGCTAACCAGCGCAAGCACGATTGGCCAAAACAGCGGGGCTCCGGCCTCAAGTTGAGCTTGCTTCGAACTCAGGATGGACAAGGTGCCGCCGAGCAGCGGACCAACCATAAAGCCGATCATGGTTGCCGCTCCAATCCAGGCGAACCGCCGCGCACGCCACCCATCGTCGGGCGACCAGTCACCAACGGTCGCGAGCGCCACGGGTGTGATTGCCGCTGCCGAAACCCCGGCCAGCGCTCGCGCCGTGTAAAGAAGCAACAAGTCGCCTGCAAGTTCGAACAGCATCAGGCTGGTGGAAAATCCTGCAAGACCCAGGATGAGCACCGGTCGACGGCCCCAGCCGTCCGAGATCCTCCCAAGGAAGGGAGCGGAAACGAAAATGGCAGCCGTGTAGGCCGCCGTCATGAGACCTGTATGCCGCGATATCGTCGCGGGATCATCGAAGCCGGACACGGCCGCAATCCGCGACGGCAGGTTTGGCAGAATGATGCTGAACGCCAGGGCGGTCGCAAAGGCGGCGAGTACCAATGCCCCCCTGGTTGTGAGCGGCAAGCCGCGGTTGGAAACACTATCTGAGCTGCTGCCGGTTTGATGGACACCCGGTTAAGCTAATCCGACCTTGCGCTCGAACTCAACCGGGCTGAGATAACCGATCGTCGAGTGCCTGCGGGTCGTGTTGTAGAAT
>VYKW01000104.1_pt1 | contig 37400 bp, 33 predicted proteins | sample 5114451 | NCBI WGS metagenome assembly VYKW01 (sample SAMN12291784, study PRJNA351875) | freshwater metagenome | isolation source: freshwater lake | place: USA: Michigan, Gull Lake | collected 2013-08-08
ATCGGCGACGGTGGCCGGGGCGTCCGAGCGCAGGCGGTCTTCGAAGCGGAAGCCTACGGGCGCGCGGCCGGGGCGCGTGAACCAGAGGGACGCGACCTGACGCGGATCGGTTGCGGTAACGCCAGTAAAGAGAGCGGAGCCTAAGCGCTCCTCGCCTTCCGGCGTCATCACGGAGAGGCCGGAGCCGGGGATTTCGGTCACGCCCATCTGGGGATCGAATTCGATGCCGCGGGCGCGGGCGGCACGGACCATTGCCTGCGCGTACGGGTGGCGGCTCATGATGGCAAGGCCGGCGGCGCGGGCGAGCACATCGGCGTCAATCGGTTGGTCGAGGGCGAGGGTGGGTTCGCCAAGGCTGAGCGTGCCCGTCTTATCGAAGACGATCGTGTCGACTTCGGAGAGGCGCTCCAGACCGTCGGCCGCTTTGACGAGAACACCCTGGCCGAAGAGGCGGCTGATGGCGGCGACCTGCACGGCCGGGACGGCGAGGGCCAGCGCGCAGGGGCAAGTGATGATGAGGACCGCGATGGCGTTGGTGAGCGCGATTTCCCAGCCATGGCCGGCGACGAGCCAACCGATGAGCGTTCCGAGGCCGAGCAAATGGACGGCGGGCGCATAAAGGCGTGCGGCGCGGTCGGCGAGGCGGACGTAGCGGCCGCGGGTCTGCTCGCCGGCGAGCATGAGGCGGGAGAGTTCGGCCAGAAGCGTGTTGTCTTCGGTGGCCGTGGTGGTGACACGCAGAGGGGCGGCGGTGTTGAGCGTGCCAGCGTGAACACGGTCGCCGCGTGACACGCGCTTGGGTAGGGTTTCGCCACTGATCAGGCTTTCGTCGATTTCGCTGAGGCCATCGCTGACGATGCCGTCGGCTGCGATGCGCTCACCGGTGGCGACAATCATCGTCATGCCGGGCTGCAGGTTGCGCGAGGGGATCTGACGGGCGGTGCCGTCCGCATCGAGGATTGTGGCGGAGAGTGCCTTCAGGCTCATCAGGTTTTCAGCTGCGCTGCGGGTGCGGGCGCGCATGCTCTCGTCGAGCAGCCGGCCGACGAGGAGGAAGAAGACCAGCATGGTCGCTGCGTCGAAATAGACATGGTGCGTGCCGCGCATCGTCTGCGCGAAACTCATAGCCGTGGCGAGTGTGATGCCGAGCGAGATTGGCACGTCCATGTTGAGGCGGCGGGCACTCAGGGCTGCGTAGGCCGACTTGAAGAAGGGCTGGCCGGCGTAAGCGATGGCGGGAAGCGCGATGAGCGCCGAGATCCAGTGGAAGAGCATCTTCATGTGCTCGTCCATGTCGGAGGCGTGGCCCGACCAGACGGAGACGGAGAGCAGCATGATGTTGGCGGCGGCAAAGCCGGCGACGCCGACGCGGGGCATGAGTTCGCTGACGCGAGCGGCGTGGACTTCGTCGCGGCCTTCGATGAGCGGCGCAGCCGAGAAACCGGCGTGCTTGATGGCGGCGATGATGAGTTCGGGGGAGGTGACGTCGGGATCAAAGGTAACGGTGACGCGGCGAGCGCTCAGGTTGGCGCGGGAGGCTTCAACGCCGGGGGTTTCGGCGAGGGCGGTTTCAATGGTGCGCAGGCAGCCGCCGCACATGATTTCGGGGGCGGTGAAGACTTGTGTTTCACGCGCGGGATCAGCGGCCTGGGGCGCGGCGGCCGGGATTGAGTTTGGGGCAGCGTCCGGGCTCAGGGCGCCTTCCATAGCCGCACCTTGGACTGGTAGACTACGGCGCCAGTGCCGGTCAGCGACTCGCGGGCTTCCATTGTCGCGACCCAATTGCCAGGCGCGATGTCGCCGACGGTGGCCATGTATTCGCCGGACCCGATCTGCGTTAGTTTCAGCGTGCGGTCTTCGGTGTTGGTGGCGGGGCGGCCGAAGAGCGCCGAGATCTGGAGACCTTCTATGCCTTTTTGATCCTTGTCGCGAACAGTGACGCGGAGCTCGCCCTTTTCGAGGCGGGCGTCCTTCGTCCAACCGCGCGCTTCCTGTGCGCGCTCTTCGGCGATGCGCTCGTTATAGGTCAGGCCCTTGCGGTAGGCGTCGGTTGTTTCGATGCCGCCGAAGGTCGAGACGGCCTTGTAGACGAGGTAAGCGTCCGTCGCGATGATAACGCCGAAGAAGCCAAGCATCAGGAACAGGACGTGGCGGCCGGTGATTTCCTTGAACATGCGCTTTCCGGGTTGCGGCCCGCCTGTTGCCGTTATCGTTGACGTCATGTGCGAACTCATGGGCCAGGGCTCCGGAAGCTTGTATCACGGGTGGCGGAAACGGCTCCATTGACCTCGGTGACGGTGATGGTGACCGGCGTGCTTTCGGCATTGAGTGCTTTGGCTTTGTCGCGCGGGAGAGCGGCGAAGACCTTAAGCGCCTTTACGTTCGAGGGGCCGACGTCGATCGGTGCTGTCGCGTCGTCGTGGCCGACGATGGTGGTGTTGAGCCCATCGATACCGGTGAGTTCAACCTTGAAACGGCGCGGCGTCTGGTTCTTGTTGACGATCTTGACGGTGTAGCCGTTGCGGATGCCGCCGTCAGACAAAGTGACAAAGAGCGGGTTGCGGTCGGGCAGGACGCTAACGTCGAGATCGGAACGGCTGAGCATGGCCCAGGCCATGAGTGCGCCGGTGATCGCGATGACCACGGTATAGAGGATGGTGCGGGGCCGGATCATGCGCAAGCCGTCGCGTGGACCGGCGCTGCGGCTCTCCATGTTGCGTTCGGTGGTGTAAGCGATCAAGCCGCGCGGACGGCCGACCTTATCCATGATGTCGTTGCAGGCATCAATGCAGAGCGCGCACTGGATGCACTCCAGCTGGGCGCCGTTGCGGATGTCGATGCCCATCGGGCAGACCGCGACGCAGGCCTTGCAGTCGATGCAATCGCCACGGCCTTCCCAGGTTTCGCCCTTCTTGTGCGGCGCACGCGGTTCGCCGCGCACGTCGCGATAGGCGATCCAGAGGCTGTCGTGGTCGAGCATGGCGCCTTGGATACGCGGCCAGGGGCACATGTAGATGCAGACCTGCTCGCGGGCGATGCCACCAAGGACGTAGGTGGAGAGCGTGAAAATGGCGAGGAACGCGTAGGCCACCGAGGAGGCTTCGCCGGTGAAAAGTTCCATGGCGAGGGTGGGTGCGTCGCGGAAATAGAAGACGAGTGCGCCGCCAGTGACGAGGCCGATCAATAGCCACGAGATGTGGGTCGCGGTCTTCTTCCAGATTTTTTCGAACGTCCAAGGCCCTTGATCGAGGCGCATGTGGGCATTGCGATCGCCCTGCCAGAAACGCTCAACCGCGATCATCAAATCGGTCCAGACCGTCTGCGGACAGGCATAGCCGCACCAAACGCGGCCGGCGATGGACGTGACGAGAAAGAGGGCCAGCGCGGAGATTATGAGGAGGCCCGTAATGTAGTAAAATTCCTGTGCCCAGATCTCGATCGGGCCGAGCAACAGGCGCTGGTTGGCGAAGTCGATGAGGAAGAGCTGGTTGGGCAAACCTTCGCCGCGATCAAAGCGGAGCCAAGGCAAGACGTAATAGATGCCGAGGGTGACCAGCATCACGATCCACTTGGCGTTGCGGAAGTTGCCTTTCGCAAGCTTTGCGTAGATCTTGGGCTTTTCCGCCCAGCTCCCCTTGGGCACGCCATTCGCATCGGTCGCCGATTTCTTAGCCTTTGGCTGACGAACGGCCTCGACGTCATGTTTGGCAACACCGGGGGCGGCTTCGACGAGAAAGTCTTCGGGCTTAAACCGACCAGGATTTTCCATGGCTGTCATATCCGAAGTCTTCCTCGTCTTTACAGTGCGTCAGGTTACAAAACCTGTCGTGGCTATTTGCCGCCGCCAAGAGAGTGAACGTAAACCGCCAGCATCTTCACGGTGACCGGATCGAGGCGCGGGGCCCATGCAGGCATAGCGCCACCGCGGCCGGTCACGATGCTCTGCGTGACAGCGTCGTGCGACCCGCCATAGAGCCAGATCGCGTCGGACAGGTTGGGTGCACCCATCTCCTGGTTGCCCTTGCCGTCTTCGCCGTGGCACGCGGCGCACTGCTCGGCGAATGTTGCCTTGCCACGTTCCGCTGCGGTCGCGTCAACCTGCTCGGAACCCGACAACGAGCGAACGTAGTTTGCGACGTCGGAGATCACAGCGGGTTCGAGGACGCCATCGAGACCAAAACGGGGCATCGCGGAATTGCGGGCTTCGTCTGCGCCGTTGCGGATCCCATGCGCGATCGTGGCCTCGATCTGCTCCACCGAACCGCCCCAGATCCAATCGTCGTCGTTGAGATTGGGATAGCCCAGTGCGCCTTGCGCACCGCGGCCATGGCAGCCCGAGCAGTTGTCACCAAAGGCGGCGGCGCCGCCGGCCATGGCGAACTGCATCAGGTCTTCCTTGCCCTTCACCTCGGTGATCGGCGTGTTGGCAATGGCCTGACGGTAGGTGTCTTGCGCCGCCTTGGCTGCGTTGACCTCAGCGGTCACTGCCGCGCGCTGGCTATAGCCGAGATAGCCTTGCGTGTAGCCGGTAAGCGTGGGCCAGGCCGGATAGACCATCCAGTAGCCAAAGGCCCAAACACAGCAGGCGTAAAAGACATACAGCCACCACTTCGGCAGCGGCTTGTTCAATTCGCAGAGGTCGCCGTCCCAGACGTGTCCGGTCGTCTCTACGCCCGTGACTTCGTCGATATGTTTATGCCCAGCCATGGTCATTTCACCGTTTCATCGTTGTCGGACTCGAGCGGCAGACGTGCCGCTCTCTCGAACTTGGCCTTGTTCGCGGGCCGGAAGGTGTAGAACACGATGCCCAAGATCAGGCTGAAAAAGATCACAAACGCGGCGATCTGCGACAAAACCTGGGCGTCCTGATAAGTCATGATTGCCTCCTCAGCGCAGGTTCGGACCGCTGGCGTCGAACTTCGTAAAGTCGACGAGCGTACCGAGCATCTGGAGGTAGGCGATCATTGCGTCGAGCTCGGTGGGCTTGACACCTTCGCCTGGCGACTGGCCATCGAACTTGCGCACCTGAGCCTTAGGATAGCGGGCAAGCAACTCCTTGGCGGCCGGCGTATCTGGCGCGATCTGCGCTTCGATGTCGGCGGCTGCCTTGGCGATCATTTCGTCCGTATAGGGGACGCCGATGAACTGAAGAGTCTTCAGTTTGTCCTGGATGTTCGAATAATCCAGCGGCGTCTTTTCTAGATGGGGATAGGCCGGCATGATGGAGGCAGACACCACCGACTTAGGCTGGCGCATATGTTCGGTGTGCCATGCGTCGGAGTACTTGCCGCCGATGCGCGCGAGATCGGGTCCCGTGCGCTTGGATGACCACTGGAAGGGGTGGTCGTACATGCTTTCGGCCGCCAGCGAGTAGTGTCCGTAGCGCTCGACCTCGTCGCGGAGCGAGCGGATCATCTGGCTGTGGCAGTTGTAGCATCCTTCGCGGACGTAGATGTCCCGGCCGGCCTGCTCCAGAGGAGAGTAGGGCCGCATGCCCTCCACCTTTTCAATTGTGGAGGAGAGCATGAAGAGGGGTGCGATCTGAACAATGCCGCCGATCGAAACGACGATCAGGATGCCGATCAGAAGGATGAGAGAGTTCTTTTCGAAAATACCATGGTTCATGGATCGGTCTCCTTCTTACTCGGCCGGCACTGCAACGACGCTGCCACGCAGTTCGGGAGCGGCTGCGACGCGCGGCTGATCCTTGAGATCGACCGGTTGATCGCCGCGCACCGTGCGCCAGACGTTGTAGGCCATCACGAGGCCACCGATGACGAAGAGTAGTCCGCCGACGGCGCGAATGATGTAGGGCCAGTGGAGTGCTTCCACGGTCTCGATGAACGAGTACTTGAGGAAGCCGAGGTTATCGTAGGCGCGCCACATCAGGCCCTGGGTGATACCGGCGACCCACATCGAGGTGATGTAGAGCACGATACCGATGGTCGAGAGCCAGAAGTGCCATTCCACGAGCTTGATGGAGTAGAGGCCTTCACGCTTCCACAGCCAGGGAACGAGGCAGTAGATGGCGCCGAAGGAGACCATGCCGACCCAGCCCAGCGCACCCGAGTGCACGTGGCCAACCGTCCAGTCGGTGTAGTGCGAGAGCGAGTTGACGGCCTTGATGGACATCAGTGGGCCTTCGAAGGTCGACATGCCGTAGAAGGCGACCGACACGACGAGCAGGCGGACGACCGGGTCAGTCCGGAGACGATCCCAGGCGCCAGAGAGCGTCATAAGGCCGTTGATCATGCCGCCCCATGAGGGCATCCAGAGCATGATGGAGAAGGTCATGCCCAATGTCTGCGCCCAGTCCGGCAGAGCCGTGTAGTGTAGATGGTGGGGACCGGCCCAGATGTAGAGGAAGATCAGCGACCAGAAGTGCACGATCGAGAGGCGGTAGGAGTAGACGGGCCGTTCGACGCGCTTGGGCACGAAGTAGTACATGATGCCAAGGAAGCCGGCGGTAAGGAAGAAGCCGACCGCGTTATGGCCGTACCACCACTGCGTCATCGCTGCCTGGACACCGGCCATTACCGGATAGCTCTGCGTTCCCAGGAAAGAGACCGGAACCGAGAGGCCATTGACGAGGTGGAGCATCGCCACGGTGACGATGAAGGCGAGGTAGAACCAGTTGGCCACGTAGATGTGGGGTTCTTCGCGCTTCCAGAGTGTGCCCAGGAAGACCAGAAGGTAGGTGACCCACACGATCGTCAGGAAGAGGTCGACATGCCATTCCGGCTCGGCGTATTCCTTGCCCTGGGTGGCGCCGAGCACATAGCTCGTAGCGGCCAAGACTATGAAGAGCTGATAGCCCCAGATGACAAACCAAGGCGCCCAGCGGCCCGGCATACGGGCGCGCGAGGTGCGCTGGACGACGTAGAAGGAAGTGGCCAAGAGGACGTTGCCGCCGAACGCGAAAATGACCGCCGAGGTATGCAGCGGCCGGAGACGTCCGAAGGTGGTCCAGGGGAGATCGAAGTTCAAAGCCGGGAAGGCCAGTTGCCAAGCGATGAAGTCGCCGGCGGCGAAGCCGATCACGCCCCAGAAGACTGCGGCCAGGGTGGCGACGCGGATCGGCCCATCGAGGTAGCCGGAACGTTCGTCGGTCTGATGTGTGAATATGTAGATCAGGGCCAAGACGCTAGCCAGGGCGAGCAAGGCGCCATGGAGGTTCATGACCGGATCGACGCCATTGATCGCCAAGAAGACGCCCAAGGCGGCGAAGACTGCTGCGCTTCCCATTGCGAGCGCATTACTGAGTGCCGGCTTGACGGCCGCTGTTGCTGACACGGTTTCCCCTCCTTCGATGCTTCAGCCAGCAACCCCTTTTTGATCGGGCGCACGGCTGGCTTCAGTTTATTCCCGCAACCGGGTTGTTTCAGCGTTGACCTGGATCAATGACGCAGTGCCAAACAACGGTTGAGATCGCCGCACCGGGATCGCCGGTTAACGCCAGTTGCAACCGCGCAGGGTCCATATGTCCTTATCGAACGATCAAACACCGCGGCTAGACCGCGGAAAACCTCCGGGTCCGACTTGTCAGACACCCGATCCAATCGGGCTGATTGCCGAAGAACATGCACTCCAATGCGAACTTTGTGACCTGCTCGAAGCGATCGCGGACGGTTTGCCGCACAGCTTCGACAAGGCACTCGCCGTCATCGCCGTCTCGATTTTAGAGGGCAGCGTTCCGCGGCATATGCGACTTGAGGAGGAGGCGCTGTTTCCAGTGTTGCGCGACCGGGTCGCCGCTGACCATCCGCTGCATGCGGCACTGGCGTGTCTTGAAGAAGAGCACGAGCGCGACGGTGCGATGCTCGTCGAACTCACCGATGCGCTGAAAACTGCGGCGCAACATGGAACCGTGTCGAACCCCGACATGCTTGGATACATGCTTCGCGGGTACTTCGACAGTCAACGCAGGCATATTGCGTGGGAAGACCGGGTGGTGCTTCCGGTTGCCCGGCAGGCGTTAACGGCGGGCGATCTGGCGGAGCTTCAGGGGTGGATCATGGCGAGCGATCACCCGCGCTGCTCACAGCAATCGGTTGTGGCAATCCGCAGTGCCCGGTCGGCACGATCGGTCTGCGAGCGCTGCCCGAGCGCCAAGCCGGCAAACAACGTCCTGCCCTTCAACGCCAAACTCTGAGCGAGCCCATCATGACCCCCGAACTCGTCCAGCGGATGTCGGCTCCTGTTCCGCGTTACACGAGCTATCCGACGGCGCCGCACTTTTCGGCGCAGGTGGGCGCCATGGAGTTCGGCGAGGGGCTGCGCAGCCTTTCGCCGTCGCAGGCGCTGTCGCTCTATGTCCATATCCCGTTCTGCGCGCAGATGTGCTGGTACTGCGGGTGCAATACCAAGGCGACACGAAACACCCAGACCATCGAAACCTACTTCCAGCACCTCACGACAGAGATCCTGATGGTGGCGGCGCTGCTGCCTGGCGACAAGCCCGTGGCTCACATCCACTGGGGTGGCGGATCGCCGAACAGTCTTTCGGCGGATCAGATCCGGCGGCTGGGCAACACGCTGCATGCGTCGTTCGGAATCGGGGCGGAGACGGAATTTGCGGTGGAGATCGATCCGCGCTGGCTGAACAACGACCAGATGGCAGCATTTGCAAATATCGGCGTCAATCGTGCGTCCATCGGCGTGCAAGACTTCGATCCGCGGGTGCAGACGGCGATCAATCGCGTGCAGTCGGTGGAGATGACCGAGCGCGCCGTGAACGGTATGCGGGCGGCGGGGGTGAAGGGGGTCAATATCGACCTCGTGTATGGCCTGCCGCATCAGACGGAAGACAGCGTCGCCAACACGATCGAAGAAGTGATCCGGCTGTCACCCGACCGGATCGCGCTGTTTGGCTATGCGCATCTGCCGTCGCGGGCCAAGCATCAGACGATGATCGATGAGAAGACGTTGCCAGACACTATGGCGCGGTACCGGCAATCGCGGCGGGCTGAACAGCTGCTCACCGAGGCGGGTTACTTGACGGTGGGGCTCGATCACTTCGCCAAGCCGGGAGATTCGCTAGCTTCGGGGGAGATCAAACGGAACTTCCAAGGATACACGACGGACACTGCAGAGGCGCTAATTGGGATGGGCGCGTCGTCGATTTCGCAGCTGCCGACGGGGTATTATCAGAACGCGGTCGCGCGGGCGGATTATGAGCGGCGGGTGGCTGACACGGGTCTTGCGACGGTAAAGGGAATTCTTCTGTCGGACGACGACCGGATGCGGGCGCGGGTGATCGAGCGGTTGATGTGTGAATTCGAGTTTTCGAAATCGTCGCTGCAGTCGGCGTTTGGTGCGTTGGCCAAGCCCGTAATCGAGAAGGCGGAGGAACTGGTTGCGGCGGACGCGGAAGGGCTCGTGGAGCGGACGCCGGACGGGTTTCGGGTGACGGAACTGGGACAACCGTTCGTGCGCGCTATCGCGTCGTGCTTCGATGCCTATCTAGGCAAAGGCAATTCGACGTTTTCGGCCGGGGTTTAGCCGCGGCCGGCGGCAGCGGGGTAAAGAAGAAGGCCGGTTGAGAGACCGGCCTTTTTTGCGTCTAGAACATCGCGGGGTGGACCTTGTCGGGCGGCGCGTGGCCGTCGAGGAAGGCCTTTACATTGATAATGACTTTTTCGCCCATTTCGATGCGGCCTTCGATGGTCGCCGAGCTCATGTGCGGCAGGGCGACGACGCGGTCGGAGGCCAGCAGCTTGGGATTGATCGACGGCTCGTGTTCGAACACGTCGAGGCCGGCACCGGCGATTGAACCGGCTTCGATCATGCGGGCCAATTCGTTTTCGTCGATGACTTCGCCGCGCGCCGTATTGACGATGTAGGACGTGGGTTTCAGGAGCTTCAGACGGCGAGCAGAGAGCAGGTGGTAGGTGGCCGGCGTGTGGGGGCAATTGACTGAGACGATATCCATTCGGATCAGCATCTGGTCGAGGCTTTCCCAGTAGGTGGCCTCGAGTTCCTGCTCCAGGTCGGCGGAGACCCGCTTGCGGTTGTGGTAGTGGATCTGAAGGCCGAACGCCTTGGCGCGTTGCGCGACAGCGGTGCCAATGCGGCCCATGCCGATGATGCCAAGGCGCTTTCCGTAGATGCGGTGGCCGAGCATCCAGGTCGGCGACCAGCCGGGCCAGCTCGACTTGGCATCCTTAAGGTAAGCGGCGCCTTCGGCGACCCGGCGCGGCACCGCGAGGATCAGCGCCATGGTCATGTCGGCGGTATCTTCGGTAAGGACGCCGGGGGTATTCGTGACGGTAATGGCGCGGTTTCGGGCGGTATCCAGATCGATGTTGTCGACGCCGGTGCCGAAGTTGGCGATCAAGCGCAGCTGGGGGCCGGCCTGTGAAATGATGCCGCGATCGATGCGGTCGGTAACTGTGGGAACGATAACGTCGGCGATCCGGGCGGCTTCCACCAGATCGGCGTGCGACATAGGTTTGTCATCGACGTTCAGGCGGGCGTCGAAGAGTTCGCGCATGCGCGTTTCGACGATGTCGGGAAGCTTGCGCGTGACGATGACGATCGGCTTTTTGGTGCTTGCGGGCATGAAATGATCCGTGGCCAGGGCAGGTCAGAGGGTCCGCCGCCGCGGCCGCCCGGCGCTCCACACCGGCCCGGATCCGAAACGCTGGTCCCTCATCGTTTCCCGTGTCTAACAGATGGATGGCGGGAAAACAAAGCGTTGACCGCAGCAACGGCCAACCCTGCCAACAGCGCGAGCCACCGGGTACGCACCGCCTTGCGCCTGCCACGCTGGTGTGATCAACCGCCAGAGTCACGAAGTTGGGGGGAGTGGACGTGCGGCTGGCGATCGGCAAGGGGATAATGAATGCATGCGGCGCGGCCGTGTTGGCCATGCTTTTCAGCGCTGCAGTCGCGGCGCAGGAGGGCGGCGGTGCCGCACCGGATAAGGGCTCAGTCAGCGGTCTGCCGATCCCACGGTTTGTCAGCCTGAAATCCGACGAGGTGAACCTGCGCACGGGCCCGGGGAAGGATTATCCAACGCAGTGGGTGTTCCGGCGGGCCGGGCTACCCGTCGAGGTGATCAAGGAATTCGACACCTGGCGGCAGGTGCGCGATGCCGACGGCGTGACGGGCTGGGTCAGTCAGGCGCTGCTTTCGGGGCGGAGGACGGCGCAGGTTCTGCCGTGGGAGATCAAGCCGGGGACGGAGGCGCCGAAGCTGGAACTCAAAGCCGATGACAGCGAGCGGGCGCCGGCGACCGCCCTAGTTGAGGCCGGCGTGATCGCAAATCTGCAAAGTTGCGACAGCCGGTGGTGTTTCGTGACGGTGGAAAGGTTCAGGGGCTACGTCGAGCAGAGCAAGCTCTGGGGCATCTACCCAGGTGAAATCATCAAATAGCGCTGTCTGCGCGCGCGGCTTCTTGGCCGCCCGACGGGGCTAAACGACATCTCGACGTTTGCCGACGCTTACTTCTTGTTCTCGGGGACGAGGCGCACGACGACATCGATGTGGGAAATGCGCATGCCCTGCGGGGGTTCCGGCAGGCCATCGACGCGAATATTTTCGCCGTGGATGTCGATCAGTTCGCCGCGGTCTTCAATGAAGAAGTGGTTGTGGTTCGACACGTTGGTGTCGAAGTAGGCTTTCGAACCATCGATTGCGAGTTCACGCAGGAGACCGGCGTCCGTGAACTGGTGCAACGTGTTGTACACGGTCGCCAGGGAGACCTGCTCGCCGACCTCGAGAACTTCGCCATGGAGCATTTCTGCTGAAACGTGCCGGTCACCCTTCGAGAACAGCAATTCGGCCAGCAGAACGCGCTGCCGGGTCGGCCTCAAGCCGGCTGAGCGGAGGCGTTCGACGGTTGGGGTGGCGGTAAGTTCGGCTTCGTTTTCCACAGGTGTGCGGTACCCGGTTGAATTGTTCGTCGCATCTGCACGCAAAAAGTGGCCAAAGCCCGGACGGCGCGCACTTTCGGCGCTTCTCATCCAAACCCGATGCTTGACGTCAAGTATAGGGACGTCGCGCGACGTCCGCAACTGGACGCGGCATCGGGTCCGGTGCGGCCAGTCCGCTTGACCTCACGCGCGTTTTCCCGTTTGAACGGCTGGGAAGAGTTAAATGAAGGACCTTAAGGGCGATTGCGCTTCAAGATGGGTTCTCAGGGGGCAAGTGCGACATGGCCGAACGGCAGGCAAGCTACACTTTCGAGGAGTTGTTGGCCTGCGGCCGCGGCGAACTGTTTGGACAGGGCAACGCCCAGTTGCCGCTACCACCGATGTTGATGTTCGACAGCATTTCGCACATCAGCGAGACCGGCGGCGCGCACGGCAAAGGGCAGATCGTGGCCGAATTGAAGGTTGCGGGGAATGACCGGCTCAACTGGTTTTTCGACTGCCACTTTCAGGGCGATCCGGTGATGCCTGGGTGTTTGGGGCTGGATGCGCTGTGGCAGCTGACCGGATTTTATCTGGGCTGGCTCGGGCTGACCGGCCAGGGCCGCGCCGCAGGCGTAGGGGATGTCAAGTTCACGAAGGAAATCACTCCGCAAATCAAGCACGTACAGTACGTCGTCAACGTGAAGCGGGTGATCGCGCGCAAATTGAAGCTGGCGGAAGCCGACGGCGACCTGATCGCGGACGGCGAAGTGATCTATCAGGCCAAGGATTTGCGCGTTCTTTTGAAGTCGACCGAAAGCTAAACGTTGCCAACCGATGCCATCCTGCGCCACAAGCGCGGGTGAAAACCTTGGCTGGACTTACACAGGGGCTTTGAGCGCATGCGGCGCGTGGTCGTCACTGGGATGGGTATCGTCTCGTCCATCGGGAACAACACCCAAGAGGTCGTGGCGAACCTGCGCGAGGCCAAGTCGGGCATTTCGCGTGCCGAGAAGTATGCGGAGCTCGGCTTCAAGTGCCAGGTGCATGGCGAGCCCAAGCTCGAGTGGGACGGCCTCGTGCCACGCAAGCCGAAGCGGTTCATGAACCCGGGCGTAGCGTGGAATTACATCGCCATGGATCAGGCGATCCGTGACTCAGGCCTTGAAGCCAGCGACGTGATCAACGAGCGGACGGGCATCATCGTTGGCTCGGGCGGGCCGTCGACTCGCGCCATCGTCGAGGCGGCAGAAACCACCATCAAGTCGGGCGGGCCGAAGAAAATCGGACCTTTCGAAGTGCCCAAGGCCATGTGCTCAGGTCCCTCGGCGGCACTCGCCACATCGTTCCAGATCAAGGGCGTCAATTACTCCATCTCGTCCGCGTGCGCGACGAGTGCCCACTGCATCGGAAACGCGGCCGAACTCATCCAGTGGGGCAAGCAGGACATTATCTTCGCGGGCGGCTGCGAGGAACTCGACTGGACCCTTTCGAACCTCTTCGACGCCATGGGCGCGATGTCGACGCGTTTCAACGATACGCCAGAGCGTGCATCGCGGGCGTACGATAAAAACCGCGACGGGTTCGTCATCGCGGGCGGCGCGGGCGTCCTGGTGCTGGAAGAACTCGAGCACGCGAAGGCGCGCGGGGCGAAGATCTACGGCGAAGTCGCGGGCTATGGCGCGACGTCGGACGGCTTTGACATGGTTGCGCCTTCGGGCGAGGGTGCTGCGAGGTGCATGAAGCTCGCGATGCGGGGGCTCGACGGGAAGGGGCTGCCGGCTATCGACTACATAAATCCGCATGGGACGGGCACGCCGGTCGGCGACGAGCGCGAGATTGGTGCGATCCGCGAGGTATTCGGCTCCAAGATCCCGCATATCTCGGCGACGAAGTCGCTGTCAGGACATTCTCTGGGCGCCATTGGCGTGCAGGAAGCGATCTTCTCGCTTTTGATGATGAATAACGGATTTGTCTGCGAAAGCGCCAATATCGACGAGATCGATCCGGCGTTCGCGGACGTGCCGATCGCGCGCAAACGCATCGATAACATTGCGCTTAACTGTGTGATGTCGAACAGCTTCGGATTTGGCGGAACAAATGCAACTCTCGTGTTCCGCCGGCATGATGGTTAACGTCACGACCGTCTGACGGCTCAGCGGACCGGATGGCTTCTTCGTCCAAGGTCCGGCTCCAGGGTCGTCAAAAATGAAACTATACAAGCAGGGCGCCGGCTGGTTCGAGATCCGCGGCCGTTCGCCTGGCGCCAGAACGAGGCCCCCAATGTCCGAACTCGACCTTGCCAAGCCGCAACCCCTGATGGCTGGAAAGCGCGGCCTCATCATGGGCGTCGCCAATGATCGCTCGATCGCATGGGGTATTGCCCGCATTCTCGCGGGGCAGGGCGCGGAGTTGGCGTTTACCTACCAGGGTGGCGCATTCGGCCGCCGGGCGGCTCCGCTGGCTGAAAGCTTGGGATCCAAGATCATCGAAGAATGCAACGTGCTCGAGCTGGACAGCGTCGACCGGGTGTTCGATCGCATCAAGGCAGAGTGGGGCGGTCTGGACTTCGTCGTGCATGCGCTGGCGTTTTCCGATCCGAAGGAATTGTCGGGCCGGTATGCAGATACGACGCGCGAGAACTTCACCAACACGATGGTGATCTCCTGCTTCTCGTTCACGGAAATCGCCAAGCGGGCGGCGGACCTGATGCCGAACGGCGGATCGATGATCACGCTGTCCTACGGCGGGGCGACGCGGTGGGTGCCGTCGTATAACGTCATGGGTGTCGCGAAGGCGGCGCTGGAAGCTTCGGTGCGCTATCTGGCGGCCGATCTCGGGCCGCAGGGCATCCGCGTCAATGCGCTGTCGGCGGGACCGATGCGCACGCTTTCGGGCGCGGGCGTCGGCGATGCACGCGCGATCTTCAATTTCCAGAAGGAAAACTCGCCACTGCGGCGGACGCCGTCGCTGGATGAAGTGGGCGGTTCGGCGCTGTATCTGCTTTCGGATATGTCGGGGGCGGTGACGGGCGAGGTTCACTTTGTGGACTGCGGCTATAACACTGTGTCCATGCCGACGATCGAGGTCTTGAAGACCGTCGAGCAGGAACTCTCCGCCGCCGCCAAGGGCCGCACGCCCGGCGAAGCGGCGGAATAAGGTCCGGCTTGGCCTTGGCTGGCTTGACGGCGAGGCGCGGACCGGCGCATTGAACGACCCATGATTGGGGTTTTCGATTCAGGGCTTGGCGGTTTGACCGTGCTGAGGGCGCTCGTCGAGCGGTTTCCCTCGGCTTCCTTCACATATCTCGGCGATCATAAAAACGTTCCATATGGCAACCGTTCGTCGGCGGAGATCGTCGACCTGACACGTGGGGCCACCGAAGCGCTCTTTGCGCGCGGGGCGCGGCTGGTTCTGCTCGGATGCAATACGGCAACGGCCGTGGCGGCGCGGCAGTTGCAGCAGGCTTGGCTGCAGCAAACGGAGTGGCGCGCGAAGGGCTACAATGTGCTCGGAATCGTGGCGCCGACGGTGGAAGCCGCGACGCAGACGCCGTGGTCGGTGACGACGCCGCAGTATCCGCAGAAGAACCTGACCGATACGATTGCCGTGTTCGGGACGACACGGACGGTGATGGCGGGCGTTTATCCGGAGGAGATCCGCAAGCGCACGCCGAAGGTGACGGTGGTGCAGCAGATCTGTTCGGAATTGGCGGGAGCGATTGAAGCCGAGGCGCGCGAAAGCGAACTCGACCGGCTGGTGGCGGAAGGGATCGCTGGCGTGATGGCACAGACCAACGGGATGCCGCCGCATCGCGCGATTTTAGGCTGCACGCACTTTCCGCTGGTGGAGCATCTGTTCCGGCGGCATCTGCCGCCCGCGACGCGCATCCTTTCGCAGCCGGAGATCGTGGCGGACAGCCTGGAAGATTATCTGCACCGGCATCCGCGATACGTGGACGGGAACACCGGAACGCTGGACTTGCTGACGACAGCGGCGGATGCCGCCGTCATCAGCAAGCGGGCGCGGGTCTTCTGGCCCGACGTGCCGGCATTTGAAAGCGCGTGACTACCTCCAGGTGAGCTGGACGCCGACGCGGCCGCCGACGTTGCCATCACTCAAACCGACGCCCACGCCGCCGCCGATCGAAAGCGTTTCGCCGTTGCCGAACGTATTGTTCGATACGACGCCCATGATCGATGTTCCGATCGCGTTTTCGCCGCCGTACGTGCCCCAGCTGACGCGAATGCCCAGACTATCGCCGTTGGCAAGCACGGGATCGGCGAGTGAAAGCGCGACGGCGACGCCTTCCATGGCTTTATCGGCGCGTTCGGTAGCGTGCGTGATGCGCCGATCGAAGGTGCCGACCTTGTCGGATAGTTTGCCCACGTTGCCTTCCAGTCCGGTCATGCGATCGGAGAGAGACGTCGTCGTCGTCTCGAGACTGCCGATGCGGACGGAATGGTTGGAGATGTTTGTCGTGTTGGTGTTGGTCTGCGTGGTGAGATTGGTGATGTTTGTGGTGTTCGTGGTCGTTTGATTTTCGACGTTGGTGACGCGGTTTTCGACGCCGGTGGTGCGGGTTCTGAGACTGCTGATGTCGGTCTCGTTGACGGTCGTGCGATTTTCGACGCCCGTGACGCGGTTTTCGACGTTCGTCGTGCGGGTGTTGAGGCTGGCGATGTTTGTCGTATTGGTTGCCGTCTGATTTTCGACATTGGTGAGGCGGGGCTCGACCGTCGTGCGCCAGCCTTCGAGCGACGAGATGCGGCCGCCGTGATCGGTGACTGTGGTCTGCAGAGTCGAGAGCGCCGTGTCGTGGCCGTCGACGCGCGTGGTCAGCGTGCCAATGGCGGTCGTATTGGTGTTGACCTGGTTTTGCAGCGCGCCACCATCGCCGCTGAGATTGCCGTTGGCGTCCGTGGTGACGACCTGGAGCGGGCCGGACTGCCCTGCGCGGCTAGCAGCAGTGCTGATGCCAGCTGCGGTATAGGTGTTCGTGGCACTTCCGATTGCGATTTGGTTGTCACGGGTGGTCGCAACATTGGCGCCAATGGCTGCACTGTTCGTGTGGGTCGCGGAGGCGCCGCGGCCAAGTGCCGTCGCGCCATCGCCGGTGGCGGCGGAGAACTCGCCGATGGCGGTCGTGTTGTTTGCGCTGGCGACGGCGTTTTTGCCGACGGCAGCGCTATCGGCGCCGGTGGCTTCGGCGTCGGTGCCAACTGCGGTGGAGCCGGAGGCGACGGCGCCCGAGCCGATGGCGACTGCGCTTGCCGATGTGGCGCTTGCCCCTTGGCCGACGGCGAGGGCACGGGATTGATTGGCGGTGGCACCCTGACCGAGTGCCGTGGCATCCGCGGCGGTGGCCGCTGCGCCTTGACCCAGCGCGGTGGCGTTGCTCAAGGTGGCACTAGAGCCTGCGCCATAAGCCGCCGCGTTGTCGCCGGCAGCAGCGGCTCCGCTGCCGACGGCGGTCGATGAGACGCCACTTGCGGTCGCGCCGCGTCCAAACGCAGAGGCGCCAGCGCCGGATGCCGTGGCGGTCTGGCCGTATGCCGACGTGTTGGTTCCTGTCGCGCGCGCGCTTGCGCCTGTTGCCGTGGCGTTGGCCGTGCTGGCACGGGCGTCGACGCCCAACGCGGTAGAGAAATCTCCCGAGGCCTGGGAGACCGCTCCAACGCTGGTGGCGCTTTGAGCGGAAGCGCGAGAGGCCCGGCCGATGGCGGTCGTGTTGTCGCCGAGGGCTTCGGACTGACTGCCAATGGAGGATGCATTGACGCCGGTCGCCTGCGCGCTTGAACCAATGGCCGTGGAATTGATTGAGCGGGCGTCGGACGACGCCCCGACGGCGGTTGAATTGTTGCCGGCGGCTTCGGCGGCGCTACCTATGGCGGCGGAGTTGTTGCCGGCGCCGATGGCGACCGCGCCGATCGAGACGGCGTTCTCGCCTTCGGCACGGGCGTAGGATCCGGCGGCAAGGGAGTTATCGCCGAGTGCGCGGGCGAAATATCCGCCAGCACTCGAGTATGCGCCCGAGGCTTCCGTCAGCACACCAAAGGCGGTGGCGCCTTGGCCACTGGCGGCGGCATCCTGGCCGCAGGCGATGGCATAGGAGCCGGCGGTCGCGTTGCCGGCGCTGCCGCCATATTGCTGACAGATGAATTGCGCCGCAGCGGGCGAAGGCGCGGTGGCCTCGGTTGCGGCATACGCCAGCGTACTGGCGGACAGCATGAGCATGCTGCGCCAGTGGCGGGACGGCGATTGAACATGAGGGGGCGGCGCCGCCGGATTCCCGGCGACCATCAGGGACAGGATACGCAAAACACAAACTCCTGGAGATCTGCCGGGGGGATACCGGCGCGTCGGGGATTCACGCTAAAATTGCCGACAGCTCCGATAGTATACTTTAAGTTGTAAAAATCCGGTTAATGGTATTTTAAGTTGCGCCGCACACGCCATGCGCGCAGCGAGGTGCACCGCTGCCGGTGTGCGATGGCCCGGTGCGATTTCCATCAGTTTGGAACGGGAGCTAGCGGACGACCCAGACGTCGGCATCCTGGTCGTAGAATTGCCGGTCGGATGCATCAGACCGCACTTGACCACCTAGCGCTGCGGGCTTGGCTTGCCATGAGCGGACGGAGGCCTGCTCACTCTCGTCGATGCTATCCACCACCTTCACGACCGTGCCTTCGCCGACGAGTGCCGCCAAATGCACGACGTGTTCGTTCATCATGCGGAAGCAGCCGGAGGATGCCGCGTAACCGATGGTCTTGGGATCGTTGGTGCCGTGGATGCGGTAGAGCGTGTTGCCGAGAAAGAGCGCTTTGACGCCGAGCGGGTTCTTGATGCCGCCGAACATTTTCTCTGGGAGTCGCGGATCGCGCTGGCGCATTTCTACGGGCGGATGCCAGTCGGGCCAATCGGCGACGCGGGTAATGGTTTCGGTGCCGGTCCACGTGAAACCATCGCGGCCGACCGAGATTGGATACTCGTAGGCTTCGGCATTATCGAGGACGAGGTACAGTCGGCGCTTGGCGTTGTCGATGAGGATCGTGCCGGGTTTCTCGTTGGTCACGAAGTTCACGATAGGTGGGGCGCGACCGGCGATCACGGGGCGGCCGCCGCCTTCCATGATGGCGGGAAAGGGCTGGCCGGGGCCAGGATTGAAGCCGAAGAATGAGCCGCCGTACGCATTGGATTTCGGTGCGGACTGCGGTGTTCGCGCGGCGCGCCGATCGTAGCCGGAGGTGTTGTCTTCGTCCCAACCGCCAAACACACTCATGGACTGCGCACTGGCCGGACCGGCGTGCATCGCAAAGGCCATGGTGATGACAGCAAGAGTGGGGGGCAGGATACGCATCATACTTTCCACTACTCTGTGCCGCGATGGCCCCCCGCCATTCGCAGCACGCTCAAAGGATTGACCGGCGGTTCCTCACGCGGAACCCGACAGGCGCTCCAGTTCGCCGGGTTGCAGGATAACGAGACCACCGTGTCCGGCCCGATCGACAAAGCCGCGGTCTTTCAATTCCGCGAGTGCGGCCGCCAGATCCTCGACTTCAAGATTGAGGAATGCGGCGACATCACCCGTCTTCAAGAACTCGGCGATGTCGGCTGGGTTCCGGCCTTCATGGCGGTTCATGTGATACATGGCTGAGAGAAATGCTGCGACGCGCTGCACGGGACGACTGGGCGTCTCGGGAACGATCTCCTGTCGGCGGGCTGCAAACTCGCGCTCCGTCAGGACGGCCTGGCGCTCGCTGGCTTCCGGCGAGTCTTCGCAGAGCTTGGCCGCAGCATCTAGTGGATATTCGGTGAGCCGGCAGGCGACGACGGCCATGGCGCTGTCGATATGGCGCTCAAGAAAGCCAAGCCCCATCAGGGTGCCGGGAAAAATCATCTCCACCACATTGGGCGGCCCGTCGGCCCGGCGGGATGTGACGCATAGAATGCCCGACTCTAAGCGATGCAGGGCCGCCTTTGGGCTGCCTTCGCGAAAGAGGTATTCGCCGCGATCGAGAAACCGATCACGCCCGGGAAGTGGTCCGGCCGGCAAGAGGCTTCGGGCAAGCGGTACGACAAAAGGTTCGCAGACTTCGGGAAATTCGACAGCCGGAGTTTCGGCAGCAGCTAAATCCATCATGACGCAACTCACATCAACAACGCGACCGTAAGCACGCGATAATGTGGCAGATTAGCATCTTTGACGAATTAACTAAAGCGTAATCTTCTTTTTCTGATTGACAGACGGTAAATGGCCATTTTGTGCGTTGCCGCATTTTTCAATAAAATGGCGATGGTGTTGAGCCTTACCTGAAACGCTGCGCTGCACTTTGCCGGCTGATTTTTTCAGAAGCGGAGGGCGGTTTACGGCCCGTGTTCGCGTCAGTTCTGAGCGAGGTAGTACCGGTTCACCCAACCGCGCGTGGACCGGAATTGGACCTCACACCAGAGCGCGATGCAGCCGCCCACGATGCGGACCGTCGACGCGTTCGGCGGTATGTTGCCGACTACGGAATGATCTTCCGAAGGACCGCTGCGGATATTCAAAACATCGTCGTCGGCGACGCCATACACGCTGAATGAAACGGGCGAAGCGGGGGCCGCCATAGCAGGTGCGGGACGTGCCGGCGGGACTGCGGCGGCAACATTCGCTGAGGCCGGCTTTGCCGGCGTCGTTCGCGGTTTGGCGATGAGTGCGGCGGTGGCCATGCCCTGCGAGGAGGGGGCGGCATTGGCAGGTTTGGGCTTGGTCTTGGGTTTGGAAACGGGCGCGGCTTCCGCCGAGGCGATGGCAAACTGAGAGCGCAGGGCGTGAGCCAATCCCATGCCTACAAAAAACATACTGCGATCGGCCGGAGCTTCGGGCGGCAAGCCCAATTGTTCAGCGGCGGATTTCGTGCGAGAGGCGAGGCGGGGGCCCGCTTTCAGCACCGGCGGCTTGACTAGCGGTTTGGGTGCGGCGGCGGCGAACGGCTGCTTGGCTGACTCCTTGGCCGCGGGGGGCGGGGACTTCACCGCTTCGGCCACCACGACAGGACGCTCGACGATTGTGGCGGTTCCCTTCTTGCCGTCTTGGCGGCGCCAGAACACGCGCTCGTCCTTCATATGAATGGTGAGGCACTGTTCCTCGGCATCGAACCAGCGGAACCATTTGGTGCATAGGCGATCATCCTTGACCCACCAGCGACCGCGGTCCTTTGGGGCGCCGAGCACCGAGGCCAGGCTGCCGGCCGTGCCGCTCATCAATCCGTCATCGGTGAATTGGATGGGGATGGTGGTGCCCAGCGGCGTATCGAGTTCGATGCGCGAACCAGTGAAGGCGTCTTTGATCTCGCTTGCGCCGAGTTTCATCGGCTCAGCCGCAGCCGCGGCAGGCACGAGAAGCAGAACGGACATGGCGAGACTACGCAGCAAAGAGACACCATTCGAATGCGGACGGCCAAATGGGGCCGGAGACAACCGGTCCCACAAAACTGTGGCAGAAGCTCGAATGTCGGCCATTCCGGTTGCCGGAGCGTTACGAAACTGGACTTCCTGCCACCTAAACTTAAGCATCAGATGAGCTTAACGCAGGATTAAGGACAGGCCGCGCTGTTCGGCAGAGATGATGTTCTGAAATAGCGAAGGGCGCCGCTCATTTGCGGCGCCCTTGTTCGTATTCAGCAATAGAGAGGGGTGCCGCTCACCCATGCGTGCGCAGGCGCATGGGGTCGTAAAAGGGCATGCGCACGACAGTAGCGGGGTAGGTCTTGCCGTCTTCTTCGATTTCCAGCGACGTGCCAAGCGCGGTATAGGCCTTGTCGATCTGGGCCATGGCAAGAGACTTCATCAGGTGCTGACTGAACACGGTGGAGGTGACGACGCCGACATCGCGCCCACCGATCTTCACCTTTGCGCCGGGCGTGACGGCAGCGGCGTGCCAGACTTCCAGACCGGTGATGACCGAGCGCTCCTTGCCTTTCGACGCCGCCAAAGCCGCCTTGCCGATGAAGTCGGGCTTTGAGAGATCGACCGTCCAATCGGCTTTGACTTCCCATGGCGTCGTGTCGGTGTGAGGCATGTCGAAGGGGAAAAAGAGGAGGCCGCCTTCTACTCGGACCGTATCAAGGCAGGTCCAGGAGACCGGCATGACGCCGTGTGGCTTGCCGGCTTCGAGTATTGCGTCCCAGAAGAAGACTGCGTCGGCCCTGGTACAGAAAACTTCGTAACCGCGCTCGCCGGAATAGCCGCCGCGGGCCATGGTGATGGGCTTGCCGAACAGCGTGGTCGGCGCGTGTTTGAAGTACCCGAGCTTGTCGAGGTCGAGTGGCGTGTGTGGCTGAAGGACGGCTGCCGAGAGGGGCCCTTGCAGGGAGAGGACGTGGGTGTCGTCGGGTTCGATGGTAATGTCGAACTTCGGTGCGAGGGCTTTCAGGGTCGCGGCGGTGGCGCCGCTGCCGTGCGAGAGGCGATAGACGTTCGGCTCCAGGCAATACACCAGCACGTCGTCAATCAGTCCGCCGTTCTCGTTGACGATGTTTGAGATGTGGCTGTCGCCGGGCGCGGCTTTCGACACGTCGGACGTCAGCATGTAGTTCAAGAGGGCAAGAGCGCCGGGGCCTTTGACCATCACCAGATTGAGGGCGGTGACTTCGATCAGCCCGGCTTTGGTGCGCGTGATGGCCGTTTCCACGTAGGGGTCGGACGCATAGTTTTGCGGAATGGCCATGCCGTTCCAATCTGTCGACATATCAGAGCCGAGGGCGGTGTGGCGATCGTAGAGCGCGGTGACACGCGGAAAGGCCGGCATTTTTTGTAACTCCCTGTGTTCGACTTTGAGGGTTTTAGGATCGGACCCGGATTTTCTCCGGGTCGTAGAAGGGGAAGCGGACGACGGTGGCGTCGAGGCGCTTGATGTGGCCATCGAGTTTGCCGACGGCGAGTGTCGTGCCCAACTCCGCGTGGGCGACGTCGATGCGGGCGAGCGCGATGGTTTTCTTTAAGCACGGGGAGCGCATGCCGCTGGTGACGACGCCGATTTCTGCGCGGCCGGCGTAGAGCTTGTCGCCGTGGGCGGCTGGTTCATTGCCGGCGATGTCGAGCCCAACGAGTTTGCGCGACGCCGAGGCGCGGCGGCGCTCGAGGGCGGCCTTACCGATGTAATCTTCTTCCTTTTTGGTCGACACCGTGAAGCCGATACCGGCTTCAAAGGGGTCGGTGGTGCTATCGAACTCGTAGCCGCCGAAGGCGAGGCCAGCTTCGATACGGACCATATCGAGGGCGTCGAAGCCAAAGGGACGGATGCCGTGTTCGGCGCCCGATTGCATGATGGCGTCCCAGACGGCGGGCGCGTCTTTGGGATGGCAGAAGACTTCGTAACCCAGTTCGCCCGTGTAGCCGGTGCGAGAGACGATGACGGGGATGCCGTCGTAGCCACCGATGCGGCCAATCGTGAAGCGGAAGACGCCCAGTTCGTCGAGGGTTGGGCGGCCGCCGGGGGTCCATAGGAGCGGACGCAACGTGTCGCGCGACTTGGGGCCCTGGACGGCGACGTTGTGGATGTCGTTTGTGGCGGACTTCAGGAGGACATTGGCGCCAGATTTAGCGGCCTGTTCGCGCAGCCAGAGGAGGCTCGCGTCGTCGCCGCCGATCCAGCGGAAATTGTTCTGGCAGAGACGGAAGAGCGTTCCGTCGTCGATCATACCGCCGTGATCGTAGCAGAGCGCTGTGTAGAAAATCTGGCCAGCCGCGAGCTTGCGGATGTCGCGCGGGAAAACGGATTGCAGGAAGGTTTCCGCGTCGGGGCCCATGATCTCGAGTTTTCGCAAGGGCGAGAGGTCCATGATCACGACTTTCTCGCGGCAGGCCCAATATTCCTCGATGGGACCGGCCTTGGTGAAGCGATGGGGCACCCAGTAGCCGCGATATTCTCCGAAGGTGCGCGTAAGTTCGGACGTTCGCGGGTGGAAGCCGGTTTCTTTGGTCATCTGGAGGGGTGCGTCGGCGGTCATGCGGTATCCAATCGCGCGCTTGAAGGTGGCGGTCTTTGGATAGACGCGCACCTGAATTTCGGTGAGTTGCCACCCGTTCGCGGGATCGATGTCGTCGGGGCACGACGTGGCGGCGCAGACAAGATCGGACAGCGCTCGCATCAGCACGTAGTCGCCAGGGCGGGACCAGGGTTCGTCGAACCAGATCTGATTCTGGTGGTCGACGTTGGTGTTGTAGAAAAAATTGATGGCGGGCCAGCCGCGGCGGCCGTCGATGGCATAGGGCGCCATGGTGACGTTGAGATTGTCAGAGCAGTTGGCGTGGCCGAAGTAGCCGGCGTCTTCGTAGGTGCGCGACGTGCAGGCGAGGCCGAAGGTGTCGTGGCGGCCGACGGTGTCTTGCACGACTTCGACGAGGGGGTTGCGGTCGCGGTCGTAGAAGCGGGAGGCGAGGCCGGGTTTGGGATAGGCGAGGCCGGACATCGTGCGCGTGGTCGTGGAATCGAGCGGCAAGGGGCGGCCGGCGTCTACGGCGCGACGTTCGAAGGCGAGGAAGTCGGAGCACTGGCGGCCGGCGATGTCGACGATTTGTATGTATTCGCCCTCATGAACTTCGAAGCCGATGGAGGAAGCGACGTTGATGCGCAAATCGAGGCGCGGTTCGGCGAGGGGATCGGGCGGATCGCGGAGTTGTGGCGGGAGAGCTGTGACGCGGGTTATGAGGACGAGGGTGTCGGTAGCGGGTGTCTGATCCCAGACCGTTCCTGCGCTGGCGGGGGCCGCGATGACGAGGACGACGGAGCGATCAACCGTGAAGCTGGCGATTTCGCCGGGCGGCGTTTCGGTGTCGAAGAGGGTTGCGGCTTTGGCGCGGCCGATGTCGATGCCGCGGCGAAAGAGGCCGAAGCGGACGCGGGCGGCGTCTTCGCGGCCGGAGGCGAGAATGTCGTGGAGGGCTTTGGCAACAACCTTGCCTTTGAGGCCAAGGGCGCCAAGGGCTGGCTTTCCGTCTTTGCCGAAGGCCAGGAGTTCGAGCGGTTGGCCGCCTTCAATGGGAGCGATGTCGATGCAATCGCCGGCATCAAGTGCGAACACGGCCGAGCCGCCGCCCGCCACGGTGTAGCGTTCGACATTGGGATCAAGCGCGGGGCGGCCCGGAAGGATAACTTCCGGGTGCCAAGGCGTGATGATGGGTGGCGGTGCCATAGGACCAGACCGGTTCGCTTCAGGCGACTTTTTCGGCCGCCGGATTGGGCTGATTGAGGAAGGCCTGCATGCTGTCGTCGAGCGCCTTCATCCATGGTGTGTGATGGACGGGTGCCATGTTGCCGGTGATGGTGGAGGGATAGCTGCGATCGCGATAGGTGAGGATGTCCTCCATCTTGTGGTGCTCCCACTCTTTGAAGAGGCGGGCGACCATGTCGACGTCCAGGCGCGGGTAGTCGGTGGGACCGAGCAGGTCGCGGACGTACTCGGTCTGGAAGTCGATGGCTTCGAAGGCGTCGGCGATGGCTTCTTCTTTCTGGATCCAGGCGTTGATGTCTCTGGCCTGCTCTTCGAAGCCCGGCAACTTGATGCGGCCGAGGATCACGTCACGGGCGTACCAAGCCTGCGCGTCGAACATGTTGAAGGTATAGTACTGGTCCTGCGCGCCCAGATAGATGAACTTGGTGTTGGGCCACCAGAAGACGCCCTTGTAAAGAGACGGCGGGTAGAGGCGGTTGCGGGACTTGAGGCGGAGGCTGTCGTCGAGGAAGGGATAGTGGTGAAGGTAGCCGGTGCAGAGCACGATGGCGTCGACTTCCTTTGATGCGCCGTCCTTGAAGTAGGCGGTCTTGCCTTCGAGCTTCACGAGCAGCGGAACTTCGGAGAGACTTTCAGGCCATTTGAAGCCCATCGGCCGCGTGCGGTGGCTGAAAGTGACAGACTTGGCGCCGTACTTGTGGCACTGGATGCCGATGTCTTCGGAGGAATAGCTAGAGCCGACGCAAAGCACGTTCTTGCCGGCGAATTCATCGGCGGAGCGGAAGTCGTGGGCGTGCATGACGCGGCCGGGGAACTGTGCGAGGCCGGGGAAGTCGGGAACGTTTGGCGTGGAGAAGTGGCCGCTTGAACAAATGACCCAATCGAATTCGGAGGACGACAGCGTATCGTTCGCGAGGTCTTTGACGGTAACGGTGAATTTCTGGGTCTTGTCGCTATAAGTTACGTTGCGCACGGGCGTGCGGAACTTCATGTATTTGCGCACGCCGCTCTTTTCGACGCGGCCCTTGATATAATCGTGGAGGACGGCGCGCGGCGGGTAAGAGGGAATCGGGCGGCCGAAGTGCTCTTCGAACGAGTAGTCGGCGAATTCGAGGCACTCTTTGGGGCCGTTCGACCACAGATAGCGGTACATGCTGCCGTGGACGGGTTCGCCAAACTCGTCAGTGCCAGTGCGCCAGGTGTAGTTCCAGATGCCGCCCCAATCGTCCTGCTTTTCGTAGCAGACCATTTCAGGGATTTCGGCGCCTTTCTGCTTGGCGCTCTCGAACGCGCGAAGAGCGGCCATGCCGGAGGGGCCTGCGCCGATGATGGCAATACGCTGGGTCATTGATCGACTATCCTTCTCGTCAGACTGTAAATGCGCGTTCTTAGTAGGGGCGGGGCTTGGTCAGTCGGGCCAACATCCCTTGGAAGTCGGAGCGCCGTCGTCGTACTTGGCGAGCCAATCAATGGTGGTCTGACGGTAGCGCGTCGTGCCTTTGTAGTCGGCGATCGCGTCGGGAAGTGTTTTCAGGACGCGGTGCAGGCGGCGCGCCCACTTCGGCACAGTGACGAGTTCGTCCATCTTGATGAGGTAAGCTCGGATGGAGAACACGATCGCATTGGAGCGCGGCAGGCGCCATAGACCTTGAAGTTCAACGCGGAGGTGAACCTTGTTGCCGACGTTCTCCGGCGTGACCGTGGTGCGGTCCTTGCCCCACTTGTGATAGTTTTCCGGGCTCGTATCGAGGCGTGGATTAATCGTCATCGTCCAGTTGAGGCGGCGGACGGGCTTGCCTTGCTGCATGTTGAGCAGGAATTTGAGTGCGCGATCGAAGACGCCGACCTCATGCGCCATGGGCACAGGCGCGTGCCATTCCTTGAAGCTCATGCCGACATCAAAATCGAGCGACCAATCCGCCTGCGTGGACACGATGCCGGCATCCATCCAGAGGTCGCCGTCGCGCTGGTCGAGCAGGCAGAAATCGCCCTGACACTGGCGCGTGATGTATTCCATCGGGCGGTAGGGAAGGGTCGCGACGTCGCCGAAAATGAACTTTTGATCGATGCCCATCGGGCGGTTGATCCAGTGCCAGTTGTCGCCCTCGCGCGTCAGCGTGAAGTGTTCCGGATAGCTCTCCGACATCGAGGTCATCAGCAGTTCGACGAGGTCCCACTCGGCGGTGAGCATGTGGGGCAGAGACTGGCAGCGGAGGGGATCTTCCTTGAGTACGAGCGCGCGGTCGCGCATGTCGGACAAATAGTGCTCGTCGATGTCGATGGGGAACTCGTAAGCCGAGCCCTTGGGGCCGGGAACATGCGGCTCAATGTTGACCGTGTACATGTACCGGTCTTCGTGGAAGGGAAACGGAAACCGCTTTATCGCAGCCGGGCTATTGGAAAACGTGAAGTCGTCGCGGAACGTCTCGTTCTTGAAGACTAAGCCCATGGCGCAGAGTTCCGTTGCTAGAGGTCGAGAACGATGCGGCTGCCCGCACTTTTCAGGCGGGAGACACAGATCATGATTTTGCCGCCCGATGCTTTCTCGGCTTCGGTGAGGAAGTGGTCATTGTGTTCGATAGCGCCAGAGCAGGAGACGACGTGAGTTTCGCACTGGCCGCAGGCGCCGCCGCGGCAGAGAAACGGTACTGTCAGGCCAGCTGCTTCGATGGCTTCGAGGATGCTCTGTGTCGGCTTAACATCGATCGTGCGGCCGGCCTTAGCGAGTTGGATCGTGAAAGGGGCGCCGGCGGGAGGCGCGGAGAAGCGCTCAAAGTGAACGTTTTCGTCGGGCCATCCGGCTTCGCGTGCTTCGGTCAAAACCCAATCGATCATGCCGGCCGGGCCGCATACGTAAAGGTGTGTGCCGAGCGGCTGGTTTTCGAGGAGGCGGGTCAGGGGGATTTTCTGCTGCGCATCATCGAAATATGTATTGATGCGGCGGCCATAGGTGTCACGCAGCCCGCTCCAGTAGGCTCCACCGGACTTCGACCGCATGCCGTAGTGCAATTCGAATGGCAGCTCTTCGCGTTCGAGTTGCTCCATCATGGCCATGAAGGGCGTGATGCCAATGCCTCCGGCGATGAGCAGGTGGCGGCGGGCGCGGCGATCGATGGGGAAGAGGTTGACCGGCGCAGTGATGGAAAGTTCACTGCCCTCTTTCAGCTTGTCGTGAACGAAGATGGAGCCGCCGCGCGAGTCGCGGGTTCTCAAAACGCTGATCTGGTAGCTTGAGGGATCGAAGGGCGAGCCCATGAGCGAATAGGGATTGCGCAGGACCCGATCTTCATCGTGCATGGTGAGCACGGTGTGGGCGCCGCCGGAGAAAAGGGGGAGCGCTGCGCGGCCGAGCGGCACGAGACGCAGGCGGCGAATGCCTTCCGCGACGGTTTCGGTTTCGGCGACGCGGACGCGGAATTCGGCTTCGCCGCTCATGGAAAGATCTCCTCGGGCGCGGGGGCCTCCCCAGGGACTTCCGCGTCGATGCAGACGCCCTGGAAGGCGCCGAGACGGCGGGAGTAGTGATCGCGCACAAGCAGATTGAGACCGCAGTGGCTGCAGTTGACCGGATTGGTCGTAACGTTCTCCGTGAAGCCCTTGCAGTGAACACACTGCACGCGGCGTTTGGCGGAGCCGCGGTGTTCGGTGATGAGCGACTTGTGATCGATGCCGGCTTCGAGCGCTTCTTGGAGCGCGAGGCCGATGAATGGCTCGGTGCCGGTGACGTACAGACGCGTGCCCATTGTGGCCGTTTGCAGCACGCCCTTGAGGCGGAACATGACGGTGGCGGGGGTCGGGAAGAGCCACAGCGCCTTGGGCCGGAGGGCTTCCAGTCTTGTTTCGTAGTCCTTACCGGCAGACCCGGCGGGACAATAGAGCAGCGTCGCTTTGGCGAAGAATTCGGGCGGTGCATTGGCTGCCAAATCGAGGACCGCGGCGGCACCTTCGCCTTCGACAACAAACAGATTGTGCTTGGCGCGAGGGTCCGGCTGAAGCCCTCCGTAAACCGGTCTGCTTATGATCCCTGGACTTAGCATCGATCTCCCTCAGCTAGCCCCACAGTGATCGGCCCGTTGGGGCTGATCCGATCCGGATGTGGCGAGGGCGGATGAGACAATCCACTTGAGTCATCCACCGATCGTTGCTCGCCAGTAAACTTTTATTCTCTCTACTATAGCAAAGGCAAGTTCGGACGCAACCTTATCGCATCATTTTTCCAGTGTGATTGGAATCAGGACGGGCCGTGCATTTCTCTGCACGGCCCGTCGTATTTTTGCTGTTCCAACCGCAGCCAATTATGCGGGCGGCGGGAGCTGGAAATAATAGTGGGACGTCAAGACGACGGCTGCTGCAAGAATGAGCGTTAGATAGGGCAATATGCCTGCTTTTCGCTCACCCAGGTCCTGCCCTTTGAGATTCAATTCGGCCAGCATTTCCGGCGGGAATTTGCCACCGTCTTGAATGTAATGGCGGAAGACGAACACCGGCAGAATGAGGGCTGCGAATCCTAGACCGTAGAACAAGACGTTCTCATTGCCCCAGACCTTGGCACCGGCTCCCATGAACACCAAGTTTACAAAGCCGAGGATCGCATTGATCCCGATCAGCACGGTGGGGGCGCGATAGGGGCGCGGGATGTCCGGACTATCGATGCGATGGATCCAGGTCGCTTGCAGATTGAGAAAGATGAAGATGATGTAGCCGACGTTCGAAATTGCCAGAATGAAGTAGTAGGCGGTTGCGTCCGAGGCTGCGAACGTCAGAAGACCCAGATTGAAAACGAGATCGGTCCACATCGCGCGCGTGGGCGCACCATGTTCGTTTACATGGCTCAAATACTTCGGAAGCCAGCCGTCGACAGAGCCCTGATACAGAGTGCGCGAGGAGCCCGCCATTGCCATCATGATGGCAAGCATCAGGGCCAAGATCATCATCATTTCGAGCAGATGCGTGACATACACGTTGCCGCCACCGACCATATTGCCCATGGCTGCGGCGACGCCCGTGCCATCAACGATGCCGGGCGCGGTCATCCCCTCTAGACCCAAATGGCCCTGAAAAGATGCGGCAACCAGCGTATAGAGCGCCACCGAGACGAGGCCAGCCCAGAAGATGGCTTTGAACGTGTCGGTGGCCGGGTTCTTGAATTCGCGTGTGTAGCAGACAGCCGTCTCGAAGGCGTAGGTCGACCAGGCCGCGATGAAGAGCGCGCCCAGGACGTAAGTCCAGCCGGGGTTGCTCCAGTCGCCGGTGGGCGGGACGAGCGGCGTATAATTATCGTAGTTGATGCCGCCATTGAAGAACGGCACAACGCCAACAATGACCATCGGGATCAAAACAAGCATGCCGATGTATTTCTGGACACGCGCGGTGCCGAGAACGCCGCGATGCTGGATCGCGAACGTGATGAGCATAAGCACGGCACCGATGAAGAAGGTGGCGCCGACTTCGATGTTGGCTAAGCCGAAGAGTGAGAATTGAACGAGCTTGAAGCTGCGGATCCACGGGGTCGCGGCTTCACTGAGGGCTGCGGCTGCGAGGGTGGCTGCTTCTTGACCGGACTTGCCCGCAATCGCCGCGGCATTCGCGGAATCTTGTAGCCACGCCTGGACCTCGGCGGATTCGAGACCAAATGTTGGGATCGGGGCGATGGCATTCAGGATATAGCCGGCGGCAATTGCGCATCCCAAGGACAACACCGGAGTCCAGGCAAACCAATTACACCAGACCGATAGCGGAGCGATGAATTTGCTGTAGCGCAGCCAAGCGGCAGCGCCGAAAACGGCGGCACCTCCGGATTTGCTATGAAATAGGCCGGCGATTTCTGCGTAACTGAATGCCTGCAAAAAGCCCATGCAAACGGAGATGAACCAGACGACGAATGCGACTTTGCCCGCCGTTGAGCCCATGCCGCCAATTGAGATGAGCACGAGAGCAGGAACGCCGCTCGCAATCCAGAATGCACCTCGCCAATCGATGGTGCGCAACATCGTGTTCTCGGTGCCCGGCTGGGCACCCGTTGTGGTCGCGGTCATCCTGAGCTTCCCCCATGCCGCCCGCTGTTGCGCGAGCTTGTTTGGTTGTCACGGCGTTCGGGGGCCGACAGTCGGATAGCCCACCCAACGTGCGACGAAAGGATGCACAGTAATCCCACGTTGTCAAAAATTTTTCACCAGAGGAAATAAATCTCTCGCAGAGTCAATGCCAAGCAAGCTCTGCTTTAAAAAGTCGAGGCCCCGGGCGTCCGCTCCCGAGGCCTCGCTTGTCGCGCCCGCCGGCTGGGGTGCCTCTCCCCGGCAGGTGCGGAACGTCGTGGCAGTTGTTTCGCCGCGTGATGGAATTGGTGGGCGCCGGGCCTATCGGCGCAGCGCCCGCCGTTCGGTTGGCGTCAGCGCTTGCCGTTCTCGACCTTGACGTAGCACTCCTTCTCGTGGAAGGCGCCGAAGATGATGGAGCCGACAACGATGACTGCCGAAAGTGCAAGCAAGCCGAGCATAACCGTCGGGTTGTCGGCGAACGTGAAGTAGGCTGAGGCTCCGTCCCACTTCGTGATCGGTGACGTGTTCATGGTGATGTCCTTTCCGATGTGTGTTTGAGGCTCAGGCGTTACTCAGCCGGCATGGCGCGAAGACCTTCGGGATAGGCCGCCAGCGGAACCTTGGTCTTGTCGAGACCGAGGATTTCCGAGTTGGGCGGGACGCGAAGGAGGCCAAACATCTTCAGCACCAGCGACAGGATGAAGCCGGAGCCGAAGCCAAGAGCCAAGAACACACCGGCGCCGACGAGCTGACCGATCAGCGAGACCGGCGGCATGTCGTTGATGTTGGGATAGCCAGCTGCGAAGAGGCCGCAGGCGACGACACCCCACAGACCGCCCCAGCCATGAACCGCGACGGCCGCGACGGCGTCATCGATGCCAGCCTTTTCGACCATCTTGGCGACGATCGGGGCCATGAAGGCACCGAAGAAACCGATGGCGAAAGCGAGCGGCGGGTACCAGACATCAAGTCCGGCGGCAGCCGAAATGATGCCGACGAGGCCACCCGACATCATCCAGAAGGGATCACGCGTCTTGACCCATGCGCCGATCAGACCGCCGCAGAAGCCCATCAGTGTGTTGAAGGAGAAAGCCGAAAGTGTCGTGGGCTGACCGTAGATGTTCGTCCACTGGCCACCGTTGACGTAGATGATGCAGCCGCCAAGGAAGCCGAAGAAGCCGACGATGATGAGCATGAGCCCGATCACCGTCATCGGCATGTTGTGACCACCGATTTCATTGGCGGTGCCATCGGCATTGAACTTGCCAATGCGCGGGCCGAGGTTGATCAGAACGCCGAGTGCGAAGGCACCGGCGATCAAGTGGACGCAACCTGCGGCGCCGACGTCATGGAAGCCGAACTCGGTCGTCAGCCAACCCGTCGGATGCCAACCCCACGAGGCGCCGAGGATCCAGACGACGGAGCCTAGGAAGATCGCGAGGATGATGAAGCCCGTCATCCGGATTCGTTCGATGACGGCACCCGACATGATCGATGCTGTGGTTGCAGCAAAGAGTGCGAAGGCGCCCCAGAAGATGCCAGTGGCGTTATCGGCCAGGTTGGGACCCATCTTCTGAGCCCAAGGCAGGCCGTCAGCGGCGGCGTCTGCAACCGTAAGGCCGGCGGGGAAGGCAAGGTAGATCCACCAGCCGAAGAAGAAGAAGGTGGGAACGATGAAGGCGAATGCGAGGATGTTCTTGATGCCCGAGGCGAGCACGTTTTTGGCGCGCGATGCCCCCATTTCGTAGGCGAGGAAGCCCGCGTGGATCACGATCATCAATGCGATACACCACCAGTAGAAGACCTCGGAGTTGATGGTCCCCGACATTTTTGTAGATGCTTCAAGTGCAGCCAGCTTGGCCGTTAGGTCGGCTATCTGTTGCTCCATGTCCCTGCGCTCTCTTGTTTAAGCCCCAACTCGTCACCCCCCGAAGGCTGGGAAGTGGCCTGAGAATTTTCCCGACAGGAAACTAATCCTCGTGTCAGTTAAGGCAAAGGGCATGCCAGTCCGGATTTCATAGGTTTTTCCGCTTGTTGACAGCTGCTCACCCCTTAGGCGCGGCCGGGTGTCGCACAACATTTGATCAGTCCGCCCGAAAAGCTGCCCGGGAATCCGGCGGAGCCGGAATTGGGCGGCTGAGAAGCGGCTAACGGGAGAAAAGGGAATGCGTTGCGCGAGACTTTTGCACTCGGGTGCGGAGCAGGTGACGCGGTGCAAATCCGCCGCTGGCGATCCCGGCAGGTCTCGAACCTGCGACCTACAGTTTAGGAAACTGTCGCTCTATCCGGCTGAGCTACGGGACCTGACGCGAAGCGGTCGAGGCGTCTTATAGCAGAGGTCTGTGACCGGAACAGCCTCAGGGCGGCTGGGCGGGTCAAGGCGTGGCTTGGACCAGCTTGCCGGAGAACAGGACCGGGCCTGTCGGCAGGCCGGTGGGCGAGCCGCCCATGGGCTCGACGCTGACCGCGAACGAGGCGTTCATGAAGAGGTCCATCTCGGGTCCGGCCTGCATCGGCATCGCCTGCATTTCGCCGGGCTCGTTCATCATACCAAGGGACTTGGGCTTGGGCATTTTGTCGGAGACCATCCAGACCTGATACGTCTTGTCGCTCTGCTTGGGAGGATTGACGGCGGTGATCACGCACATGTTGGTCTTGGTGTCGACGGTGAGCAGGAAGGCCGGCTTATCACTCCCTGTATTCAACACGGCGACGTACTGCGTGGCTTGCTGAGGTACAGCAGCGTCGCGGTAGACCAAGACACCGGCGAGGGAAGCGGCGAGCGCGGTGGCGCCGGCAAAGGCGTTGCGCCAGCGATTGGCGCGGCGGGCGAGGGCCTGCTCACGGGCCTTCAACGAGATGACGTGCTGCGAGAGGCCGATTTGCGCGCGGATCTTGTTGTAGAGATTCGGCGAGGGCGCGGCCGGCGAGACGGTTTCAACAAGCGGGCCCAAGCGGTTTTCCCAGGCGGCAATGGCACGATCGAGGGCCTTGTCGGCGGCGCGGCGGTCGGCGACCGCCTGGCGCTCCTCGCGCGACAGCGTGCCGAGAACATACTCGGCGGCCAGTCCCTCGATGTCGTCGAGCTCAGTCATTGCTCGAGGCAACCTTTCAATAACGCGAGGCTCCGGTGGAGCCAGGTCTTGATCGTTCCTTCCGGTCTGTTGAACCGCGCGGCCAAGGCTTCCCGGCTCAGACCGTCCAGATAGGCGAGGCGGACGATTTCCTTTTTCTCCGGCTCCAGGCCGTCGAGGCAGCGCAGCAGCCGCTCGACGTCTTCGGCCCGTTCGAGGGCGGCGATGGGATGTTCATCGCCGCTTTCGATGTTTTCCAGTTCGCTCTCGTCGCCGGACGGCCGGATGACCCGGCGGCGGGCTTCGTCGAGCGCCCGATTGCGAACGATGGTCGCCATCCAGGTTATGGGGGAAGCGATGCCGGAATTGTAGTCCCCGGCCCGTTCCCAGACCTTGAAGAAGGCCTCCTGTAGCACTTCTTCGGCCAATTCCCGGTTGCGGAGGATACGAATGGCGACGCCTAAGAGTTTCGAGGATGTCGCCTGATAGAGCTCGGCGAAGGCGGCCTCGTCCCCGCCGGCGACGCCCGAGAGCAGATTTTCGAGCTTTGGGTCGCGGGGCGGCATCGGGGCCTTTTGTGGCGGCGTTGCTGTGGTGGGGCAGTGTTAGACCGGGGATGTGGGGGCTGTCGAGGGCGGGGGCGTTGCAATTGCTCCGACGTGGCCATTAAGTCCGGATTCACGGTTATCGATTGCAGTGTTCCGGGAGGGTGTCCTTGGCTTCTTTTCTGCCGCCGGCGTGGCTGGCGCCGATCCTTCTTCTGACGGCGTCGAATGTGTTCATGACGCTCGCGTGGTACGGGCACCTGAAATACAAGTCCGCGCCGCTTATGTCGGTGATCCTAGTAAGCTGGAGCATCGCGTTTTTCGAATACTGTTTGGCGGTACCAGCGAACCGTATTGGGCACGGTACTTATTCAGCGGCAGAGTTGAAGACCATCCAAGAGGTGATCACGCTCGCTGTGTTCGCCGTGTTCTCCGTGGTGATTTTGAAAGAGGCGATCACGGTGAACCATCTCGTAGGGTTTTCGTTGATCGTCGCGGGCGCCTTCTTCGTATTCAAGGCACCGTTGTAATTCAATCGCGCGAGACCCGATGCCCCCCTCCCGGACTGCCGCGGCCGGCCCGGCGCTTATTGTCGTTCTGGGCGATCAGCTGAGCCCTGGGCTGTCGAGCCTCAAGGTGGCCGATAAGGCGCGCGATGTGGTGTTGATGGCGGAAGTTGCGGACGAGGCGTCCTATGTCCGGCATCATAAAAAGAAGATCGCGTTTTTATTCTCTGCCATGCGGCACTTCGCGGCCGAGCTGGAGGCGGCGGGCTGGACGGTGCGGTATGTGCGGCTCGACGACAAGAAGAACGGCGGCAGCTTCACGAGCGAGGTGCGGCGCGCGGCGCGCGAGATCAAGGCCAGCAGCATTGTCGTGACGGAGCCCGGCGAGTGGCGCGTGGCGGAGCTGATAGATACTTGGGAGCGCGAAACCGGGGTGCCGGTGCGCGTTTTGCCGGACGATCGCTTCTTGTGTGCGACCGGCGAGTTCGCGGCCTGGGCGGCGGGGCGAAAATCGCTGCGCATGGAGCACTTCTATCGCGAGATGCGTCGCAAGACCGGGCTGTTGATGGACCGCGAGGAGCCGGAGGGCGGACGGTGGAACTTCGATGCGGAGAATCGCAAGCCAGCAAAGGCAGATCTCTTCATTCCAAAGCCGCTGCGGTTTGAGCCCGATGAGATCACGCGCGAGGTGCTCGATCTGGTGGGGAAGAGATTCGGCCATCACTTCGGCGATCTGGAGCCGTTCTGGTTTGGCGTGACCCGGGCCGATGCGGAGAAGCAGCTGCGGCATTTTCTGAAGACGGGACTGGCGCTCTTTGGCGACTATCAGGATGCGATGTTGCTGTCGGAACCGTTTCTCTATCATTCCATACTCTCGCTCTACATCAACGCTGGTTTGCTTGATCCCTTGGATGTTTGCCGGCGAGTGGAGAAGGAGTATCGCACGGGGCGGGCGCCGCTGAACGCGGCGGAGGGTTTCATCCGGCAGATCATCGGGTGGCGGGAATATGTGCGCGGTATCTACTGGCTGAAGATGCCGGAGTATGTGGAGCAGAATTTTCTTCGCGCGTCGCGGCCGATCCCGGATTTTTATTGGACCGGCGAGACGGACATGGCGTGTCTCCGCGTGGCCGTGGGGCAGACGAAGTCCGAGGCTTACGCGCATCACATTCAGCGGCTGATGGTGACGGGGAATTTTGCGCTGCTGGCGGGCATTGATCCCAAGCAGATGCACGAATGGTATCTGGCGGTTTATGCGGATGCCTATGAGTGGGTGGAATTACCCAACACGCTCGGCATGAGCCAGTATGCCGACGGGGGGCTGCTCGGCTCGAAGCCCTATGCGGCCAGCGGGAACTATATCAACCGGATGTCGGATTACTGTGGGAGCTGCCGGTATGACGTGAAGAAACGAACCGGGGCGGGGGCGTGTCCGTTCAACGCGCTCTATTGGGATTTTCTGGATCGCAACTCGGAAAAACTCGCTGGAAATCCGCGCATGACGCAGATGTATGCGACGTGGCGCAAATTCTCGAAGGCTGATCAGGACGCGGTCCGGCGGGACGCGAAGGCATTTCTTGATGGCCTCATCCCTTGGCAGGGGGAGGCGTAGCCTTGCTCTTCTCCTTACGGCAGCGGTCGGAGCAGTAGCGGACGTCGTCCCACACCTTAGCCCAGGCCTTGCGCCACGAGAACGGGCGGCCGCACGTGGCGCAGGTTTTGGTAGGCAGATCGGATTTCTTGCGCATTTTTGCCATGGTGCTCCATATACGCGCTCCGGATCATGAGGCCACGAGCATGACGCCTTTCGGGACTGCCATTTCACGCATCGACGCCGCCAACGCGGAGGACCCGCATACAGTTCTCGTTGATGGGGCCGCGCGGCCGGCGGAACTCGTCTATTCGGAGCGCATGAGTGCGATGCTGACACGTCTCGTTCCGGAGGCGTCGGAGGCGTTGCGGCTTGCGGCCCGGGCGCAGCATCTGAAGCGGTGGACGATCCCGCGCGACACATATCCCATGGACCGGGCGGGGTATCACCGCTGGCGCGGCGAACTCAAGCGGCGGCATGCGGAGTGGGCGGGCGAGATCCTCATCGAGAGCGGGATCGAAGCGGATACGGTGCAACGGGTTGCCAGCCTCATCCGCAAAGAAAACCTGAAGAC
>VYKW01000106.1_pt1 | contig 36892 bp, 32 predicted proteins | sample 5114451 | NCBI WGS metagenome assembly VYKW01 (sample SAMN12291784, study PRJNA351875) | freshwater metagenome | isolation source: freshwater lake | place: USA: Michigan, Gull Lake | collected 2013-08-08
GTCGAGCACGCCGCGCGCGACCGTAACCCGCCGCTCCAGCCCGCGATCGAGCCGCGCGCCAATATCGTCGGCGCGTTGCCGTTGCGGCCCGAGCAACGCGTCGCGGCGCGGCAGCACGCGCACCAGCGCCTGCAACTGCTCACCGCCGCGCGAATGGTATCGGCGCACGCAGCGCTCGGTCCGCAGCGCCAGCGTGGCGATGGCGTTGGCCAGATCCGCACGCACCGGCACCGCCATTTCCGCCGCAGCTGTAGGGGTCGGCGCACGCACATCGGCCGCGAAATCGCACAAGGTGGTGTCGGTCTCATGCCCGACCGCCGAGATGATCGGAATTCGACACGCGGCAACCGCGCGCACCACCGGCTCCTCGTTGAACGCCCACAGATCTTCGATCGACCCACCGCCGCGCGCGACGATGACCAGATCGGGGCGCGGCACCGGGCCGTCGAGCGGCATCGCGTCGAACCCGCGCACCGCCGCCGCGACCTCCGCCGCCGCACCGTCGCCTTGGACCTTCACCGGCCAGACCAGCACATACGTCGGGAACCGGTCGGCGAGGCGATGGAGGATATCGCGGATCACCGCGCCGGTGGGCGAGGTAACGACGCCGATGACGCGCGGCGCGAAGGGCAGTGGCTGCTTGCGCGACACGTCGAACAGCCCTTCGCCAGCGAGCTGCGCCTTCAATTTCTCGAACAGCGCCATCAACGCGCCTTCGCCGGCCAGCTCCATCCGGTCGATCACGATCTGATATTTCGAGCGGCCAGGATAGGTGGTGAGCTTGCCCGTCGCGACGACCTCAATCCCGTCCTGCGGGCGGAACGGCAGCCGGTCGGCGGCACCGCGCCACATCACCCCGTCGAGGACCGCGTCGGCATCCTTCAGCGCCAGATAGACATGGCCCGACGCGGCGCGCTTATATCCCGAAATCTCGCCGCGCAGCCGGACATGGCCGAACTCGCCCTCGACCATCCGCTTCAGCTTCTGCGACAATTCGCCGACCGACAGCGGCGCATCATTGTCCCCTTCCCGCCCCTCGGCTACGAGCCGCGGCATATCATCGTCGTCGAAGGGGTCTGACATGAACGTCCTGTTGCTTGGGTCGGGTGGCCGCGAACATGCGCTCGCCTGGAAGCTCGCGCAATCGCCCCGGCTCGATAGCCTGCATGCGATCCCCGGCAACCCCGGAATCGCCGATCATGCAACCTGCCATGACGTTCCGCTGACCGATCACGCCGCCGTGATCGATTTCTGCCGCGCTCACGCGATCGGTTTCGTCGTGGTCGGCCCCGAAGCGCCGTTGGTCGATGGCCTCAGCGACGCGCTGCGCGCCGCCGGTCTGCCGGTGTTCGGCCCGAGCCAGGCGGCTGCGCAGCTGGAGGGGTCGAAAGGCTTCACCAAGGATCTGTGTGCGCGCGAGAACATTCCGACCGCAGGCTATGTCCGCGTCCGCGACCTCGACACTGCGCGGGCTGTGCTGGCGCGCGATTTCGGGCGACCGGTCGTCATCAAGGCCGACGGCCTCGCCGCGGGCAAGGGCGTCACTGTCGCGATGAGCGAGGACGAGGCACAGGCCGCCATCGCCGCGATCTTCGAAAAGCCCGGCGGCGAAGCGGTGATCGAGGAGTTTCTGGAGGGCGAGGAGGCGAGCTTCTTCGTCATCACCGACGGCACGAACTTCGTCACCTTTGGCTCTGCGCAGGATCACAAGCGGGTCGGCGACGGCGATGTCGGTCCGAATACCGGCGGCATGGGGGCGTACAGCCCCGCCCCGGTGCTGACCCCCGCGCTGGAGGCTGAGGCGATCGAAACGATCATCAAGCCGACGATCGCGGGAATGGCCAAGGCCGGGACCCCTTATTCAGGCGTGCTCTATGCCGGGCTGATGCTCACGCGCACCGGCCCCAAGCTGATCGAGTACAACGCCCGCTTCGGCGACCCCGAATGCCAGGTGCTGATGATGCGGCTGGAGGATGACCTGCTTGAGCTGATGCTGGCGACCGAAGCGGGAGAGCTCGCCGACCGCCCAGCACCGCGCTTCAGCGCCGCGACTGCGCTCACCGTAGTGATGGCGGCGAAGGGCTATCCCGGCACGCCCGAGACTGGCGGCGCGATCGGCGGGATCGCTGCGGCCGAGGCGACCGGCGCGAAGGTGTTTCAGGCAGGTACCAAGCTGGACGGCGGCACCCTCGTCGCAGCCGGGGGCCGCGTGCTGACGGTCACCGCCACCGGCGCAACCGTCACCGAAGCACAGGCCGCCGCCTATCGCGCGGTCGATGCGATCGACTTCCCCACCGGCTTCGCCCGCCGCGACATCGGCTGGCGCGAAGTGGCGCGGGAGCAAGGCTGACCCCCATCGTCGCCCCGGCGCAGGCCGGGGCCGCCAGATGGAGCGCGGATCAGCCTGCCACAGGCTGCCCGGGGGCGACGGCTTTCTGACAAGTTCAGTCATTCAATGTAACATTATCACCTGTTCATCTGCCGCTCATCCGGCAGGGCGCACGCTTCACCGTCATTTGCGATCCAAAGGGGATGCACCATGAAGCGCACCGCCGCCCTCGTCTCGCTCTCGCTCCTGCTCGGGGCCGCCGCGCCGCCGCCTCCCGTGCAACATCGCCGGCCCGCACCGCCGCGCGCCGACAATGATTCGCCGGTGCGGTGCAAGACCGGCAGCGGCGACTATCGGCCCGGTGCGGTTTCGTCGCGACCGCGAGGCGGACCTGCGCCGCGCCAGTATTTCGCGCCTCCGGCTCCGCCCCCACCACCGGTCATGTCCGCGCCTGCCCCCCAGGCGGTCGCGCCGAGCGTCACCGTCCAGGCCGCACGGCAGAAGGCCGCGCCCGGCTATGCGGCCACGGCCCCCTATGGCGCAGCGGACAATCGCGAACGCTATGAGGGCAAGGAGGTCGCTTCGGTCCAGTCGGTCGCCACCGCCCCCGTCTCCACCTTCTCGGTCGATGTCGACACCGGTGCCTACTCCAATGTCCGCCGCTTCCTGCAAAAGGGGCAGACGCCGCCGGCCGAAGCAGTGCGGACCGAGGAAATGATCAACTATTTCCGCTACGATTATCCGCTGCCCGCATCGCGGCAGCAGCCGTTCAGTGTCACCACCGACGTCGCGCAGACCCCATGGAACCCCGACACCCGCCTCGTCCGCATCGGGCTGCGCGGCTATGACGTGACCGCGCAGGGTCGTCCCGCCGCCAACCTCGTCTTCCTGGTCGATGTGTCGGGATCGATGAGCAGCGACGACAAGCTGCCTTTGGTCAAACGCGCCCTCACGATGCTCGCGGACAGGCTCACGCCAAAGGACCGCGTTTCGATCGTCGTCTATGCCGGTGCCGCAGGCGTGGTGCTCGACCCGACCTCCAGCCCGAAGCACGTCCGCGCCGCGCTCGACTGCCTCGAAGCCGGCGGCTCGACCGCCGGGGCGGCGGGGATCCAGCTCGCCTATGACATCGCCAGCGCGCATTTCATCAGGGGCGGGATCAACCGCATCTTCGTCGCCACCGATGGCGACTTCAACGTCGGGGTCAGCGACAACAAGGCGCTGGAGGCGATGGTGAAGAAATATCGCGACACCGGCGTCACCCTCACCACGCTCGGCTTTGGCGAGGGCAATTATAACGAGGCGCTGATGGAGCGCATCGCCGATCTCGGCAACGGCAACTATGCCTATATCGATTCGGCGATGGAGGCGCAGAAAGTGCTCGACGATGAGCTATCCGCCTCACTGTTCACCATCGCCAAGGATGTGAAGGTGCAGGTCGAGTTCAACCCGGCACAGGTCAGCCAGTACCGCCTGATCGGATACGAAAACCGCGCGCTCGCCGAAGAGGATTTCGACAATGACGCGGTCGATGCCGGCGACATCGGCGCGGGGCATCAGGTGACGGCGATTTACGAGGTGGTGCCAGCGGGCGGCAAGGGCTGGCTGCCCGATCGCCGCTATGACGGCAACCGTCCGCCCGCGCCGACCGCATCCGGGCGCGAACTGGCCTTCGTCAAATTGCGCTATAAGCTGCCGGGCGAGGGTGCGTCGCGGCTGATCGAGCGACCGATCCCCGCATCGCTGCTGCGCACCGCATCGGCACCCAGCGGCGACATGGCGTTCGCCGTCGCAGTCGCGGCGCTGGGCCAGAAGCTGCGCGGCGACAAATATCTCGGCGGCTACAGTTACGCAGCGATCCGCAGGCTCGCGGGTAACCCGCTGGGCTATTGGCGCAATGAATTCCTGAAGCTCGCCCAGTTGGCGGCGGTGCAGGACGTGCGCAGCGCGGCGAAGGAGTGACGGGCCCGATCGGCCGCTTCGCGCATTTCGTCTAGGCAATGACGCGGGGAGGCCTGACCGATGGACGAAAAACCCTATGTTCCGCCGGCGGGGATTGCCGATACGTTTGCCTGGGTGACCGTCTCGCACATGATCCTGATCGCGATCCTCGCCGCCGCCGCAATCGCGATGCTGTGGTGGGGCAGACGCCTGCGTCGCCAACGCAAGCAGGCACTTGAGGAAGCGGAACGCGCGGCAGAAGAACGCGACGAAAAAAGCTAGTCGCTGATCTCGCTCACCAGCAGCTTGTCGATCTTGTGCCCGTCCATGTCGACGACTTCAAACCGCCAGCCCTGTTCGACAAAGCTCTCACCTTCATTGGGCAGCCGCTTGAGCACCGCCAGCGCGAGCCCGGCGACGGTCGCATAGTCGCGATCCTCGGGCAGTTCGATCTTGATCCGGTCGGCCAGCGCATCCGCAGCAAGCTGGCCCGACACCAGCAGCGACCCGTCGTCGCGCACGGTAATCGCCGGATTATCCCCGGCATCGGCATCCGACGCGAACTCGCCCGCGATCGCCGCCAGCAGATTGGCTGGGGTCACGATCCCCTCAAAATGCCCATATTCGTCATGGACGAAGCCCATCGGCACCGCTGCACGGCGCAACGCACCGAGCGCATCCATCGCATCGACCTGATCGGGCAGCACCGGGGCTGTCTGGGCCAGCGCGCGCAAGTCGAGCGGGCGTCCTTCGATCAGCGCGGTTACCACGTCGCGCGCCTGGACCACCCCGATCACCGCATCGACCGAACCGTCGGCGACCGGCAGGCGGGTGTGCGGGGTCGCCGCAAGCGCGGCGCGAATTGCGGCCTCGTCGAGATTGACGTCGATCCAGTCGACATCGGTGCGCGGGGTCATCACCTCCCGCACCGGTCGGTCGGCGAGGCGCACCACGCCGGAGATGATCGAACGCTCATGCTCCTCGATCACGCCCGAATGCGTCGCTTCAGCAACGATCATGTGCAGCTCTTCGGCGGTCACGCGATTTTCGGACTCGCGGTTGAGGCCGAGGACGCGGAAGACCAGCGCGCTGCTGCGGTCGAGCACCCACACAATCGGCGCGGTGATCCACGCCAGCCACAGCATCGGCGTCGCGACCAGCGCCGCGATCGGCTCGGGTGAGCGTAGCGCAAACTGCTTGGGCACCAACTCGCCCATGATCAGCGAGGCATAGGTGGTAAAGGCGATGACGATGGCAAAGCCGATCGTCTCGGCCAGCTCGGCATCGACCCCCAGCGCCTCGATCCGCGCGGCCATCGGCATGCCCAGGCTCGCACCCGAATAGGCGCCGTTGATGATGCCGATCAGGGTGATGCCGATCTGGACGGTGGAGAGAAACTTGCCGGGGTCCGACGCGAGATCGAGCGCGGTCTGCACGCCGCGACGCCCGCTGCGCAGCATCGCTTCCAGCCGCGCCTTACGCGCCGACACGATCGCGAGCTCGGACATGGCGAACACGCCGTTGAGCGCGACCAGTGCGAGAATGATCGCGACATCGATCCAGGGTATAGGGGGAAGTGGGTCCATTGGCCTGCCTCCCCCATAGTCGCATTCAGCCCCGTTTCACAACCGGCGATTCAAAACACGTCGGTGCGCAGGCGGAACAAGGGCCTTCCCGGGCCGTTTGTCGCGCGAAAGTTCAAGGAGGTTTAAATGCGTATTTCCACCAACTGGGCCATGATCCCCGCCGTCGCCGCGCTGGCGCTGACCAGTGCCTGCGTGACCGATCCGGTCACCGGCGAACAGCGGATTTCAAAGGCCGGCATCGGCGCGATCGGCGGCGCACTGGGCGGATATCTGCTCGGTGACATCGTCGGCGGGCGGCGCGACCGGACCGAAAAGATCGTCGGCGCGGGCATCGGCGCGGTCGCGGGCGCGGCGATCGGCAACTACATGGACCGGCAGGAGCGCGAGATTCGCGAACGCACCGCCGGCACCGATGTCGAGGTGATTCGCCGGGGCGACGACCTCATCCTGTCGATGCCGTCGGGCATCACCTTTGCGACCGACAGTTCGACGGTGCAGGCGCAGTTCCGCCCGACGCTCGACAAGGTCGCCGACGTGCTCGACCGCTACAATCAGACCTATGTCGATGTGTATGGCCACACCGATTCGACCGGGTCGGACGCCTATAACCAGACGCTGTCAGAGCGCCGCGCCGTCGCGGTTGCCGACTATCTCGTCTCGCGTGGCGTCGAAGGCGCCCGCCTCGAAACGCTCGGCTATGGCGAAACCCAGCCGATCGCCTCGAACGATACCGTCGAGGGGCGCGCGCAGAACCGCCGCGTCGAGATCAAGATTGTGCCGATCCGCGAAAGCGACATGCGGTGATCAATATGGAGCGGGACAGTGCTCAGCGCTGTCCCGCCGCCAAGTCCCAGGCGGCGCGAACTTCGCGCAGGAACACATCCTGATGCGCAGTAATCTCCGCCTGCGCCTGCTGACCATAGCCGGGATGACTCGCGATCCGTTCGAGCACGCCGCGATGCGCCTGACGCAATAATGTCCGCACTTCAGGGGCCGCTTGCCCGTGTAGCTGCAGCGTCGTTGCGAGCATCCACGCCACATGGATACGTGCGGGGTGTGACTGCGGATGCACGCGCTGATGCACCTTCAACGCAAGCCGATAGAGCGGCGCGGCTTCACCGTAGCGCCATTGCAGGGAAAGGCTGTCGGCAAAATTGCGCAACGTTGCGGCCATGTCGACCGGCGATGCGTAAGGCACCCGTTCATATTCTGCGATGGCTGAACGATATGCCCGTTCCGACTCCGCATAACGTTTCCTACGGTCGAGTAACACCGCAAGGTTCGACCAGGCTTGTGCGGTCAACGAATGCCCTGCGGGCCACACCTTTTGCCGAATGGCCACCGCCTTGGTCAGCATCGGCTCCGCCTCAGCGTCTTTGCCCAAATCCATGAGCGTCAGGGCCAGGTTCGTCACGGACGTCGCCAGATCGGGATGGTCGGCGGGCAGCGTGGCCTGATGCGTTTCGACGGCGCGTCGGAACATCGGCAAGGCTTCTGCGTGTCGCCCTTGTGCCGCAAGATTGCCGCCCAGATTACCGAGGCTGAATGCAATGTCTGGATGGCCGGCGGGCAGCACTGCCTCATTCAGCGCGAGCGCCTTTCTCAACAGCGGTTCGGCTTCGGCATCTCGACCCTGCTCGGTGATCACGGCCCCCAGATTGCCCGATAGCCGCGCGGCCAGGGCCTTGGTTTCGCGACTTTTGGGTTTGAGGATGGCCAGCGCGCGCCGATAGGCAGTCTCCGCCTCTGCCCGCAATCCAAGGACATGATAATTGGCCGCAAGGTTGTTCCAGGCGACCGCAAGATCCGGGTGATCGGGACGATACATTTTCTGAAAGATCGCAAGCGCCTGGTTGTATAGCGGCGTCGCTGCGACTGGATCTCCGCGCGTCTGAAGCACCAACGCCATATTGCTGAGGGCAATCGCAATGTCAGGATGCTGAGCCGGTAACGCGCCCCGGGCAAGCGCGAGTGCTTTGGCGGCATATTCCTGCGCCTTGGCGAGTTCGCCCGCCGGCATCGCGATCGCAACAACCGTCTGATAAAGATCGAGGCACGCCGCCGCCGCTGGCCGGGCAGCCGCGCATCGTTCGCTCTCGGCAAGCAGTCCCAAGAGCGCCGCGGCATAATCGCCTTGCCGCTCAGCCTGCTCGACTGCGCGCGGCACAGCCCAGCGCCGCTCCGCAGTCGCCGGGACGATCGTCGCCATCAGCAGGGTCATGACCAGAGCGATGGATCGCATGGCTTTCGAATAACGCTGTCCTGCCCGACACGATACCGATTGTTTCGGTTGGCGCTAACGCCGCGCGGCGAAGAATTCGCGCAACAGCGCCGCCGCCTCGACCTCACCGATTCCCGGATAGATGTCGGGCCGGTGATGGCAGGTAGGTTGCGTGAACAAACGCGGGCCGTGCTCGACCGCGCCGCCTTTAGGGTCGCTCGCGCCATAATAGAGGCGCGCGATGCGGGCATGGGCGATGGCACCGGCGCACATCGCGCAGGGCTCCAGCGTGACCCACAGGTCGCAATCCTCCAGCCGGTCGCGGCCCAGCGCTTTTGCCGCGGCCCGAATCGCCAGAATCTCGGCATGCGCGGTCGGATCGTGCAGCGTGCGCGGCGCATTGGCCGCGACTGCGACGACGCGATCCCCCTGCATCACCACTGCGCCGACCGGCACTTCGCTCGTTTCGGCGGCGGCACGGGCAGCGTCGAGCGCGGCGCGCATGGGTTCGGGCAGCGGGAACATGCCGCTGCTATGCCCGAACCGGCGACGGCCCGCCACTGCGCGCCGTCGCCCAGTCCGATGCGGAGATTACTTGGCAGCCGGAGTCGGCTGCGCCTTCTCGACCTCAACCGTCGGGACCTGAATGGTCTTGTTTTCCATGGTGATGGTCGGCACCTGGATCGTCGCGTTGGTGGTGCCCATGCCGACATCGCCGACGTCCGCCGCCACGGTCGGCGCCTTGCCGCCCTCGAACTTAACGGTCGGGAGCGCACCCGGCTTCATGTCGATGCTCAGCATGCCAAGCGACATCAGCACCACGATTACCACGGCCGCAAGGCCGAGAATTGCCAGAAGTCCACGCATCGAGTCCGATCTCCCTGTTCGAATCGTTTGCGAAATAACGCATCGTTGACCATAGGGGTTGCACGCACGGTGCGATACAGGGCGATGCACGGTTGACGAAATCGCGCTGTCCCGTTATCGGGCCGCTCTTTCCCAGCGCCGCTGGACAGGCTGAAACCTAGGAACGATTCGATGTCGCGCATTTGCGAGCTGACCGGCAAGGGCCGGCAGGTGGGTCACAATGTTTCCCACGCCAATAACAAGACCAAGCGGACCTTTCTGCCCAACCTGCAGAATGTGACGCTGATGTCGGAAGCGCTCGAGCGCTCGATCCGCCTGCGCGTGTCGACGCACGGCCTGCGCTCGGTCGAGCATAATGGCGGCCTCGACAACTGGCTGCTGAAGACCGGCGACGAGAAGCTGTCGCTGCGCGCCCGCCGCCTGAAGCGCGAGATCGCCAAGAAGGCGACTGCCGCCGCCTGATTCGCTTCGGCGGACGGCATTCTGATCGGCCCGCTCCCATTTCGGGACGCGGGCCGTTCGGCGTTTTTGCGGTTCTGGCACGCGCCAAGCAAAAGGCGAATCAGCGATCCAGCCGGAACTTCAGCAGCAACGAGCGCTGCAGAAACAGCTGATTATCGTCCGACGCGATCCACAGGATCGTGTCGCGACCTTCGCGCACGGCGGCAAGCGCCTCAAAATTATCGTGCAGCACCGACCCCTCGAATCGCGCGATTTCCCGGCCCGTTACGATTGTCCCGCGCCGAATCGCGTTGCGCGGGATCAACGTCAACGTCGCAGTGAAGGTCAGCGGCAGCGCGAAGCGTCGGTTGAGAATCGCGACGCGCCCGTCGGGAAGCTCGGCCATATCGGTCGGCTTGAAGCCGCGCGGCGGGCGATAGCTGAAGGCGAATCCGCGGCGCGGGGCAATGACCGGATCGCCGGAGAACATGATGCCCCGCATTGTCCCCGCTGCATCGCCCTTTCGGTCCTCCGCCAGCACGATGAAACGGCCATCGCGCAGACGCACCATCGCTTCGGCCCCGCCATTGCTCGACCAGTTTGCGAGCGCCGGGGGCGTGGCATGCCCCTGCGCCCGCGCAAAGCCGCGATCATAACGCCAGATCGCGTTCGCCCGCTCGAACCCGACCCAGATTCGCCCGGTCGCAGGATCGGTTGTCAGCGATTCGCTATCGCGATCCTGCTTGCGCCATCCTTGACCGGGGCCAGCAGGAAGCTCGGCAAAGCGCACCATGCGCAGCGTCCAGTCGGTGCCCAAGGTGAACGACACGATGTTGCCGCCGTCACTCAGCAGCGTGAACCGGTCGCCCTCCACCGCCATGGCTGAAAAGCCGCCGAACGCCGCGCCCTCCCCCTCCAGCGCGACCCCGCCAAGAAAGGTCAGCCCGCCCAGCTGCGTGCGTTTCGGATCGCCCGGCTCCAGCACCACCGGCGTCGCCTGAACGGTCGCGTTGCGCGGCAATAGTGGCAGCCGCGCCTCGCCCGACCAGTCCGGAACGAACACTAGGATCAGCAGGATCGACAGAACAACGCGCATCGCGCTTCTTCATAGCGGCCGCAATCGCGCCGCAAAGCTGAACCTCAGATAACAGGCTCGTTCAGCCTGGGTTGGCCGCCGTTCAGCTAAATGACAGCCAAGCTGTTCCGCGGCGTATTTCGCGGACCTGCCCGACATGCCGGTGCGATCCGAACGCCCCGCCCGATTTCCCGTGTTGCGTACCGGGACCGGGCACTCCCCCCTAAGGCGCTACGGCCGCACCGGCACCCCCTTTACGATGTCGCAACGATCCTGAACCGCGGATAACGGCGCTATTCAGGGAGCACTCAAGCCAATTGTGCGAATCCCTTGTTCAACGAATTGCACGAACAAGGAGACCCGACATGTTCAAGAAGCTTTCCCTGATCGGCGCCGCACTGGCGATGACCGGTACCGCGCTTGTCCCCGCGACCGAGGCAGCGGCCCAGAGCCGTTACGAACATCGTGACGACCGTGGTTATCAGCGTGACGGCTATCGCGACGACCGCGGCTATCAGCGTGATGACTATCGCGACGGCTATCGCGAGTATCGCCGGGACAACCGCCGCTACCAGTCGCGCGCGCGCGCGGCGGATCGGTGCCGCGACGGCGAAGGCGGAGCCATTGTCGGCGCGATCGCCGGTGGCCTTGCCGGTAACGCGATCGCCGGTCGTGGCGACCGCACGCTCGGCACGATCCTGGGCGGTGTCGTCGGCGCGCTGGCCGGCCGCGAGATCGACCGCGCAGATCGCCCCGGCTATTGCCGTCGCTAAAGAACTCGGGCCGGCTTCCTGCGGGACGTCGGCCCTTTTCATTTGAACCACTGGGACCGTCGCGCGTTGGGCGGCGATGCTAAAACCTTCAAACGATTCGGAACACCCGCTGGCAGAGCGGTTTCGCGCATTCGTCAAATCGACCGAATTTCCCTGTGTCGGCGCGAAGTCAGCGCTGAGCCGCGACCGCATGCGCTTCGTCGTCGGCAAGGATATCGGGTCCGCATGGGACGATCTGCGCATCCTGCCGAGCCTGCTCGACCTTGCAGGCAGCTACCGCGCCGAGCCCGAGCTGTTCCAGTCGCTTGTGGTGTTGTTTGAGCAGGACCGGGATCTGGACGAACCGGCATTCGAGACCAACCTTTGGGCGCGGCTCCAGTCGCTGACCGACAAGGACGAGTGGCTGGGGCAGAAGGGCGACCCGCGGGTCAGCCATGACCCTGACGATCCGCACTTCTCGCTCAGCTTCGGCGGCGAAGCCTTTTTCGTCGTCGGCCTGCACCCGCAGGCCAGCCGCCCGGCACGCCGCTTCGCGCGCCCTGCCTTGGTGTTCAACCTGCACGACCAGTTCGAACAGCTGCGCGCGCAGGGCCGCTATGAGAAATTGCGCGACTCGATCGTCGCCCGCGACGTTGCGCTCGCGGGAGAAGCCAATCCCATGCTCGCACGACACGGCACCGTGTCGGAGGCACGCCAGTATAGCGGGCGGATGGTCGATCCCGAATGGCGCTGCCCGTTCCGCGGGCGGGAGGGCGCACAGGATGCCGCATAGGATCGAACCGCGCTCGGGCGTCGCCTTCGAGCTGCCCAAGGGTGCGCTGCTGACCGTCACCGACCCGACCGGCGAACAGGTCGCCGACCTGCTCGCCTATCGCAAGGGTGACGTGGGCGAGGTGATCTCGTCGGGCCGCACGCTGGACTATGCCAGCCGCATCTATCTGACGACCGGCGACAAACTCTATTCGAACCGCAGCAACGTGCTGCTCGAAATCGTCGCGGACGATGTCGGACGGCATGATTTCCTGCTGACGCCGTGTTCGAAGGATACGTTCCGGATCATCTATGGCGACACCGATCCGCATCGCGGATGCTTCGGCAATCTCGCCGCCGCGCTCGCGCCTTATGGGGTCGAGGAGGACATGATCCCGACCGCGTTCAACTGCTTCATGAACGTGCCGGTCGACGGGGAAACGGGCGAATTGCGCGTGGATCCGCCGCTGAGCAAGGCGGGGGACCGGATCGCGTTTCGGGCGCTGGAAGATCTCGTCATCGGCCTGACCGCCTGTTCGGCGCTGCAGTCGAACAATGGGTCGTTCAAGCCGATCGACTGGGAAATAACGCCGCCGGAGTGACCCGGCGGCGCTTTGTCCTCAGTTTCCGGTCGGGAAGCCGCGGCGCTTGAACAGCGCGTTGACGTCCGGGTCGCGGCCGCGGAACGCCTTGTACGCTTCCTTGCGGTCGGTTTCGTTGCCGGTTTCCAACAGGATCGTGCGGAACTTGTCCGCCACGCCCTTGTCCCAGACATTGCCGCTTTCCTCAAACGCGGCCCAGGTGTCGGCGTCCATCGTCTCCGACCAGAGGTAGCTGTAATAGCCCGCCGAATAGGCGTCGGAGGAGAACAAGTGATTGAATTGCGGCAGGCGGTGCCGCATCACGATCTCCTTCGGCATTCCCAGAGAGGCGAGCGTGTCGCGTTCGAACGCGTCGGGATCGGTCACCGGGGTGTCGCGATTGTGGAGTTGCATGTCCACAATGGCGGATGAAAGATACTCGACCGTGTCGAAGCCCTGGTTGAAGGTCGACGCCTTTTCGATCTTCTCGACCAGTGCCGCGGGGATCACCTCGCCGGTCTTGTAATGCTTGGCGAAGCGGTTGAGCACGTCGGGGGTGAGCAGCCAGTTTTCGTTCACCTGGCTGGGATATTCCACGAAGTCGCGCGGCGTGCCGGCGAGACCCGGATAATAGACCTGCCCCAGCAGGCTGTGCAGCGCATGGCCAAACTCATGGAACAGCGTCGAGGCGTCGTCGATGCTGATCAGCGTTGGCTCGTCGCCACCGCCCTTGGTGAAGTTGTTGTTGTTGGACGCCAGCACGATCGTGTCGCCGCGCAGGCCCGAACGGCCGCGATAGCTGGTCGCCCACGCCCCCGAACGCTTGCCGGCACGCGCGAAATTGTCGAGGTAGAAGACGCCGACCGTCTTACCCAACCGCTTGACCTCGAACGTGCGGACATCAGCCTGGAACACCGGGATCGTGCCGGTATTTTCCTTGAACTCAAGGTCGTAGAGCCGCCCGGCGGCGTAGAACATGGCGTTGACCATGTTGTTGAGCTCAAGATACGGCTTCACCTCGCTCTCATCGAGGTCGTATTTCGCCTTGCGGACCTTCTCCGCATAGAAGCGATAGTCCCAGCCCTCGATCTTGATCTTCGGCCCCTTGCCCGCCGCCGCTTCGGCATCGGCCAGCGCCTGCATGTCGGCGACCTCTTGGCGGACCCGGCCGACCGCAGCGGGCCAGACCGACATCATCAGCTTGGTCGCGTTCTCCGGCGTTTCGGCCATCGTGTCGTCCATGCGGTAATGCGCATGGGTCTTGAAGCCGAGCACCTTGGCGCGCTCCTGACGCAGCTTCAGGATCTGGGCGATGATCGCGTTGGTATCGGTCGCGCCGCCATTGTCGCCGCGGTTGATATAGGCGTTGTACACCTTCTCGCGCAGCGCGCGGTTGGTGGCGTACATCAGGAAGGGTTGCATCGACGAGCGCGTGTTCTTGATCGCCCATTTGCCCGCCGCGCCGCGCGCCTTGGCTTCTTCGGCCAGGCTCGCCTTGAAGCTGTCGGGCAGGCCGGCGAGGTCCGCTTCGCTATCGATGATGATCGCGGTCTCTTCGTCCGCCAGCACCCGGCGGCTGAATTCGGTATAGGCGACCGACAGCTCGCCGTTGATTCGCTTGATCTCGGTCTTTTGCGCCTCATTGAGCAGCGCGCCCGAGGTAACGTAATCGCGATAGCTGCGCTCGAGCAGGCGCATCTGCTGAGCATTGAGGCCGAGCGTCTGGCGCTTGTCGTAGAGCGTCTTCACCCGCGCGAACATCTTGGGGTCGAGGCTGAGTTCGGTCGAGAAGGCCGACAGCTTCGGGCTCCATTCGCGCGCGATCTTCTGCACTTCGGGGCTGGCGAGGTTGCTGGTGTACACGCCCCACACCGGGAAGACGCGCGACAGTGCGCCGGTCATCTTGGCCGGTGCCTGGATCGTGTTGGCGAAGGTCGGCGCCTCGGGATTGTCGCGCACCTTGGCGAACATCGCGCGCGCCTCGGCCATGCCCTTTTCAAAGGCGGCGGGGAACATCGCCGGGGTCACCTTGTCCCACTGCGGAACGCCGTCGAACGGGCCGGGCCAGGTGTCGATCATCGGCGCGGGATCCACAGGTGCAGTGGCAGGCGCAGCGGCCGGCGTCTGCGCCGCGGCGGGCAGGATCGACAGGAGCGAGGCGGTGGCGAGCAGGATCGCGCCGGATACGGGCTTCATGAACTTCCCCTGGGAAATGGTGTGATAGGTGGATGATACGGCCCGGTCATCGCTTGGCAAGCAGGACTCGACGAGCGGCTGCCACCTCCCCTGCGGGGCAGGGGAGGCATAGCGCAGGTCACCCCCCGACGGTCTGCTCGATCACGCCGAAGATCGGGTGGTGCTTGTCGTCCTCGGCCCAGATGCGGACGGTGTCGCCCGCCTTGAGGAACGGGGTCGATGGCTTGCCGGTCAGGATCGTTTCGACCGTGCGGACTTCGGCGAGGCAGGAATAGCCGACGCCGCCCTGCGCGATCGGCTTGCCCGGGCCGCCGTCTGCATCGCGGTTCGACACAGTGCCCGATCCGATGATCGTGCCGGCACCCAGTGCGCGCGTCTTGGCCGCATGCGCGATCAGCGTGCCGAAATCGAAGGTCATGTCCTCCCCCGCCTCGGCGCGGCCGAACGGCTGGCCGTTCAGGTCGACCATCAGCTTGCGGTGCAGCTTGCCGCCCTGCCACCAATCGCCCAGCGCATCGGGGGTGACGAACACCGGCGAGAAGGCGCTGGCCGGCTTGGACTGGAAGAAGCCGAAGCCCTTGGCCAGTTCGCCGGGGATCAGGTTGCGCAAGCTGACGTCGTTGGTCAGCCCGACCAGCCGCACCGCCGCCAGCGCTTCCTCCCGGCTCGCGCCCAGCGGTACGTCGCCAGTGACAACCACGACCTCGGCCTCAAGGTCGCAGCCCCAGCTCTCGTCCGCCAGCGGGATCGGATCGCGCGGGCCGAGGAAGCCGTCGCTGCCGCCCTGATACATCAGCGGGTCGTGCCAGAACGTCTCCGGCATCTCGGCCCCGCGCGCCTGCCGCACCAAGGCGACATGGTTCACATAGGCCGAGCCATCGGCCCATTGATAGGCGCGCGGCAGCGGTGCGGCGGCTTCGCGCTCGTGAAAGCGTTCGCGCGGGATCACTTCATGGTCGAGATCGGTGGCGAGGTTGCGCAACGCGCCCTCATAGCGGTCCCAATCGTCGAGTGCGGCCTGCAACGTGCCGACGATATGTCCGGCATCGGCATACCAGGCGAGATCGCTCGACACGACGACAAGGCGACCATCGCGCCCGTGCTTCAGACTGGCCAGTTTCACGCTGATTCTCCTGCTCAAGGATCGCCTGCCGTCTAACCGGCTGGTTTCGGTCGATTACCTTCGCCCCCTGCATTGACAGGCGCGAGCGCAACCCGCAACGCTCAACACATGTATTCCGAGCTTCGATTCCTGGAGCAAGGCGGCGAGATGGGTCGTCGTATTCGGGAGTATGACTGGGCCGCAACCCCGCTCGGCCCGCCCGACAGCTGGCCGCAACCGCTGCGCTTTGCGCTGGGCATCTGCCTGGGGTCGCAGATGCCGACGGCGATCTATTGGGGGCCGGAACTGCGGCTGTTCTACAACGATGCCTGGGCGCCGATCCCCGCCGAGCGCCATCCCGCCGCATTAGGCCGGCCAGGGGCAGAGGTCTGGCCCGAAATCTGGGACGTGGTGGGCCCGCAATTCGAACAGGTGATTGCGACGGGCGAGGGCTTTGCCACGTACGACCAGCGGCTCGACATGGAACGGGGCGGGGTGCCGTGTGAAACCTATTGGAATTACAGCTTTACCCCGATCCGCGACGAGCATGGCCAAGTCTGCGGCATTCTCAATCAGGGGAATGAGACGACCGCAACGGTCTTGTCGCAGCGCGAACGCCGCGCCGAGATCGAACGGCTGCGCGAATTGTTCCAGCAAGCCCCGGGTGCAGTGGCATTGCTGGAGGGGCCGGAGCATGTCTTCGCACTGACCAACCCGGCCTATCATGTGCTGACCGGACGCGCCGAGCTGATCGGCAAACCCGTTGCGCAAGCGCTGCCCGAGATCGTCGAACAGGGGTTCGTCGATCTGCTGGACCAGGTGTTCACGACCGGTACTGCCTATCGCGCCAGCGCCCAGCCCGTGCTGCTGACGCGCGACGGGGTCGACGAGACCCGCATGGTCGATTTCGTGTTTCAGCCGATCAAGGACGCCGCCGGCACGACCACCGCGATCTTCATCGAAGCGAATGACGTCACCGAGCGAGTGATTGCCGAGTCGCGGCTGCGTGAGAGCGAGGAACGGCTTCAGCTGGCGCTGCAGGCAACCAATATCGTCGGGGTTTGGGACTGGGATCTGGTCACGGATCAGCTGCGCACCGATGCGCGGTTGGCGAGGCTGTACGGCGTCGATGCCGCGCTGGCCGAACAGGGCCAGCCGAGCATGGCGTTCCTCCGCCATGTTCACCCGGAAGATGTCGAACGCCTGCGCACCGGAATCAGTGAGGCGGTCCGCAGCGGCGACCCGTTTTCGAGCGAGTATCGGCTGGTCGACGCGGACGGGCGGGTGCGCTGGGTGACCGCACAGGGCCGCTGCAGCTACAATGCCGAAGGTCGCGCGGTGCGCTTTCCCGGCGTCATTTTCGAGATCACCGAACGGCGCGAGGCGGAGGAGGCCGCGCGCAGGGCCGCCGCCGACCTGGAGGCCGCGACGCAGGATCAGGCCTTTCTGTTCGACCTTGCCGGGCGCCAGCGTGCGCTGGATTCGCCCGAGGCGATCATGCGGCTCGGCGCGGGCGCCATTGCCGAGCGGCTGGGCATCGATCGGGTCGGCTTCTATCGCATCACCGATCTGGACGCCGTCCAGTTCGGCCCGTGCGTCACGAACGGCAAGCTGCGCTCGCTCAAAGGGACGCAGCGTCTCGCGATGGACGCGGCCAACGCCATCTATCGGCAGGGGCTGACGCTGGTCAGCGATGACGCGGCCAATGATCCGCGCTTCACAGGGACCGATCTGGCGCGTTATTCCCCCGCTGCGGTCGGCGTGCCGCTGATGCGCGGTGGCGCGTGGGTCGGCAGCCTCTACGCCAATCAGGCGGAGCCGCGGGCATGGCGTCCGGAAGAGGTCGCGTTGATCGAGGCGGTGGCCCAATCGACCTGGGACGCGGTCGAGCGTGCCGCCGCGGTCATCGCGCTGCGCGAGAGCGAAACCAAGTTCCGCGCCATCGCCAATTCGATCGACCCGATGGTCTGGTCGACGCTGCCCGATGGGTTCCACGATTATTACAACGACCGTTGGTACGAGTTTACCGGGGTTCCCTATGGCTCGACCGATGGCGACGCGTGGAAGGCGCTGTTCCACCCCGAAGATCAGCCGCGTGCCTGGGCGGTGTGGACCAAATGCCTCGAGACCGGTGACCCCTATCACATCGAATATCGGCTGCGGCACCATAGCGGGGTTTATCGCTGGGTGCTCGGGCGCGCGCAGCCGGTGCGGGACGACGCTGGCGCGATCACGCGCTGGTTCGGCACGTGCACCGATATCCAGGACATTGTCGACGCCCGCGAGGTGCTGGCGCGGTCGCGGCAGGAGCTGGAGCAGGCAGTCGAGGAACGCACCCGCCAGCTGATGTCGGCGGAAGAGCGGCTGCGTCAGGCGCACAAGATGGAGGCAGTCGGCCAGCTGACCGGCGGCATCGCGCACGACTTCAACAATATGCTCGCGGTGATCATCGGCTCGCTCGACATGCTGGAGCGGCGCATCGCGCAGGGCACGACCGATCTCGACCGCTATATCGTCGCCGCGCGCGACGGCGCGACGCGGGCGGCGGCGCTGACCCAGCGGCTGCTCGGCTTTGCCCGGCAACAGCCGCTGGCGCCGGTGCCGCTCGACATCAATGCGCTGGCGTCGGACATGATCGACCTGTTGATGCGCACCTTGGGCGAGAAGGTTACGGTCGAGACGCGGCTGCAGAGCCAGTTGGCCCCGGCGCTGGCGGACCCCAATCTGCTGGAGAATGTGATCCTCAACCTGTCGGTGAACGCGCGCGACGCGATGCCCGATGGCGGCCGGTTGACGATCGAAACCGCCAACCGCGTGCTCGACGGGGTCGAGGCGGGTGAGCTTGGCCTGGCGGCGGGCGACTATGTCGCGCTGACCGTCGCGGACACCGGAATCGGCATGTCGCCGGAGATTGCGGCGCGCGCGTTCGACCCGTTCTTCACCACCAAGGGCGTCGGCAAGGGCACCGGGCTGGGGCTGAGCCAGGTATTCGGCTTTGCGCGCCAGTCGGGCGGCCATGTCGCGATCGACACCGCACCGGGCCAGGGGACCCGCGTGACCTTGCTGCTGCCACGCCATGACGTCGCGCCCGATGTGATCGACCCGGGAACGGATGCGGGGGCGCTGCGCACCGGATCGCCCGATGAGGTGGTGCTGGTGGTCGAGGATGAGGAGCGGGTGCGCAACCATTCGGTCGAGGCGCTGCGCGAGCTTGGCTATACCGTCCTTCAGGCGCCCGATGGGATCGAGGCGCTGCGCATCATGGGGCGCGGGCAGCAGCCGATTTCGCTGCTGTTCACCGATGTGGTGATGCCGGAGATGACCGGCGACGAACTGGCCCGCCGCGCGCGCGAGCGCCAGCCGGGGCTCAAGGTGCTCTTTACCAGCGGCTATACCCCCGATGAAAATGCGATCACCACCGATGCGGAAATCGCGACCGCGCTGATCGCCAAACCGTTTGGCGTGGTGCAGCTCGCCGCCAAGGTGCGTGCCGCGCTCGACAGCTGACCGCGCGATGCTGGACGTAGCGGCGCGCGCGCTCTAGGGGAGCCGCGCATACCGGAAAGGATCGGGAATTTGGCCAACGTCGCGGTGATCGGCGCCCAGTGGGGCGATGAGGGCAAGGGCAAGATCGTCGACTGGCTGGCCAGCCGCGCCGACCTCGTCGTCCGCTTTCAGGGCGGGCACAACGCGGGCCACACGCTGGTTGTGGGCGACAAGGTGTACAAGCTGTCGCTGCTGCCATCGGGGCTGGTGCGCGGCACGCTGTCGCTGATCGGCAATGGCGTGGTGTTCGACCCCTGGCATTTCCGCGACGAAATGGAAAAGCTGCGCGCGCAGGGGGTCGAGATTACGCCGGAGACGCTGCAGGTCGCCGAGACCGCGCCGCTGATCCTCCCCTTTCACCGCGACCTCGATGCGCTGCGTGAGGATGCGAGCGGTGCGGGCAAGATCGGCACGACGCGGCGCGGCATCGGCCCGGCCTATGAGGACAAGGTCGGTCGCCGCGCGATCCGGGTGTGCGATCTGGCGCATCTCGACGATCTGGGGCCGCAGCTCGACCGGCTGTGCGCGCATCACGACGCGCTGCGCGCCGGGTTCGGCCAGCCGCCGATCGACCGCGACAGGCTGATCGAGGAACTGCGGGAGATTGCGCCGGCAGTGCTGCCCTATGCCGCGCCGGTGTGGCTGACGCTGAAGGGCGCGAAGGAAGCGGGCAAGCGCATCCTGTTCGAGGGTGCGCAGGGCGCGCTGCTCGACATCGACCATGGCACCTACCCGTTCGTCACCTCGTCCAACACGGTCAGCGGGTCGGCGGCGTCGGGCTCCGGCCTTGGCCCGGGGTCGGTCGGTTTCGTGCTGGGGATCGTCAAGGCGTACACCACGCGCGTCGGTTCCGGCCCGTTCCCGAGCGAGCAGGACAATGAGATCGGCGAGCTGCTCGGCACGCGCGGGCGTGAATTCGGGGTGGTCACCGGGCGCAAGCGGCGCTGTGGCTGGTTCGATGCGGTGCTGGTGCGCCAGTCAGTCGCGCTGAGCGGCGTCACCGGGATCGCGCTGACCAAGCTCGACATTCTTGACGGGATGGAGACGCTGAAAATCTGCACCGGCTACACCGTCGGCGACAAGCATTACGACTATCTGCCCCCCAGCCCACAGGATCAGGCGCGCGCGGTCGCGGTCTATGAGGAGATCGAGGGCTGGAGCGAGTCGACCGCGGGTGCGCGCAGCTGGGCGCAGCTGCCGGCGCAGGCGATCAAGTATATCCGGCGGATCGAGGAGCTGATCGGGTGCCCGGTCGCACTCGTCTCGACCAGCCCGGAGCGCGAGGACACGATCCTGGTCCGCGATCCGTTCGCGGACTGAGGTTAAGCCCGAGGCGGCAGGCCGCTCAGCCGCATTGCGCGCGGTGAAGCAGCTTCTGGTCGGCGAGGACCAGCGCCATCATCGCCTCAACCACCGGCACGCCGCGAATGCCGACACAGGGATCGTGGCGCCCCTTGGTGCGGATCTCGGCGGCCTCACCATCGCGGTTGATGGTTTCGACCGGGGTGAGGATCGAGCTGGTCGGCTTGAACGCAACGCGCACGCGCACCGGCTGACCGGTCGAGATGCCGCCCGCAATGCCGCCAGCATGGTTGGCGAGGAATTCGGGGCCGTTCGCGCCCGGCCGCATGGCGTCGGCATTGGCCTCACCCGACAGCGCAGCGGCAGCGAACCCGTCGCCGATCTCGACACCCTTGACCGCATTGATGCTCATCATCGCCGCCGCCAGCTCGCTGTCGAGCTTGGCATAGAGCGGGGCACCCCAGCCCGCCGGAACGCCGGTCGCCTCGCACGCGATCACCGCGCCGAGCGATGACCCGGCCTTGCGCGCGTCATCCACCAGCGTTTCCCAGCGCGCCGCCGCATCGGGATCGGGGCAGAAGAAGGGGTTGTTGCCGATCTCGGCAGCATCGAACTTCGTATAGTCGATCGCGTCACCCCCAATCGCCTCGACCCAGGCGGTGATGGTGACCTCCGGGATCACCTTGCGCGCCACGGCCCCTGCCGCGACGCGCATCGCCGTCTCACGCGCCGAGGAGCGCCCGCCGCCGCGATAGTCGCGAAAGCCATATTTGGCGTCATAGGCATAATCGGCATGGCCAGGGCGATAGGCGCTGGCGACCTCCGAATAATCCTTTGAGCGCTGGTCGACATTGTCGATCAACAGGCCGATTGGCGTGCCGGTGGTCCGCCCCTCAAACACGCCCGACAGGATGCGGACCTGATCGGGCTCCTGCCGCTGGGTCGTGAAGCGCGACTGGCCGGGGCGGCGCTTGTCGAGGAAGGGCTGAATATCGGCTTCGCTGAGGTCGAGGCGCGGCGGGCAGCCATCGACCACGGCACCGATTGCGGGGCCATGGCTTTCGCCAAAGGTGGTGAAGCGCAGCATGCGGCCGAAGGTGTTGAAGCTCATGGCCACATCTCCTTGCCGATTGAACCGCGATTTGGAAGCAAGAAGGATCGCGGGTCGGGGAAAGCCGCTATGCCTCCGCCTGTTCCCCAAGCGCCGCGAATGCGCCGGCATGGGCTGCCATCCCCCGCACGCCGCACGGCAGCTTTCCGTCCTGCAACGCCACCGCCATCAGATAGTCCCCGGCATAGGGCGAGTCGAACCCGCGCGCGAGATCGGCGGCATAGCCGAAGCGCCCATAATAAGACGGATCACCGAGCACGAAGCTGAGCAGATAGCCTGCATCACCGAGATGCCGGTGCCCGGCGGCGATCAGTGCTTCGGCTACGCCCTGCTGGCGATACGCCGCCTCGACCGCGACGGGCGCGAGCGCGACCGCCGCGAGCGCCACGTCGTTGACGGCCACCGCCATGCGGCTGAACGCAACCATGCCCGCGAGCGCGCCGGATTCTTCGTCATCCGCGACGAGGGTCAGCACCATGTCGCCATCGATGCACAGCTGGCGAACGAGGTTCGCCTCATCCGCCGCAGGAAAACTGCGCCGGAGCAGCGCGTCGATCGCGGCGACATCGCCGCCAGTCGCGGGGCGGATCGCGATCATAAACCCCTCTCCCCCCTGGGGGAGAGGGAGGGGCCCGCCGCCGTAGGCGGTGGGAGGGTGAGGGTGAGGGTCAGTGCCGATCGGATCGCATCGGCGACGCCGTCCAGATTGGTCATGGCCTCATCGTTGGTAAATCGGATCACGCGATATCCTTCTTGCGCAATATAGGCATCCCGACGCGCATCGCTGGCGGCTGCCGCATCGCCAACATGGGTGTCACCATCGATTTCAACGACCAGCCGCCGGTCATGACATATGAAATCACAATAGAACGGGCCGAACCGCTGCTGCTGACGGAATTTATAGCCATCGAGTCCGCGATTGCGCAGCACCGCCCACAGCGACGCTTCAGCAGGAGTGCGATTGCGGCGCAGCTCTCGTGCGCGGGATACGCTGCAGTCGTCACTGGAGAAGCGTGTTCTTCCCACTGGCCCTCACCCTTCCCACGCCTGCGGCGCGGGCCCCTTCCCTCTCCCCCGAGGGGAGAGGGAGTTTAGGTTTAAACGAGCGCGATATCCGGGGCGTCCTCTGCCTTCATGCCGATGACGTGGTAGCCGGCGTCGACATGATGCGTCTCGCCGGTCACGCCGGAGGCGAGGTCGGAGAGGAGGTAGAGGCCGGCGCCGCCGACATCCTCAATCGTCACGTTGCGCTTGAGCGGCGCGTTCAGCTCGTTCCATTTGAGGATCAGGCGGAAGTCGCCGATGCCCGATGCGGCCAGCGTCTTGATCGGTCCGGCGCTGATCGCGTTGACGCGGATATTATCGCGGCCAAGGTCGACCGCGAGATACTGGACGCTGGTCTCCAGCGCCGCCTTGGCCACGCCCATGACGTTATAGTGCGGGATCACCTTTTCCGCGCCGTAATAGCTGAGCGTCAGCAGCGAGCCGCCGTTCGGCATCATCGCGCTTGCGCGCTTCGCCACCGCGACGAACGAATAGACGCTGATGTTCATCGTCATCAGGAAGTTGTCGAGGCTGGTGTCGACATAGCCGCCGCGCAGCTCGTTCTTGTCCGAAAAGCCGATCGCGTGGACGACGAAGTCGATCGTCGGCCAGCGTTCCGCCAGCGTCTCGAACGTCTTGTCCAGCTCGGCCATGTCGCTGACATCGCAGTCGATCAGGAAATCGCTGCCCAGTTCGGTGGCGAGCGGGCGCACGCGCCGCTCCAGCGCTTCGCCCTGATAGCTGAACGCCAGTTCCGCGCCCTGTTCGCGCAGCTTCTTGGCAATCCCCCAGGCCAGCGAACGATCATTGGCGAGCCCCATGATGAGCCCGCGTTTACCCTGCATCAATCCGGTCACGTCTTACCCTCCGGTCCCTCTGACGGTGTCTCTAACCCGTTATCGGGCGTTTCTGCCAGTGCGGCGTTGAGCTCGGCGCCGATAACGACGCCAAAGCCGATGAGAAAGAAGAAGATGAGCGCGACCATCACGCCCGCAAGGCTGCCATAGGTCAGGCCATAGCCGCCAAAGGTGCCGATCACCGCGGGCAATGCGGCGGTGCACCCCATCCACCATATCGTGACAAAGGCGGGTCCGGGCCATTTCGGGCAGGACGACTTGCGGTAGCGCGTGGGGGTCAGCGTATAGAACAGGATATACATGGCCACGAACAGCGCGATGGCGGGCGCGATCCGGGAAATCGACAGGAGCTGGGCGGTGCCCGATGCGAACGGCAGGAACCGCCAGATGAACTGCTCCACGCCGAGCAGAATGACCTGAAAGCTGAATGCCATCATCGCCAGCACCACTGACGCCACGACCATACCGATCGCGCCCAGCTTCAATCGCCAAAAGGGCGTGACCGATGGAGCGCCATAAGCCTGTCGCAGGATCGCGCGGATCGTTTCGACAAAGCCCGATGTGGTCCACAGCCCGACTAGCGCCCCGAGCCACAGGAGCGAGCCCGAACGCCCCTCCAGCACCTCGGTAATTGCCGGGCGGAGCAAATTGGCGACCTCGGGCGGCACCGTCTGCAGGAATGCGCCGACTGCCTGAAGCCCGTCCCCGGTTCGCCCGAACAGCCGCGCGATCGCCGCTGCGACGATGAAAAAGGGGAACAGCGTGACGAGGCTGAGATAGGCGAGGTTGCCGGCATGGGTGAAGCCTTCGTTGAAGGCACCCACCGCCACCCGCTTGGTCACCTCGATCGCCCGGTCGGTGACGCCGAGATCGGACAGCCTTTTGTGCAAGCCGTGCCGCCGTGCTTCAGGCGATTCGGGGGAAATGGGATCGGTCACGCTATCGGTTCAGACGCCCAGCCGGGCGCGGGGATTCCCCTGATCGGTCCAGTCGGCGACGAACTCGGCGAGCTTCGCGTCGGCGCCGGGGATCTCGATCATCAACGTTACGAGCAGGTCGCCCCGCGCGGTCTTGCCGTGGAAGCCGCGATCCTTGAGCCGCAGCGTCTTGCCCGAGCTCGACCCCGCCGGAACCTTGAGGTTCACCGCGCCTTCGGGCGTCGGCACTCGCACCGCCGCACCTGCGACCGCTTCCTTGAGCGTGATCGGCAAGTCGAGGCGGATATGGTCGCCGTCGCGGGTGAAGAAGCGGTGCGGTTCGACCTCGATCGTAACGATCGCGTCGCCATTGCCGCCGGGTCCGGCATCACCCTTGCCCGCGAGGCGCATCTGCGTGCCGGTTTCGACGCCCTTGGGCAGTTTGAGGTCAATGGTCGATCCGTCGCGCAGCTGGATGCGCTGTGGCTTGAGTGCGGCGGCATCCTCGAACGGCACACGCAGGCGATAGGCGACATTGGCGCCCTTGGCCGGCGGCGGGCGGCGCCCGAAGCCGCTGGAGAAGCCGCCGGGTTGACCGCCGGCGCGGCCGCCAAAAATACCTTCGAGAATATCCTCGAACCCGGCATCGCCACCGCCGCCGAAATCGAACTGCGCGCCGCCGGGGCGAAACCCGCCCTGCGGACCGCCGCGCGCACCGCCAAAGCCCGCGCCGAATGGCGAGGTCGGGTTGCCGTCGCCGTCGATCTCACCCCGGTCGAAGCGCGCGCGCTTGTCCTTGTCCATCAGCAGGTCATAGGCCTGCGTCACCGTGCCGAACTTTTCCGCCGCCTTGGGATTGTCCTGATTGCGATCGGGATGCAGCTCTTTCGCGAGCTTGCGATACGCTTTCTTGATCTCGTCCTCGCTGGCCCCGCGCGAGACTCCCAAAATTGCGTAAGGATCGGCCACGTGTTTCCCCGGATATTCTGATGGTCGTGTATTGCCCCGCTACATCGGCATGGCGGAGCGCGGATGCAAGTCGGACAGGTTAATCCAACGGCTCGACGTCCACCGACACGTGCATGTCCTGCGCGCCCGAGCCGAGCACGATGCCGTCGATCGGGGCGATGTCGGTGTAGTCGCGGCCGATTGCGATGATGACGTGGTCGCTCGCCATCCAGATGCCGTTGGTCGGATCGACCCCGACCCAGCCGCGCGCATGCCCGCACCACAGCAATACCCAGGCATGGGTGGCGTCGGCCCCGACCAGACGCGACTGGCCGGGCGGGGGGAGCGTGCGCAGATAGCCCGAGGCATAGGCGGCGGGCAGGCCCGCGGCGCGCAGGCCGGAGATCATGATCTGCGCGAAATCCTGACACACGCCGCCGCGCTTCAGGAACGCCTCACGCGGGGGGGTGTCGACCAGGGTCGCGGTCGGATCGAAGGCGAATTCATTCTGGATGCGACAGGCGAGCGCGATGGCGGCTTCGAGCGCGCCGCGACCCGGATCCAGTTCCTGCGCGCACCATTCCGCAATGTCGCGGTCGAGCGGGATTAGCGGCGAGGGGAAGAGATAGGATGCCGGGCTGGCAGGGCCGGCATCGCGGCTGGCGCGCGCCTCGGCGGCGACCTGCGCCAGCGTGGGATCGTCGGGCGCAGGCATCGGCACGGGGCGATCGACGGTGATGGTGCAGCGGCTCTCGATCGTCAGGCTCTGCACCGCCTGGGTCACCACCAGCCGGACGACATTGGCGAGGCCCGCCTCGGCGCGCGCGGGCGCGGTGTCGCCGCCGGGCAGGATCGTCAGGCTATAGTCGTGCAGTTCCTGCCCCGACCAGTGGATCGGCTTGAGGCGCAGGTTGCAGCGGGCGAACCCGACCGGCTCGGCATAGTCGAACCGGGTGACGTGGCGAATGGCGTAGCGCATCAGCCTACAACAAGCCCGGCGGCGCGCAGCGGTTCCGATCCGTGGAGGAAATAGCGGCGAGCGACCGCTTCGGAGAGCGCGGCGAGCTTGTTGCCGATCGCATAGAGCTGATCGCGGTCGAAGCTGGCGGCGTGCGCCGTCGCGACCATTGCAGCGAGTTCGCGGGCGATCGCCTGTTGCGGCTCGGCCAGGCCATCGTCGGACAGGCGCGGGAGTGCTTCGAGATGCGTCGAGATCGCCGCCACCTGAAACGCGATGCCGCGCGGGTTACCGGGGTCGAGCGCGATCAGGTCGATCACCGGCACGCGGGCAATGCCGGTCAGGTAACGCTGACGATAGCTGATCTGGCTGTCGGCCAGGTCGAGCAGTGCGGACAGGTCGTCGCTCGTGGCCTCGGCATGGCCGAGCATGCGCAGCGCGGCAACCGTCGCCACCGCGCGCTCGACCCGGCGGCCAAGGTCATGGAAGCGCCAGGCATCGGTGCGACCCATATGTTCGGACGACAGGCCCGCCAGCGCGTAATAACGCCTCTGCAGCGACCCGGCGCGGTCAAGCGCACTGCCGCGCGTCGGATAGGGCGCGTCGAGCAGCCGGATCATGTCGGCCGACAGCCGGTCGCGGCTGATCGCGCCGATCGCGCGCGCCTGACGGTTGATCGCGCGCACGCTGTACCAGCCATCGGTCGCGTCCATTGCCGCTTCGGCAAAACGGGTGAGGTGCGCGCGGCCAAGGCTGTCGGGCTGTGGCCCCGCCCCCGCCTCGACCACCAGGCCCACCAGCCGCCCGACCGTGTCGGCGGCGAGCGCGGCGCCGCTGTCGGCGCTGATCGAATGGCCGAGCAGCGCGCGGATCACGCCGAGCCGGGCCTCGCCGCGCTCGAGATAGCGACCAAGCCAGAAGAGATTATCCGCGACGCGGCTGGGCAACGTGCCGGGGTTGCGGCGCAGCTGGGTGGTGTCACTGCGCTGGAGCAGGGTCACCGGCGCGACCGGATCGCCGCCATGGATGACGACATCGGCGGACCAATTGCCCTCCCCCATCACCGCCGCGCGCGCATCGGGCTTTTCGCCGATCTGCGCGAAGCCGCCGGGCATGACGTGCCAGCTGCCATCCGCACCGCGCGCCGCGAACACGCGCAGGGTGAAGGGACGCGCTTCCAGCCGGCCGTCGCTGACCACGGGCATGGTCGAGAGGCGCACGACTTCCTGCCCGACATAATCCTGTGGCCTGCGTTCGAAATCGGCGAGCAGCGCGGCGCGCATCTCCGGCGACATCGCCGATCCCAGCATCGCCCCGCCCCCGGACAGCACATTGGTCGCCACGCCGAACGCCGGGGCAATCACCATATTGTCGAGGTCGCCGGCGACTTCGGCGCATTCGCGCGGCTGGCCGCACCACCAGGTCGCGATATTGGCGAGCTTGAGGCTCTCGCCGGTCAGGCGGGCACAGACGCGCGGGAGGAACGCGGCGAAGGCGGGTGCCTCCAGCATCCCCGCGCCGGGCGAATTGGCGATCACCACCTCCCCCTGCGCCATCGCGTCGATCAGGCCGGGCACGCCGATCGCCGAATGCGAATCGAACGCGAGCGGGTCGATCATGCGCGGATCGACGCGCCGCCACAGCGCATCGACGCGCTTCAATCCGGCGATGGTGCGCAGATAGACGCGGTCGTCGAGCACCGCGAGATCGCTGCCCTCGACCAGCAGGAAGCCGAGATAGCGCGCGAGATGCGCCTGTTCGGCATAGCTGGGGTTGAGGCGGCCCGGCGTCAGCAGCCCGATGCGCGGATCGCTGCGGCGGCAGCGCGCGGCGATGCCCTCGCGAAACGCGGCGAAGAAGGGCGCGTGCCGCTCGATATTGAGCCGACCCTGCAAGCCCCCAAGCATCCGCGCGATGGCGAGCCGGTTTTCGAGCGCATAACCCGCGCCAGCCGGCGCGCGCAGATGATCGGCGAGCACGCGCCACTCACCCGAAGGGCCGCGGCACAGGTCGAACGCGACGAAGTGGAGGTGGCAGCCGCCGGGCGGCTCCAGCCCCATCATCGGGCGCAGGAAATAGGGGCTGCCGGTCAGCAGGGTCGCGGGCAAGCTGCCGCCGCGCACGAGAGTCTGCTCGCCATAGCTGTCGGCGATCACCGCTTCGAGCAGGTCGGCGCGCTGTGCCACGCCATCGGCGATCCCCTGCCATTCGGCCTTTTCGATAAGCAGCGGGACGGGGGAAAGCGGCCAGGGCCGTTCCTCGCCCTCGCCGGGGATGCGGAAACCGGTGCCGATATCCTCGGCATGGCGCTGCGCCCGCTCACGCGCTGAGGTCAGATCTTCGCCCGCGCGCTCGGCCAGTTCCTCGAGCGCTGCGTTCCAGGCAGGATCGTCGAGCCCAGCGGCGTAGAGCATGTCGGTCGCGGGGGTCGCGGCGCGATAGTCCGTCAGCCAGCGTCGCGCGATCGCCGCCGTGTCATAGCCGGTGTCCGCAACAGCGCTCGCCATTCATTACCCCCTTGGACCTGATGTTCTGTGACGGGGTTGCTGCGCAGGTGCAACAAGGATCAGATATCCGGCAGCACCTGATCCGCCTGACCCCAACCGGCGAGCGCACGTCCGGTTGCACGATCGAGCAGCAGGGCGGCGTCACGCACGCTGAACAATTGCGCGCTGTCGGCGTCGCGCAGCTCGCTCCAGCTGACCGGCGCGGATACCGGCGCGCCGGGCCGGGCGCGGGCGACATAGGGCATCACCGCGGTGCTGCCGCGCTGGTTGCGCAGATAATCGATGAAGATGCGGCCCTTGCGCTCGGCCTTTTTGAGGTTGGCAGTGAAGCGGTCCGGCTCGGCCTGTGCCAGCGCACGGGCAAAGCGATCGGCGAAGGATTTGGCGGCGGGCCACTCCGCCTGGGGGGTCAGCGGCACGATGACGTGCACGCCCTTGCCCCCGGTCAGCATCGCAAAGCTGGTGAGGCCCATATCGGCGAGATGCTGTTTGAGGTCAGCCGCCGCGGTCTTAACCTTGGCGAAGTCGAGCCCTTCGTCGGGGTCGAGATCGAACACCAGCCGGTCGGGCTTTTCGACATCCTCGACCCGGCTGCCCCAGCCGTGAAATTCGATCGTCCCCATTTGGACACAGGCGCGCACACCATCGGCATCGTCGACCCACAGATAGGGTTCGGTTGATCCGTCCTTTTCGCGGATGTCGACCTGATGGACATGCGACCCGAAGCTGCCCGCGTCATGCTTCTGGAAAAAGCACTGCTTCGCGCGACCCTGCGGGCAGCGAACCAGACTGATCGGGCGGTGGGCGAGCCAGGGCAGCAGGATCGGCGCGACGGCGGCGTAATAGTCCGCGAGCTGCCCCTTGGTGATCTTCGAATCGGGAAAGATCACGCGGTCGGGGTTGGTGATCTTCACGTCGCTGTGCGGCGCAGGCGGTGGCGGAGCGGCGCGTTCGGGCACGATCTCCGCGGCGGGCTTGTCGTCGCGCAGGGCGATGAAGCTGGCGTGCCGGACGACATTCTCGGCGGTGAATTCGGCGAAGGCAACTTCGGCGACCAGTTTGGGAGTCACCCACTGCGCGCCGCGCGCGGCGACCTTGGGCACCTCGGCGGGCGGCGTCTTGCGCACGAGCCCGGTCAGCTTGTCCATCAGATCGGCGGAGTTCGTCGCGTTGAACCCCGTGCCGACCTTGCCAGCGTAACGCAGCGCGCCGTCCGCATGCACGCCGAGCAACAGCGATTTCAACCCGCGTCCGCGCGCGCTGCTGGACAGCCAGCCGATGATTACGAACTCCTGCCGCCGTGTGCATTTGATCTTGAGCCAGCTTTTCGTGCGCTTGCCGCGATAGGGCGCGTCAGCGCGCTTCGAGATGACGCCTTCATGCCCCTCGCGGCACATCGCCTCGAACAGTTTCTCGCCCGCGCCAAGGACATGTTCGGAGAAGAGCAGGCGCGGATCGGCGCCGTCGAGCAGGGTGCGCAGCCGCTCCTTGCGCTCGATCTGGGCGAGGTCGGTCAGGTCTTCGCCGTCCAGTTCGAGCAGGTCGAAGGCGAAGAAGGCGAGGTCGTTGCTGCCGTTGGACAGCGCGTCCTGCAGTGTCGAGAAATCGGGCTTGCCGCCTTTGAACGCGACCACTTCGCCATCGATCAGGGCTGAGGATGCGGGGAGCGTAGCGGCTGCCTCGGCGATACTCGCGAACTTGTCGGTCCAGTCGAGCCCGCTGCGGGTATAGACGCGCGGCCCACCCGTGCCGATCGCGACCAGCGCGCGATAGCCGTCATATTTCATCTCGTGCAGCCAGCCGTTTCCGGCGGGGACGGTGTCGACCAGCGTGGCGAGTTGGGGTGGGCGGAAGGCGGGGGGCTTGGCGTCGCCCCGGCGCACGCCGGGGCCGCTCTGTTTTGCGCGTGCCGATGGCGGCCCCGGCCTGCGCCGGGGCGACGGCTTTTTGTCCTCCGCAATCTCTTGCATCGTGCGGCCGGTGGCGACGCTGGTCAGCGCGGTTTCGACCAGCGCATCGGTCGCCCCGGCATGGGCGTCGTCGATCTTGCGCAGCAGCCAGTTCTCGCGCTTTTCCCCGGCCCGCGGCTTCAGGCGGATCAGCAGCCAGTCGCCCTTCATCCGCTCACCATCAAGCGTGAAGTGCAGATGGCCCTTTTCCAGATCCTTCGCACTCTTCCCCGGAACGGGCGCCCAGGTTCCGCGGTCCCACAGCATCACCGTGCCGCCACCATATTCGCCCTTGGGAATCGTCCCCTCGAACGTCGCATAGGACATCGGATGATCCTCGGTCCGCACCGCGAGCCGCTTCTCGTCGGGGTCGAGGCTCGGGCCGCGCGTCACCGCCCAGCTTTTGAGGACGCCGTCCACCTCCAGCCGCAAATCCCAGTGCAACCGGGTCGCGTCATGCTTCTGCACCATGAAGGTCCGACCCTCACCCTTGCCGATCTCGCCGCGCGGCTCCGCCGTCTTCGCGAAATCGCGCATGGCGTTGTAACGTTCGAGCGGATCGGGCGTGGCCATGGATCAGGCCCGCTTCTTTGCCGGGGCCTTTGTCGGCGCTTTCTTCGCGGCGGGTTTCTTTGCCGGAGGCTTTTCGGCGGCCTCTTTCTTTGCCGAGCCGGGCTTTTCCAGACTCTTCTTGAGCGCGGCCATCAGGTCCACGACATTGCCGCCACGCGGGTCTGCGCCGCCGTCCTTGTCGTCGATGATCTTGCGGTTGCCCTTCTGCTTCTGCTTGCGTTCGATCAGCCCCTTGAGCGCGTCGACATAGCGGTCGTGGAAGGTGGCGGGATCGAACTTGGCCGATTTCTTCTCGATCAGCGATTCGGCGAGATCCAGCAAGTCGGCGTCCGGCGCGGCATCGGGGATGTCGCGGAAATAGCCCTGGGCCTTGTGCACTTCATCGGCGTAGCGCAGCGTTTCCAGCACCATGCCGCGACCGCAGGGTTTCAGGCTCACCACATATTCGCGCCCACGCATTGCGAGCTGGCCAAGCCCGACCTTCTTTGTCCGTTTCAATGCCTCACGCAGCACCACGAACGCTTCTTCGGCGAGGTCGTCGGCGGGGACGACGAAATAGGGTTTCTCGTAATAGAGGACGTCGATCTCATGCGCGTCGACGAACTGGGTCAGCTCCAGCGTCTTCTTGGATTCGAGCTTCACCGCGTCGATCTCGTCCTGGTCGAGCAGGACATATTCGCCCTTTTCGACCTCGAACCCCTTCACGATCTCATCGGTGTCGATCGCGCCAAGGCCCGGAACGACCTTTTCATATTTGATGCGCTTGCCCGACGGCTCATGGACCTGGTGGAAGGCGATCGAGGCGCCCGATCGGGTCGCGCTGTAGATTTCCACGGGAATCGAGACCAGCGCGAGACGAATCTGTCCCTGCCAATATGCGCGCGCTGCCATCGGACATCCTTGTTGTTGCGAAGCCGATTCAAAGCGCGAGCGCGGGAGTCGTTCCGAAGATTCCCGGTGACGTGGGGCGCATCGCTGCTACACCTTGGCCATGACGCCGCAATTTGCCGCGCTCGACTGGATCGTGGTCGGGCTTTACGTGCTGGTCCTGCTTGCGGGCGGCTGGCTGTTTTCCCGCTTCAAGGCGGATGACACCAAGGATTATTTCCTTGCGGGGCGCACCGTCCCGGCATGGCTCGCCGCGATCTCGGTACTGTCGGCGACCCAGTCGGCGGCGACCTTTCTGGGGGCGCCGGATCAGGGGTATCGCGGGGATTACAGCTATCTGGGTGCGGCGGTCTCCGCGATCCTTGCCGCGGTGTTCGTTGCCTATGTGCTGATCCCGCGCTTCTACGCGATGCGTGCGACGACGGTCTATGAGCTGCTCGAAGCACGCTACGACGCGCGGGCGAAGCGCTGGGCGGGCGGCATGTTCCTGGTCGGGCGCGTGTTTGCCGGCGGCGCGCGCGTCTATCTCGCCGCAATCGCGATCGCGATGGTCGCGTTCGGCAGCATCGATGCACAGGCGATCATCCTGTCGGCGGCCGGGGTGATGCTGGTCAGCTTCCTCTTCACCTTCCATGGCGGGCTCAAGTCGGTGATCTGGAACGACCTGATCCAGTTCGTGATCTATGCCGGATCGGCGGTCGCGGTGCTGATCTTCCTGCGCCTGTCGATCCCGGCGACCAACGGCGAGCTGATTTCCGCGCTCGCCAATGCGCCGGACGGGGTCAACAAGCTGCGGCTGTTCGATTTCTCAACCGACCTGTCCAAGCCGTTCACCGTGCTGGCGATCTGTACCGGGCTGTTCCTGCTCAACATCGCCAATGCGGGGCTCGATCAGGATACCACCCAGCGCCTGCTCGCCAGCCCGGACGCCAAGACCGGCGCACGCGGCCTGATCCTGTCGCAGCTCGCCAGCCTGCCGCTGATCGCGATGTTCGTGACGATCGGGCTGCTGCTCCACATCTTTTACACCCGCCCCGATTTGATGGGCGCGGCGAATCAGGCGGTGACAAGTTTCGAGGGCGAGAAGATCACCGTGTTCGTCCATTATATCCTGACGCAGGTGCCGCCGGGGCTGCGCGGGCTGGTGACCATCGGGGTGACGGCGGCGGCGGTGGCGACCACCAACTCCGCGCTCAACGCCATGTCGTCGGTGATGATCGCCGATTTCTATCAGCCGTGGCGCGAGAAGCGCGGGGGCGCGAGCGCCAAACACTATGTGCGCGCGGGACGCTGGGGCATGGGCGTCGTCGGCATTGCCATGTTCGCGATGGCGGTGCTCAGCTTCTACTGGCAGCGGCACACCGACATGCCGCTGCTCGAATTCGCGTTGCAGGTGATGGCGTTCGCCTATGCCGGGCTGCTCGGCGTCTATGCCATCGCGGTCTTCACGAAGCGGGGAACGAGTGGATCGGTGATCGCGGCGCTGCTGACCGGATTCGTCACCGTGCTGCTGCTCCAGCCGTTCATGATCGGACCGACCGGGCTCGCCTTCCCGTACCAGCTGTGCATCGGCACGCTGGCGGCGGCGATTGTCGCGGCGATTCCGCGGGGCAAAAAATCTTCTTGACTCATGTCATGCTACCCTGACATATAGTCATCCGTGGATGACATAATGTCATGGAGCAGTGACGGCCTGTGAAAAACCGCCTGAAAGTGCTGCGCGCCGAACGCGACTGGAGCCAGGCGGAGCTTGGCGGCCATCTCGGCGTGTCGCGACAGGCGGTGAACGCGATCGAGACGGGGAAGTACGATCCCTCGCTCCCGCTCGCCTTCCGCATCGCCCGATTGTTCGACCTCAGCATCGAGGAGATTTTCGATGACGCGGAGCACGACGATGCCGAATGAAATGAAGGACGGCCTGGCAGCAGCGCGCGCCCGCACGCGGCGGCAGCGGATCATCCTGTTCACGCTGATGGGTGCCGGCGCGGTCGTCGGTTTCTTCTCGGCGATGTTCGAGGTCGATGGCGGCGAATTTCTCGAAGGCATTCCCGCCGCCTGGGCCATCGCTGCGTCGCTGATCACCACCATCGGCATCGCCTATGGCGGCTGGCGCTACAACCGCGTCACCGACGAACTGGAGCGGCGCGACAATCTGTGGGCGTCGGCGATCGCGCTCAACTTCTACCTCGCGCTCTATGCCAACTGGTATCTGCTGTGGCGCGGCGGACTGGTGCGTGAACCCCAGCATGAAGCGCTCGCCGTCGCGACCTTCGCGGTGATGATGCTGGCCTATGGCTACAAGAAATTACGACCCTGAACTACGCTAACCCCTTGTTATCGGAGAGTTATAATGAAGAAGTTTCTGCCCCGTGCAGCAACGGCGCTCGCCCTGCTGTTCGTTACCCCCGCCGCGCTGGCACAGCAGGCACCGGCGCCCGCCCCAGCCGCGCAGGTCAAGGACGCCGATCCGGCCCTGTGGGTGGTCAAGGATGAGGACACCACCATCTATCTGTTCGGCACGATCCATGTGCTGCCGGCAGGCCTCAGCTGGTTCGACGAAGCGGTGAAGACGGCGTTCGACGCGAGCACCGAGCTGGTCACCGAGATCGGCGACCTGCCCGATCCGGCGAGCATCCAGCCGCTGTTGCTGAAATATGCGATGACCCAATCCGGCCCGACGCTGACCGAGCGCCTGCCCGCCGACAAGCGCGCCGCCTTTGCCAAGGCGGTTGCCGATGCGGGGCTGCCCGCGCAGGCGGTCGACCGGTTCCAGCCCTGGTTCGCTGCGTCGCAGCTGACCCTGATCGCGATGGCGAAAGCCGGCTATAACCCCGCATCGGGTGCCGAAAGCGCGCTTGGCGAAGCGGCCAAGGCAGCCAAGAAGCCGGTGTCGGGTGTTGAGAGCATCGAGATGCAGTTCGGCTTCTTCAACAGCCTGTCCGAAGCGGCGCAAATCCAGTTCCTGACCGAAACGCTTGCGCAGCTGGACCAGATCGGGCCGGAATTTGCCAAGATGGTCGGCGAATGGTCAGAAGGCGACGCCGAGGGTCTCGCCGCGATCATGAACGAAGCGATGCGCAGCTCGCCCGAGCTGAGCAAGATGCTGCTCGCCGACCGCAACACGCGCTGGGCCGAGTGGATCGACACGCGGCTCGACAAGCCGGGCGTGGTGTTCATGGCGGTCGGTGCGGGCCACCTGTCCGGCCCGGACAGCGTCCAGGTCATGCTGGAGAAGCGCAAGATCAAGAGTGCACGGATCGCGTATTGATCCTGCCGGCGGCGTCTCGATCCTCCCCCGCCAGAGGGGGGTGGCAGGCGCCGCCTGACGGCGGGGGAGGATGGCGAACCCCTTCCGGCGCTTGCCGCCGCGCCTCCTCCCCCTCCGTCGCCTGTAGCGACACCTCCCCCTGGCGGGGGAGGATTATTCGGTGGCAGAGCGCCCTAGAATAGCTGCGGCTGGCGGACCGGCTTGAATTCCGGTCCCCGGCCGCGGCGGCGTTCCAGCTCGACCTGTGCGGTGTAGCGGATGTCCTCGTCGCGATCCTGCAGAAAACCGTCGAGCGATTCATCGTCGATCTCGCTCCACTCCTTGCCGCGATCGGGGCCATAGCGGACGCGCGGCAACAGGCCCGGCAGCTTCGACCATTCGATCAGCTGCGCCACGCTCGCCTCGTTGAGCATGTCGCGCAGATGGTGCGCGGTCACATAGGCGTCGGGAAAGGCGCGGTGCGCGGGCAGTCCGCGTTCATGCTCCAGCCCCGCGGGCATGCGGTAATAGCGCAGGAACTGGTTCGAGAATCCCGGGCTGTCGCGCCACAGCCGCAGCGCGCATTTATAGGTGCAGATCCAGTCGGCCCCACGCGTCAACGCCGGGGTGCAGAACTGCTCCTCAAAGCTCGCACGGTGCGCCGCCAGCGCGACGCGGCGCGGCCACGGGTCGAGCACCGGACGCGCAACATCGTGCCACCAGGATGCGTCCGCCACATCCTCGTCGCGGATATGGTGGATCGCCATCGTCAGCGGCGGAATCGGGCGGCCTGGGTTGACGAGGCGCGCACCCCCCTCCCCCTCCAGCTCCCAGCGCCCGTCCTTGCCCAGCGCAACATCCTGCCAGCCGATTTCGCACACGCCATGCTGCGGCGGCGCGTTGCCGGTCGTCTCAAGGTCGATGACGCGGATGATCTGGGGGGCAGGGGGAGCCATGCCCCCATGTGGCCCGGCGCGCCGCGATTTGCCACCCCCGTCCAACCGCCCCTGTCAGAGATCGTCGCTGGCGCGTGACCGGCAGTGCGATAGGATGCGGGCCATGCACATCGTCCGCCGCCTGCTGCTGTTGCTGACCCTGGCTTTTGCCAGTCCGGCGCTGGCGGGTGTGTCGGCATTGCCAGCGACGGCACGGGCGCCGCGCTGCATCGAGCTGGCCGGGGGCG
>VYKW01000107.1_pt1 | contig 36829 bp, 37 predicted proteins | sample 5114451 | NCBI WGS metagenome assembly VYKW01 (sample SAMN12291784, study PRJNA351875) | freshwater metagenome | isolation source: freshwater lake | place: USA: Michigan, Gull Lake | collected 2013-08-08
TTTAGGGATTACGGAGTGTCGCTTGTTTCCTGCGTTCCCAAAGTCAACGACTCAATTTAATGCTAACATAAAGTCGCCCTAAAGGGCGAGGTTTTCAACCCAAATTTTCGATAAACCACCAGGAGGGTTGGGATCGGTATCAATGACTTGATACCAATTAAAATGGTCATAACCACAAAGCTGAGCAGCCTGAGAAATTGTCAGATTAAAATTAGGCATAAAAGTTGCTGTGATGGTCGGACCACTGTATTCAACAGAGGTAGCTCCGTTGACAATTGGGTCACAAGCTGGTACAAACCGACCTAGCAAATCAGCTGTAGCCGTTCCCCGTTCTAAGACAAAGAACTGGTCGATTGTAGAAAACCCGCTTCCTGTAGTTGTCCCAAAACCAGGTATTTCCAGAGTTATAGGAGCGCCACCTAGTGTTTGCATGACTACTGGCGGTAGATTTTTAGGAAGAAAAACCGAGTCGGCACTGGCAATCGGATCGCTTGTATTGGGAGAGTTGATCAAGTTGAGTGGAGCTTGAAAAGTTGTAGGATTAGTTCCTACTGGAGAAGTCACCTGCGTTGTCACATCTAGTCGGACGCTGTTAGCTTCTGTCCCTCGTTGAATTGTGCCATTAAAATAGTCCAGCGTACCTAAAGAAAAAACTTCCCGATCATTCCTAGCCCGAGGTCCGTAAACGTATCCAGTCGTAACATTGACATCAAATGGTTTTCCCGTAAAAGTCAAGCGACCCGGTGGTGATCCTACGCCCCAGGTGAAATTATTAGTCCCTAAACCGGTAACAACCCCAGTGTCTGCACCGGTGAAAACCCCTGAAATATTTCCTTGGAAGCGAGTTGTTGGAGCTGTCTGTGCAATTACTCCGTGGGATAAGGGACCTGATAACAGCAGGGGAACTGCCAAGAGGATGCTTTTTGTGATTTTCATAAGTCGCCATTTCAAAAATAAAACGCATCAACCTCAAGAATTGGGATAATTCTGAGGTTGATGCACTTCATTGTACACTATTTCTTTTCATAAGCTAAACGGCTTTTACTTCGGATCACCGATATAGACTCCAAAAGGGTTATAGCTATTGGATCATGCAGGTTAAGCGCCGTTTAGCTTACTAAATCCGTTGAGTATAGGCTACTTATGAGGATAGGCAAAAGGCAAGAGGCAAAAGGCAAAAGGAGGAATAGATAATCAGTCTTTAATAACTGGATTTAGTATCACTTGCAAAACCAAATTTTGCTGATCGCTGGTTTTTCTAAGTGTTTATACTCATCGCAGAACTGAGATGCTCCCCAGTAAACTCACATCTGATAACTGATAACTGATAACTGATAACTGATAACTGACCCTACTTAAAAGACATTTTTGATTGCCTCGGCGAGTTTTTGACTAATTAACTCGTTACCGTCTCGACTGAGATGAATATTATCGATATAGAGAGAATCGGGATTGGGATGGGCTTGAAAAATGGGCAGAAAATCTAGATAAAAAATCTGCTGGTTGTCGGTGAAATCCGCTAGTCTTTGACGGGCTTTTAATTCATAATCTCGCCCCTGTTTTTGAGCTTCGCGAATGAGGGGGGTAATAGCGATAATTAAACGGGCTTGATTAGCCTGAGCAAGGGCTTGAATTTGGGCAAGAGCGGTTAAATTATTGTCCACTCGATCGCCCCCTTCTCGCACCGGTGGCAGGGGAGGATAACGCTTAAAATATCGATCGTACAATTCGATTAAAGCTAAAGCCGGCCGGCGAGCGGGATAATTAATTTCTCGTCCCACCACCGCCGAACTAGGAGCTAAAGCGAACAGATCATCGGTGTTCATTAATAACACAATCACCTGGGATTCAAAGGTTCCGAAACGTCGCAGATAAGCCAATTGATTGCGCGGTCCCCAAGAATTGGCCGAAGCATTGAGAACCTCCACTGAACCAGTCAGATTCTGGCCTAAATTTTTGGTGATTAAAGCAGAAATGGTCTCTTTTTGATCCGTCCACCAGGAGCCATTAGCGATCGAATCCCCGATTAACAGTATTCTCGTCGTCTCCGGGGGCCGTTGAGGTGTAATCGGATCGCTCCGCATCGAATACTGATTAACGGCGATAAGATTAGAAAAACGGCGCGTTTGTTGATTAGGAGCCAAAAGATAGCCAATTTCAGCATCAGCTTCGTAAATAAGCGGATTACCGAACCCGAAGACAATTCTTAAAATAGCCTCAAGGAAAAGGGCAAGGGCGAAAAGAACGCCTAGAATGATTAAAGACAGCCGAATGATACCAATTTCTAATAACACGGATAGATGAGAGTTCGCTAATTTATGATCCTAAAGTGTCTCATACTTTCTACATCCATCTCATGAAAAGGAGTTAAGGGCAATGTCAGACTTAAATCGTGGCATCATGAAATTCGAGGGAGCCGATAAACCGGCAGTAGTGGCGATATCGTCGATTATCGTTATCGGTAGTATTATTGCTCTGATTCTTTGGGCAATGAAAGTCGCCTACATCTAGTTAACTAGAATAATTTCGCTCACTTTTGGCATCACTCGGTTTAAATTTCTTGCCATCACGATCTCACCTCTTGTCCCCTTGAGCCTGTAGGATAGGGTCAAGGGGGAAATTGCTAGTTCCCTCTATCGCGCTTGCTAAGCTAAACGGCTTTTACTTCGGATCACCGATATAGACTCCAAAAGGGTTATAGCTATTGGATCATGCAGGTTAAGCGCCGTTTAGCTTAGTCACACTCGACTCGAGACAGATTATCGATGAGCAGATCAACTTCTGTTTTAACAGAACTGTTGCAGTTACTCCCCCAATGGCGATCGCAGATGTACTTCAAAGCATCCCTGACTGCGTTATCCCACGCCATGGAGGATCAGGTTTTAGCGGAAGACGATCAACCGTTAGTGATTGCCAGTTTTCAGCGTGAGCGCTTTTATCGTCAAGAAGCCCATCGCTATCGACGCATTGCCCACAAAAGCGGGCAAGTTTATGTTTTGTCGGCCCCAGAAACCGATTTTAAGCATAGTTCCGACATTTACGAGACGATCGCTTTTCAACCGGAGGACAGTTTAGCCCAAGAATGGCATCTAGTGGTTATCGGTCGCCATTATGCTAGTTGTTTAATCTGTCGGGAACGAACCCATCTGACAGCAGAGGGGGAAAATGGGGCAGCTATGGATAATAATCGTCGTTTTGAGGGGATTTGGACGAGCAATCGCCATGGTAGTCAACAGGCCGCCCAAATTCTTTTAAATCATATTCTCGATTATCGTCCCGAACTAGCCGACAAAATTAGGCGCGCTCAAGAAGAATACCTGATCTGTGAACTGACGGACAGGGATCATCAAGAGGAATCAGATCCCTTTGTCCAGCGATTGGTCACTTATTTGCAAGCGGGACAGTATAAACTGCTGAAAGCCAATCGTTCCTTGGCATCGAAAGAACACAAGGAAAGACTGATCAACTCGGTGACAGCCTCGATCCGTCGTTCCCTCGATCCGGAAGCTATCCTACAGGTGGCAGTGCAGAAATTGGGGCAGGGATTGGGAGTCTGTCGCTGCGTGGTCTATCGTTGTCATGAGGCCGACATTAACGCCACCATCGAACACGAATTTTTAAACCCCGGCATTAGTTCCATCAAAGGACAAAAATGGCCACTGAAAAATAATCCTCTTTTTCAGGAAGTGCTGGAATTGAGAGAATCCCTGAAAATCGAAGACGCTATTCACGATCCCCGTCTCCCCGGCGATTCCATTCAAAATCTGGTGCGGGAATGTTCCATCTATTCCTGGTTATTAGTACCGATTCTTTACCAAAGTCGTCTCTTGGGAATGTTGGAACTGCATCACTGTGGACCCTATACCACCACTTGGAAAAGCGAGGATGTTGCCCTTGTGGATGCGGTGGCCACTCAAATCGGAGTCGCCCTCATTCAAGCAGAGGCATACGCTAATTTACAGGATTTAAATGAACAATTGGCCGCCCTCGATCGCACTCGTTCTAATTTAGTCGCCATAACCGGCCACGAATTACGCACCCCCCTCTCCACCATTCAAGTCTGTCTAGAAAGTTTGGCCTCGGAACCGGATATGCCGGCAGAAATGCGCCAAATTATGCTTGATACTGCCCTGAAAGATGCGGAACGAATGCGTAAATTAATCCAAGATTTTTTAACTCTTTCTAGGTTAGAAAGTGGCCGGGTTAATTGGAATCCCGAAGCTTTATCCTTATCGGAATGTGTGGAATTAGCCATCAGTCACGTTCACTCCCGCAATCTCGACAACGACAACCCAAAAATTAGCAATCTTGTCCCCCCTAATCTGCCCTTTGTTTTAGCCGATGGCGAGTGGTTAGTGGAATTACTCTCCAAACTTCTCGATAATGCCTGTAAGTTTACCGGTCGCGAGGGAAATGTCTCGATCGAAGTCGCTTCGGGAAAGCCAAAAACTCTAGAAGTAACCATTTCTGACACTGGACGCGGGATCGAACCCAATCGTTTAGAACAGGTTTTTGATCGCTTTTACCAAGAGGAGGGGGCCCTGCGACGCAGTGCCGGGGGAACCGGTTTAGGACTGGCTATCTGTCGTCAGATCGTTAATGGTTGGGGCGGCGAAATTTGGGCAGAATCCCAGGGCAAAAATAACGGCAGTCAGTTTCATTTTACTATTCCAATATTTAAAGATAAAACTAACGATAATCCCCAAAATACCGCTCCGAAAAAATCCTCCCGTCGTCCTGCCAGTAAACGTAAATAGCGGCCGGTTGCCCGTTTAGTTTTTGCTCTTTGCTCGTGACTTCCTATTCCTTTTCTTCATCAAAAACTAAACAAAAAAGCATTAAAAAAGAAGCATCAAATCCCCAAGATATATAATAAAATTAAAAGAGTAATCAATTAGTCGTTTTTAGGTGAAAAAATTATGGGACGCGCCAAGAGAGTGGTTTTAGCTTATTCCGGAGGAGTCGATACTTCCGTTTGTATTCCCTATCTCAAACAGGAATGGGGAGTGCAAGAAGTGATTACCCTAGCCGCCGATTTAGGACAGGGAGACGAATTAGGACCAATTCAAGAAAAAGCTCTGCGCTGCGGAGCGATCGAATCCTTAGTGGTCAATGCCCAGGAAGAATTCGTCAAAGAATACGCTTTTCCCTCAATTCAAGCTAATGCCCTCTACGAAAATCGTTATCCCCTTTCTACCGCCCTGGCTCGTCCTTTAATCGCTAAATTATTAGTAGAGGCCGCCGAGAAATACGGGGCCGATGCCGTCTCTCACGGCTGCACCGGCAAAGGTAACGATCAGGTGCGTTTTGATGTGGGCATTATGGCCCTCAATCCTAGTTTAAAAGTTCTCGCTCCCGCCCGGGAATGGGGCATGAGCCGGGAAGAAACCATCGCCTACGGGGAAAAATTCGGGATTGAGTCTCCCGTGAAAAAATCCTCACCCTTTAGTATCGATCGTAACCTGTTGGGGCGCAGTATTGAAGCCGGTCCCTTGGAAGATCCGATGACGGAACCCCCGGAAGAAATCTATTTAATGACCAAAGCGATCGCCGATACTCCCAACGAGCCGGAATACGTCGATATTGGTTTTAATCAGGGGATTCCCGTCAGTTTAAACGGAGAAAATCTCGCTCCCGTCACGCTAATTAGTCAATTAAATGACCTAGTGGGTAAACACGGTGTTGGTCGGTTAGATATGATCGAAAACCGGGTAGTGGGAATTAAATCCCGAGAAATTTACGAGGCCCCGGCTTTATTAGTTTTAATTGACGCTCACCGGGACCTAGAAAGTTTGACTTTAACTGGAGATGTTACCCAATATAAACGGGGAATTGAAGATACCTACGGACAGTTAATTTATAAAGGATTGTGGTACAGTCCCTTAAAGGAAGCGATCGATGCTTTTATCATCAAAACCCAAGAACAGGTAACGGGATCGGTCCGAGTGAAACTGTTTAAAGGTAACGCTAAAGTGGTCGGTCGTCAGTCAGTCAATTCTATCTATTCTCCCGATTTAGCTACCTACGGAGCCGAGGATCAATTTGATCATAAAGCTGCCGAAGGTTTCATCTATGTTTGGGGATTACCCAGCAAAGTTTGGGCCGAAAAAACTAGAGGGAAGTAATCAACAATCCTCCCCTAAGTAAGTGGGTTTTAATTCAGATCCCCCCGACTATCAGCACCCTTATTAAGGGGAGAAGGGGGGATCGTTTAAATTAAACTAAATTTTATCATCAACAAAAATTAAATTTGAACCAGACTCGATAACTGATTTAAATTTGATTACCGATTTTATCAGACTTAGGATTGTTAATAAAATTAAATATAACTAATGAAATTACTTTTTTAGAACCATGCCAGCAAAAGATATTTACCATGAAGCCGTGAAAAATGCCTTAATTAAAGACGGTTGGAGTATTTTAGCTGCTCCTTATAAAATTAAATATAAAGATGCTGAATTATTTGCTGATTTAGCAGCAGAAAAACCTTTGGCTGCTGAAAGAAATGGACGTAAAATTGTTGTGGAAATCAAAAGCTTTTTAAGTCCCTCACCTATGAGAGATTTTGAAATAGCTTTAGGACAATATATTTTATATCGAAATTTAATCAGTCTTACCGAACCAGAATATCAAATTTATCTAGCCATTAAAGACAGCATTTATGAAAATTTTTTCCAACGAGAATCAATTCAGGATATTGTGAAAATAAATCAATTACTTTTGCTGGTTGTTGAAATGGAAAAGGAGAAAATTTTACAATGGATAGATTAAAAAAATATCGTAATGCCATTAAAAAAGTATTAACAGAATATCACGAATGGGTTTCTGGTTCTGCTAATTTAGATCAAGAAAGTTGTCTTGTTTTTGATGAGATACATGATCAGTATTTTTGGCTTTTTATGGGTTGGGAAGGCAAGAAAAAAATCAGGAATATTCAAGTCCATATTAGGATTAAAAATGAGAAGATTTATATTGAGGAGGATTGGACTGAGGAAGGTATCGCTACGGAATTATTAAGGGAGGGTATTTCTAAAGAAGATATAGTTTTAGCTTTTTACGATCTGGAAACTCGTAAGTTAACTGGGTTTGCTGTGAGTTAAGTTATCGGTAAATCTTGCCTCGAAATCGCCAAAAAATTTGAGTTATAATTATAATATCTCTATAAACCAGCATCAAAAAAGCTTATGGCTATTTCAATTACTTTAACTTTACCTGATGAGATTTTTAATCTAGCTCAATCCTTAGCCCATTCAATTAACCGTGATCTTAATGATATATTAGTAGAAGCGATCGCTTTTTCTATTAGTCCCAATTATCAAGGCGAAAAAATCTCATCCCTAAATTCATTATCAGATGAAGAAATTATCAAATTAACTCAATTACAAATGGCATCAGAACAGGATCAAAGATTAAGCGAGTTGCTCAATGAACAACAAGAGAGGGATTTATCAACCTTTGAAAATAGGGAACTTTGGTCATTGATGCAAATTTATCAAATAAACTTGTTAAAGAAGTCTCAAGGATTAAATGAAGCGTTTAAAAGAGGATTAATTTCACCCTTAGAAGCATGAATCCTAACCCTATTCCCGACTATACTAAAGATAAAATTCGCCAACAAGCTAACAATCGCTGTGGGTATTGTTTAAGTTTACAAAAATATGTGTTAGGATTGCTGGAGATTGAACATATCATACTAAATCCGGTTATTAAAAACTGATTATTTACTGCCCCTTTTGCATGAGTGCCTCTCCCGATATGTAGCCTATACTTAACGGATTTAGTATCACTTCCGATTTTATGACTCAATCCAAGCTTTTGGGGGGTAGAACCCCCCAAACCCCGGAGCGCATTAGTTTTTCGGTGGGATGCTTACAGACAGCTGCTGACACATTTGTAATCATCTAAGAGTCACTGATAATTGCTGATTGTCGGTATTCCTGCAAATGTAAGATGCACCCAGTCAATTTATTGCGGGGGAACCTAGGAGCGAAGGTGATAATTTGGGTCAAAGAAATAAGTAGAGGTAGAACCTCGCTTATCTGCATTCCAAGGTAGAACCTTGGAACGAGTCAAAAATATTTATATAACCCAAAACTATCTTAAATATAAAAACCATAATAAACAATGATTAAATAAACCTTGACTCCCCCCCCCATTGTGATAGCTTTAGCCTCAGGATATTGGCGCAAAACTAGCGTTAAATATGACCATAATTTTGTCTTATTACTGTCATCAAATCCATGAAAAAATTACTGACAATTTTAACCCCCTTGACTCTGATGGGACTAGCCGGGGTTGCTCCTGCTCAAGCGGCAATCGTAGCTGGTTGGAATGAATTTAATGCCGCTGCCGCAACCTACCCCAAAGCGGCCGATACTGTGGGTGCGAATATAACCAGCACTAGCTTAGATACCGCTGGGATAAAGAGGCTTAATAGTTTTTTAACTTCTGATTTCACGTTGGGTGATGCAAGTGGAGGAACAGAGCATTGGAATACAGGTAGCACTGTTAATCCTAGCCAATATGTCGAATTTGCCGTCAGTCCCAGTGCAGGTTTTCAAGTCGATTTTACTAACTTGCAACTCAATGCGCGGCATGATGAACTTCAGCTAGATCTAGTCTTGCGCTCCAGTGTTGATGGGTTCACCAGTAATTTAGGGACACAAGTTAATTTAACAACTAGCTCAAATACCTACAGCTTTGACCTAAGCAGTTTAGCACCCCAAACCAGCCCGGTGCAGTTCCGTCTCTATGGACTGAATGCTAATTCATCTAAAGTCTTCTTCTATGGTGGCAACTCTGCTAATGTTGCCGGGGGTGGGTTTGTGGCTCTTAATGGGGATATCACTCCCACTGGTGGCGGTGGTGTATCAACCCCGGAACCTAGTGGTATAGTGAGTTTAATCGCTGTTGGTGCGTTGGGTGCCGCTTCCCTTCGTCGTCGGGGATAAATTATCCTTGGCAGGGGCAACTACAGAGGGGTTGCCCCGACATCTTGATATAATCGGGAGTGAGAGGTCAATTATCTTTTCTGAATAGGGGCAAATATGCAGATAAAAGACATGACTCCCCAAGAGTTACAAAGTTTAATCCGTAATACAGTAGATGATACTCTAGATGAGTACTTCGGTGATCCGGATGAGGGAAAACAAGTTAAAGAATCTTTTAAACAAAAGTTACTAGAAATCAAACAAAAAAGATTACAAGGAAGACCGACTATTCCCGCAGCTGAGGTGGATAAAAGATATGGGATAGAACCTTAAATGAGCTATTCTGTTACTTTTGAACCAGAGTCGATAACTGATTTAGATTTGATCACCGATTTTATCAGACTGAGGATTCTTAATAAAATTGCATGGTTAGCCATCAACTTTGAACAGATAACCCCCCTACCTCTTACGAGAGAATGGTCGGGGTTTTACAAATTAAGAGTAGGAGATTATCGGGTTATTTATGAATTTGATCGAGAGAGTAGGATAATTATTATTATTAGAGTAGGTCATAGAAGTGAAGTTTATGACTAAATACTTACTAAAATAATTGGGATCAGCAATAAGCTAAGACGCATTTTAACCGTCCATCCTTACTTTATTGCCTGTGCTTTAAGTCGGGTAACAAAGGGAGAATCTCCGGCTTTTTCTCGCATTTTTTGGGCAAATTCTAAATCAGCTTGGATAGCTTGATCTAATTCCTCTCTATGTTCCCAATAGTAAGCTAATGCTGAGTGAATTTGACTCATACTTAAATCACGATGGTTAATGTGAATTTCTTCTGGAGTCCAACCGTAGGCTATTTGTGCCATAACTAGATCAATCACTTTCAGGGTAGAACCCGCAATTATTGGTACTCCCCGATGATCAATTGAAATATGTTTATAGTCTGTGAGATTTGTTGTCATGTAGAGAGGGTTAAGCTAAGACACATTTATAATTATACTAAGTACCGCACGCAAAATTAATTACACATATCTAACCACCTCTTGCCTCTTGCATGAGTGCCTATCTTGACTAGGAAATTTATTTTGCACTACTACTTACCTCATTGCCGCAAATTCTTGGGACAAGTGGCTTAAGCTACTTGTCTATACCCAAATAAAAAACGGTCTCCCTAAACCAGTTGCCAAAATCGCCGCCATGGACAGTCAATTACTTGATAAACTCGGACAATTACAAAACCTCTTAAAAACCAGCGAAAAGGCCCTGATTGCCTATTCTGGGGGGGTGGATAGTACCCTAGTGGCAAAAGTGGCCTATGATCTGCTAGGGAGTCAAGCATTGGCAATTACGGCGGTTTCCCCTTCCCTACTGCCGGAAGAATTAGAAGAAGCGATCGCTCAAGCCGATTATATCGGTATTCGGCACGAATTGGTGGAAACCGAGGAAATGAATAACCCCAATTACACCAGTAATCCCGTTAATCGCTGTTATTTCTGCAAAAGTGAGCTACATGACACCCTCAAACCCCTTGCACTCGCTCGTGGTTATGCCTACGTCATCGATGGCGTTAATGCTGATGATTTAAGGGATTATCGTCCCGGGATTCAAGCAGCCAGAGAGCGCGGCGCTCGTTCACCCTTGGCGGAAATTGCTATCACAAAAAGCGAAGTTCGTCAACTATCTCGTTACTTAAATTTACCTTGGTGGGATAAACCGGCGCAACCCTGTTTAAGTTCCCGTTTTCCCTACGGGGAGGAAATTAGCCTGGAGAAATTGCAAAGAGTCGGACGGGCGGAGATTTATCTGCGAAAATTAGGTTATCGTCAATTACGGGTGCGATCGAGCGGCGATACGGCACGGATTGAATTACCGGCAGCAGCAATTCCCGACTTTATTAATCGGACAAATTTAAGCGAATTAGTCGCTGATCTGCAAAAATTAGGCTTTATCTATGTCAGCCTCGATCTAGAAGGTTATCAAAGCGGCAAGCTTAATCGAGTCCTCTAGATCAGTAATCAGTAATCAGTAATCAGTGGACTGAAAACTCAAATCTGCTCTAGCAGTTATCTTAATGGTGAGGTACGAAGTTTTCGTTTTGGGGAGTCGGTCGTCGGTCGTCAATACCAAATTGGGTTATACTTCATCTTGACGAGAAAGGCTGTAACGGATAACTGATAACTGATAACTGATAACTGATAACTGATAACTGATAACTGATAACTGATAACTGATAACTGATAACTGGTCACTCGATCGGATATATTAAAAAAATGTTAAAAAGCCGGAGAGCGGACTGATGAACCTTTTTCTAGGGTTCCTAAGTCTTTACCCCTAAACCTCTAATTCCCAAGGCGAGGATAGATGAGTCAACTACAAAATGCCTTTACCCTATTCCTGAGCCTGTTGGTGGAAGCGATGCCTTTTTTACTGCTAGGGGTGATTCTCTCTAGTATTCTTTTAATATTTGTCGATGAACGTCGCTTAGTTGCTCTGATGCCTCGAAATGCTGTTTTAGGAGCATTTGTGGGGGGATGTATTGGTTTTTTGTTTCCCGTCTGCGAGTGTGGCAATGTACCGGTGGCGCGACGTTTACTTGTGCAAGGAATGCCGAATGCAGTAGCGGTTAGTTTTCTCTTAGCAGCGCCGACAATTAACCCGATTGTTATCTGGTCCACTTGGGTAGCTTTTCGCGATCAACCGGAAATTGTTTTCTATCGAGTTATCTTTTCTTTGTTCATCGCTACGGTTATCGGTATTATCTTTAGTATCCAAAAAGATCCCCGACCGCTCCTACAAACCTCTTTGGCAAAAAGTCTCAATTGGCAACCGCAAACACCGGAAAAAGAATCTATCCCACTACTACTACAATCCGGTTCTTTTCTGATCGGTAATTCTGGGCAAACTTTGCGCTTAGATGAAAGTTTTGCCGCTACTGCTGTCCTACCAGCAGTGCAAGCTATCCCGATGAAAAGGCGCTGGTTAACTTTTGTGGAAAACGTGGTGATGGAATTACGGGAATTAGGAGGAGTGTTAATCTTAGGAAGTGCTATAGCGGCCGGTTTACAGGTGTTTGTTCCCCGGGAATTTGTTCTTAACTTGGGTCAGGATCCGATTACTTCGATCTTGGCCATGATGCTGTTAGCGGTAATTGTTTCGATTTGTTCCACGGTTGATTCTTTTTTTGCTCTCTCTTTTGCCTCTAGTTTTACCAGTAGTTCCCTGCTGGCTTTTCTAGTGTTCGGTCCGATGATTGACCTGAAAGGGATTGGTTTAATGTTGTCTATTTTTAAACCGAGAATGTTAATTTATCTCTTTGCTTTAGCAGCGCAAATGACTTTTTTACTCACCTTGGCTCACAGTTATTTATTTTAGGTCAGTCCCTGGATAGTTTTTCCCATGAATTCATCACGTCTAAAAATAATCGCCCCCCAATTTATCGATATTATTGCCCTAATCGGTTGGGGTTCGTTACTATTTAAATACTGGATCACTGGACGGTTAAATTTACTAATTCATCCTAATTATTTTCTTCTGGTTCTTATCACCAGTATTGCTTTATTTTTTCTGGGAATAGTCAAGCTTTGGAAATTATTAAAACAGTGGCAAAAAAAGATTAATTTAGATAGTAACGATAATCGATCGCATATTACCATTCTTCCCCAACATTTTGGCTCAGGTTTATTAGTAATAACTGCCCTTTTAGGCCTATTTATCACCCCGCAGCCCCTCAGCAGTCAAATCGCATTACAGAGGGGAATTAGTGAATCTTTACCCCTAACTCGCTTGCAAACTCAATCCTTTGGCACTACCGTTAAACCAGAGGAAAAAAGTTTAATTGAATGGGTAAGAACTTTGAATGCTTACCCCGAACCTGATGCTTACACGGGACAACCGGTAAAAGTCACAGGTTTTGTGGTGCAATTGCCCCAATTACCCGATAATTATTTATTAATTAGTCGCTTTATTCTTACCTGTTGTGCCGTAGATGCTTATCCCGTGGGTTTGCCGGTGAAACTATCAGGAAGTCGCGGTCAATATCCCAATGATACTTGGTTAGAAATCACCGGAGAAATGGCCACGGAATCCTTACCCGTAGAGGTGGGAAAATCAACCACCAGAAGACAATTAGTAATTAAGGCTAAATCCGTGAAATCTATAACCACTCCTGCTGATCCCTACGGATATTAACAGTTATCAGTTATCAGTGAGCAGTTATCAGCTTCGGAAGGCAAGAGTGCCTCATCTCAACAAGCAATTTAAATACGCGAGCAGCTTAACTATCTACTATAATGATCAAGACCTTACAACTACAACCGATTGATAAATTAGCGATAACATTAATTGTATCGCTAACCTTAGTAATTGGCGGCTTAATTTGGTTAGGTAATAGCTGTGGTAATCAATGTCTTTTACAAACCGGCCCAAGGGTCAAGGAATTTAGCTGGGAAAATCGAGAAATTGGCTCAGAAGATCAAGCATTTATTATCACTTTTGATCGCCCCATGGATCATGCTAGTGTAGAAAAAAATCTAGTTATCGATCCTCCGCTGCCGGGTAAGTTTAGTTGGGCCGGAAGACGATTAGCTTATACCCTCACTTCTCCCATTCCCTACGGAGAAAAATATCATCTGCAAATTGAAGGTGCGCGGGAACAATTTCGCAGCGGTAATCGATTAGGACAAACCCTGGCAATTTTTGAAAGAGAATTTAAAAGTCGCGATCGTGCTTTTGCCTATATTGGCACTAATGGGGAAGAACAGGGGAGATTAATTTTTTATAACTTGACCGAGGAGAAGAAAACCCTCTTAACCCCCGCAAATTTGACCGTTATGGCTTTTGAATTCTATCCTGATGGTAAAAAAATCCTCTTTTCGGCCGTGGCGAAAAATCTGGGGATAGATGGAATTCGTGAACTGCAGCTTTACCAAGTTGATAGCAGTCAATCGCCTCTAAAAATTGAGTTAGTGCTAGATAATAAAGATTATCAAAATAATCACTTTGATTTAGCTAAAGATGGGGAAACTATTGTCGTGCAGAGAATTGAGCGCCGCAATCCGATTAACTTCGATTTATGGGCAGTTAAACCGGGGGAAAAACCCCAACAATTAAACATCCAAGGCGGAGAATTTTTGATCGCACCTGATAGTAAAACTTTGGCTGTCACCCAGGGGGAAGGAATTGCGCTTTTGCCCTTAAAATTCGAGACAAAACCCCTGGATTTTTTACCAAAATTTGGGCGAATTTTGAATTTTTCTGCCGATGGTACGGCCGCAGCAATGGTGAATTTTAATACGGATAATGCCAAAATGCGTTATATTCGATCGCTTTTTTATGTCAATAATCAAGGATTACAAAAACGCTTACTCAATCTACAAGGTTCGATTATAGATTGTCAATTTAATGCCACAGGTAGTGATTTGTATTGTTTGTTAACCGAGTTAGTTACTAACAGTCAAGAGTACAAAGAAAAACCCTATTTTGCTAAAATAGATGTGAAGACCGGTCAAGTGACTCCCCTACTGGAATTAGCTGATTATCGTGATATTCACATTAGTTTATCTCCCGATGGTTTAGCAATTATTTTTGATCAACTTCGCACCAGTTATGATACCAATCTGACTAATCCCTTGACTACCGATTCAGGAGAAACAATTATCGGTGGTCGTTTGTGGATGTTAATTCCTCCCCTACAAGATGGAGTAAAAGCAAGTAAATCTGATTTAATTGAATTACCTCTAGCGGGAATTCGTCCCCAGTGGATGCCGTAGAATTTCATCATTAAGTTAGGAATTATTTCGATGCTGTCAAACTCAGAAAAATTAGCCAAATTGCGTCAGTATTTTGCCAGTGGTGCAACTCGTTCCTATCAATTCCGTCGTCAGCAGTTAGAGAAGTTAAAACAGGCAATCATTAAATATGAAGCAGAGATATATCAAGCTTTATATAGCGATTTAAAGAAAAGTCCCGAAGATTGTTGGATTACTGAAAATGGCTTTCTTTTGGTGGAAATTAATACCGCTTTAAAAAATTTGCGCTCATGGATGCAACCCAAAACTGTTAAAACTAATCTCTTAAATTTCCCATCCTCCAGTCAGATTATTCGGGAACCTTTAGGAGTGGTTTTAATTATTGGTGCTTGGAATTATCCCCTCCAATTGTTATTAGTGCCTTTAGTCGGTGCCATTGCTGCCGGTAACTGTGCGGTATTAAAACCGAGTGAATTTGCCTCAGCGACGGAAAAATTAGTAGTTAAAATAATTCAAGAAATATTCCCTGAAGAATATGTGTTAATTGTCCTGGGAGATGGTGCGGAAGTAATTCCGAATATGTTAGACAGTTTTACCTTTGAGCATATATTTTTTACTGGCAGTACAAGGGTAGGAAAAATTATTTATCAACTAGCGGCAGCAAAGTTAATTCCTGTTACTCTAGAATTAGGAGGAAAAAGTCCCTGTGTTATCGAAGCTGATGCTAATATTTCCGTGGCAACCCGTCGCATTGCCGTGACAAAATTCTCTAATTCTGGTCAAATGTGTATCGCAGCTGATTATGTTTTAGTACATCAATCCCAGCAGGAGAATTTTATCAAAGAATTAGCTAATACTATTGTTAATTTTTTCGGTGAAGATGCGAGATTAAGTGCTGATTATGGTAAGATCATTAATGAGAAACAATTTGATCGCCTGATTGACTTTCTCCAAGATGGTGAGATTGTTTTTGGAGGCAAAACTGATCGAGAAAATTTATATATTCAACCAACTTTATTAACTAATGTTTCCCTCGATGCTCCTATTATGCAAGGGGAAATATTCGGTCCAATTTTACCGATCATTGCCTTTAGCACTTTTGAGGAAGCTTTAGCAATTATTGCTAAAAATCCTAACCCTCTAGCTTTTTATCTGTTTACTACCAAGGCAAAGACCGAAAAGAAATGGTTAGAATCAGTCCAGTTTGGGGGAGGTTGTATTAACAACAATAGTTTTCATTTTACTAATCCTAGTTTACCCTTTGGTGGTCGAGGAAATAGCGGGATCGGTAGCTATCATGGTCGTTTTTCCTTTGAGAATTTTAGTCACCAAAAAGCCATTATGAAAACACCTCTTTGGTTCAATCCCGCTTTAAAATATCCGCCTTTTAAGGGTAAATTAGACTTATTTAAGTTATTAGTTCGGTAACAAGCTACAGTTTAAGTTAAAGCTTTTAAGAGAGCTTGAAATTTAAGCTGAATTTCTGCTAGTTCTTTTTCCGGATCGGAACCGGCAACAATACCCGCACCAGCGTATAATCGCGCTCGATCGCCTTCAATTAAGGCCGAACGAATACCAACAATAAACTCACTATTATTTTGACAATCAATCCAACCCAAAGGAGCGGCATAAAGAGAGCGATCGAAGGTTTCATAATGACGAATTTGTGCTAAAGCGATCTCCGTGGGAACCCCTGCGACAGCAGGAGTGGGGTGTAGCTGGGCAACAATTTCGAGGGGATGGATGGAGGGTTTTAGTTTGGCATGGATAGGAGTCCAGAGATGTTGAATATTGGAGAGTTTTAACAATCTAGAGGGAGAATTTTGCGTATTTAAGCCAATTTGTCGCAGTTTTTGGTTAATAAAGTCACTAACAGCCCGATGTTCCCGTTGTTCTTTTTCACTAGCGAGGAGTTTATTGGCCAAGAGAGCATCTTCGATCGCATTTTCTCCCCGGGGGGCGGATCCCGCTAAAGCATCGGTGATTAATTGCCCCTGATGGACAGTTAACAAGCGTTCGGGACTAGCGCCGATAAAATGATCTCCCCGTCCATTGCCGAGGGAAAAAGTGTAGCAATCGGGATGACGCTGACGCAAATTATCGAGACAGTTTACCAGATGAAAAGGACGGGGAGAAATCACGTCAAGAGCGTGAGCGAGGACAATTTTGCTAAAATTTTGGGCGTGGATAGATTGGAGTGCATCGGCAACAGCCGCTTGAAAATTATAGGTAGGATGAATATAGTAACTACAGGGAGCCTGGTGGGGATTTTGTCGGCAATTGCTCGAGTTATTTTGGATAATTTTGAGGTTGTTGATAGTTTCTTCGAGGCAGTTTTCTATTTCTTTTTCGCTGGTGATTAGGAGATTGGTAAGGAAAAAATATTCCGACTGTTTTTTGATAATTTGAAACTTAGGCAGGGTTAGGGTAGCTGAGGGAAAGGGGGTAGCTGTTTCCGAGTCGAAAAAAGTGAAACTACAAAAGATGCGGGGAGTAATCTCGCTATAGTTATCAATTTTGATAATTCTTTGTTGACAGTTTTCAATAAATTTTTGAGCTTTTAAAAAACGTTGTTTGCCGTGGAAAGTGGCAGCAAAGGCGATGCCGTAGCCGAGAAAAGCGGTTTCTCGTTGGGGATTTTCCCAATAACAATGGGTGGGATAGCTAGAGGCAATCCGAGAGAGAATTTCTAGGGGATCAACGGGGGAAATTTTTTGACAAAAACTAACGATCGACGGATTGCCCTTTTCTGCGGCTAACAGTTGCGGGTTGAGGATAAAGTTATAGAGGCCGCGAAGATCAGCAATCGGACTATCAGGATAGGAAAGGCGAGGAACGGCAGAAGTCATGTCAAGTTTTTTGTATTTTTTGCAAAAAAACCATGATTAATGGTATGTAATCCCCACAGATGTGGCCAGAGTCAACATCTCTTTTTAACTATGGTATCGGAGAAAGGGTCTTTAGGTAGAAAGGGACCGGGATATTTGTGACGATTAACCGCGTTGGAGACAAATGAAGGCTTAAAATCTCCAGAGATGGCTATTATTTAAATCGGCAAAAAAATTAATTTAATAACTGCTACTTTACAAGTTTGTGGAAATTGCCGCCACGGGACAAGTGGGGATACATTGTTCACAAACCACACAACGGGAACGCAAAAACTTGAGACGAAAACTTTCGGGATCAAGGGTTAAAGCTTCCGTGGGACAAACTCCCGTACATAACCCACAATCGACGCATTTTTCTTCATCAATGACGATTTCGCGACTAACTTGGGAAACGCCAATATTTTGTAATTGTAACCATTCGATCGCCGCTTCTAACTCATCGATATCTCCCGATAATTCTAATACTAATGTTCCCACTTGATTGGGGGCAACTTGGGCGCGGATAATATTAGCGGCGACGTTAAAATCCTTCGCCAGTCGATAGGTAACGGGCATATGGACGGCTTTTTTGGGAAAAGTGAGAGTAACGCGTTTTTTCATGAGGATAGGATAGGATAGGAATAATTTTTGAGAGACTATCCATGACAGCCACCACACCCACCAATAAAATCAGAAATCTGCTGCTGGCAGTAACGGCAGTTATTCTTAGTGTAGCGATTTTCTTGGGGTTTCAAACCACCGCTAGTTCTGTATCTTTGGAAGCGCAAGCGGAAAAAGCGACACCTTTCGATCTTGCCCTCAGCAATGGTAAACCCACCCTGACAGAATTTTATGCTAATTGGTGTACCAGTTGTCAGGCGATGGCCGCTGAAATTGCCGAAATTAAAAAACAATACGGTAATGCCATTAATTTTGTCATGCTCAACGTTGATAATAATAAATGGTTGCCGGAAATTCTCCGTTATCGTGTGGATGGTATTCCCCATTTTGTCTTTTTAAATAATCAAGGACAACCAGTTGCCCAAGCGATTGGAGAACAGCCAAAATCAATTTTAACGGCTAATTTAGAAGCACTTTTAACTAATTCTACCCTACCCTATGCCACCACTACCGGACAGACTTCTGATTTTAATGTTCTTGTGGGCGCTAGTCAAACCGATCCTCGCAGTCACGGCAGTCAAGTTAAGCAGTAATCAGTAATCAGTAATCAGTTATCAGTGGAAAGCTTAAGGCTGAAAGCTATCATTCAAAAGTCAACTATCAATAAGTACATTTCATTGACTGAATTTTTTAACTATGGCGATTATTGTCCAACATTTAACCACAGGTAACGAATATATATTCTTAGGAGTTAGTGGGGGTGAAAGTAAGAATATTTTACCCACTAAAATGTTAGGAGATTTCTTCGCAATGGAGAATCCAGATAAATCTCGATCGCTGACGGTTTGTGACGATCAAGGCCGCATACTTTGGTTTCCCGTCACAGAAATGATTGTGGTGGAGGTAGATGGTCAAAAACCCGAAGAATTATTACCAGAAATTATCCCTCCTGAACCAGTTCCTTTACAATTAGATAAAGAAAATCAACCTCAGTCCCCAGAAAATCAAGGAAACATCGATGAATTTGCCGAAGATGACGATTGGATCTAGAATTAAATATCTAATTTTAGCGGTAATAATTGCCCTATTTACTATTGGCTTTAATTCCCTCTATTCTGTTTCTCAAAACTCGATCGCTCCCTTCCCTGTTGCCGAAGTTAACCCCCAATATCTTAACGATTGGACACCGGAATTAGAGGCAGAATTTCAACAAAGGGCCAAGCAATTTATTAACCATTTTGCTAAGGCAGAAAGTTATGGCAATTTGTGGGGAGAAAACGAGAAAAGATCCTATCCTATGGCCATGTTTGATTTCTTGGCAGGAAACCGGCAAAAAGCCCTAGATTTCCTGCAGCAGGATGACCCACAAAAACGGGAACAGTCCCACACTGATTATATAGATTATTATTTTTCTTTTACCCTGAAAGGACAAATTAGAAAGTATTTTCTTCTCGGAAAGTATCTCGATCCAGTTTATCGTCAGAGAATGTATAATGCGGCGAAAATTTGGACAGAAACCGACCCTTTACAACGGCCCCACCCTATCCACGGTACGGGCCAAGGAACGGGTAATGATTGGAGTATAACAAGACGGGGTTTATGGGTAGATAGTCGCAATACTGATAACCTGCGAGCGATGCGCGAAACATCGGTTTATCTGATGGCCGAAGAAACCGGAAATGAAGCAACTCGTCAAATTTATAAAAGTAAAATTAAGCGTTACGTTTCAGCTTTATATAACATCGGTATGGGAGAATGGGATTCAGAAGTTTATCACGGTCATACCTTTGCTCCCTATCTCAATCTCTACGATTTTGCTCAAGATACGGAAGTTAAACAATGGGCAAAAATGGCCTTAGATTGGTTATCCATGGCCGCTAGTGTTAAATATTATCGCGGTGGTTGGGGGGGTCCTGTAAAACGCGATTATGGTGATGGCCATGGGGTAATGCGATCGCACGCATCCCGCACTTTTTGGCTATACTTTGGTGATACTCCCGTCCCCAATAATCGCCCGGAATTGGACTCTCTTTATCTAATTACCAGTGGTTATCGTCCTCCTTTGGCAGTGATGGAATTAGCCCGAAAAAACTTTAATAAACCGGTAGAAATTCTCGCCAGTAAACCCCTGTATGAAAACTGGAAACCGGGCAATAATCAAAGTCCAGGTTATTGGGAAACTCAATTTATCGGGGCTAGTTATCAAATGGGTAGTCTGGTGGGAACTTTCCCCGATGGCGATGTGGCCCCGTTTAAATTAATGGCCTTTAATCAACATAAAGGTGTGGATTTTTTTGTGGCTAACACTGGCAAAAATGGCGTAAAACCGGGCAAAAATCCTGGGGATGAAATCGGACAATATCGTAATCTTTTAATCTGGTTACGTCCAGCAGACCAAGCTTTTTTCTGGCAATTACCGAAAACTGCCAAGGTAGAAAAAGATGATAATATCTGGTTTATTCAATTAGAAAAAACTTGGTTAGCCCTGAGATTAATAAATCTTTCTTCTCCTGAAATGATCGAGATTCCTAATTCCCCTTATCCCGATGATAATACCTACCAAGCTTTACCCACAGGTAACAATTATGCGGGTTTTGCTCTGGAAGTGGGGGAAGCGGCAACCCAGGGTAGTTATGAGAATTTCAAGAGCATATTTAAGCAAAAAAGTCAAGTAAATTTAACTCAAATTAACCAAGGCAGGGTTTTATTTAAAGGCAGTCAAGGGCAGAGTTTACAATTGACCTATAATCAAATCAATCTACTGCCGATGTTAATTCGTAACGGTCAAAAGCACGATTGGTCAAAAAATTTCGCCCTTTATAACAGTTTAAGTCGAGATAACTCTCCCGTTTCTTTGGGATGGAAAGAGGGCAAATTAACCGTCAAAGCAGGGAAATATCAATTTTCTAATGCTTTGATTCTTTCTTCTCCTTAAGTTAGCTCTTCTCGACCGTTTATGAGGATTGATCAGACCATTTGCGCTTGATTTAAGAATTCTTGCAATTCTTCTCCTTCGATTACTTCGGTGGTCAAAAGATTAGCGGTAATCGACTCTAATAAATTGCGGTTGTGACTGAGAATTGCTAGGGCTTTTTGGTAACTAGCGTCGATAATTTGTTTAACTTCTTCATCGATCGCTTTGGCCGTATTTTCCCCGATCGAACGCCTGGGACTACCCTGATTATTACCTAAAAAATTAGCCTGTCCTGTTTTATCGTAGGCTAGGGGGCCGAGGGATTTACTCATACCATACATTGTCACCATTCTTTCAGCAATATCCGTCGCCCTTTGTAAATCATCGGAAGCGCCATTAGTCACGCTGCCAAAGATTAATTCTTCGGCTGCCCGACCGCCCAATAACATAGTAATTTGTTCTTTAAATTCGGTTTCTGTCATCAAAAAACGGTCTTCCGTGGGAATTTTCAGGGTATAACCCAAAGCGGATAAACCCCGGGGAACGATGGAAATTTTCTCCACCCGACCACCTCCCGGCATGACAGCACCGACTAAAGCATGGCCAACTTCGTGATAAGCGACGATTTTCTTTTCTTTTTCCGATAAAACCCGACTTTTCTTTTCTAAACCGGCGATAACTCTTTCTATCGCCTCTTTAAAATCAATTTGACTGACTTTTTCCCGATTATTACGGGCAGCCAAGAGAGCGGCCTCATTGACGAGGTTGGCTAAATCGGCACCGGCAAAACCGGGGGTTTGGGTGGCGATCGCTTTGAGGTTAACATCTTCACCCATCTGGACTCGTTGGGCGTATATTTGCAAAATTGCCAATCTTCCCGCTAAATCGGGACGATCCACCAAAACTTGGCGATCAAAGCGCCCCGGACGCAATAAAGCGGCATCAAGAGTCTCTGGGCGATTGGTGGCGGCTAAAACGATGACTACGGCTTCTTTGGGGCTAAAACCGTCCATTTCTGTCAAAAGTTGGTTTAAAGTCTGCTCGCGCTCATCATTGCTGCCGCTAGTTCCCGATCCCGAACTTCTCGATTTACCGATCGCGTCCAATTCATCAATAAAAATGATGCTAGGGGCATTTTTCTTCGCTTGGGCAAATAGATCCCGCACCCGGGCTGCCCCAGTGCCGACAAATAACTCCACGAATTCCGAGGCCGAAATGCTAAAAAAAGTCACTCCCGCTTCTCCCGCGACCGCTTTTGCTAAGAGGGTTTTTCCCGTCCCCGGCGGTCCGACTAAGAGAACACCTTTAGGAATACGCGCCCCAATTTTATTAAAACGCTCGGCATCCTTGAGAAATTCGACGATTTCCTTTAACTCGGTTTTTGCTTCCTCGGCCCCGGCCACATCACTGAAGGTAATCGGATATTTTTCGTCGTCTCCGTAAACTTTAGCGAGATTTTTGTTAAAAAGCAGCGATTTACGGGTGTCATCGTTGCGATAGAACAGAAACTGCATGGCGGCGACTAAAATTAAGGGAGGAACCACCCAAGCGAGGAGAGTGGTGATCCAACTGTTTTCGGCCACGGGAATCGCCTCGAAGATTACGCCTTTTTGCTGTAATAGTTGGGGTAATTGGGGGTTATCGACTGGAATCGTGGCAAAAACTCGTCCAGAGACTAGATTACTGCTTGTTTTGCTGCCCAGAGAACTAGAATCACCATAAAGGGGATTATTTGATTCTGGGGGATTAACGGGGGGATTACCCGGAATAGGCAGGGATTCTAAAGGATTTTTTAATTGATAATAGATGACTTGATTGCCAATTCTGACCTTACTGATGTCGCCCCGTTCCACTTTACTGATAAATTCGCTGTAGGGTTCGAGGGGAATATTGGACAATTCTGAGGGACGAGGGATAAAAAAATAGCCTAAAGCGGCAACACCAGAACAAATGATCAGGATTTTGCCTAACCGCGGCAACCGCGACCAGGAAAATTTATTATCTTCTTGATTAGCCATAATTTTTAGGGCAGGTGAGAGTGAAAATGCAAAGTTTATACTAACAATTCCCTGTCTCGATCGCCTTACCGATGGGATAGGATAGAGGATGGAATACTTGGTAGCGAGCGAGCGACAAACGAGAGAAATCCCATGAATTTAGTTAGCTTAGAGAACTTTCTCGATAACACTTCTTTTTTAGTCCTGTTTTTAACCATGCTGGTTTATTGGGCCGGGGCAGCCTTTCCTAGCATACCTTTGTTGCCCGGCTTGGGCAGCACGGGAGTGGCAATCGCTAATCTCTGTATCGCCGCTTTATTGGGGGCGCGCTGGTTAGAAGCGGGTTATTTCCCCATCAGCAATCTTTACGAATCTTTATTCTTTCTCGCTTGGGGTGTAACTGCGGTTCATTTAATTGCTGAGTACACTAGCCGCAGTCGCCTGGTGGGGGTGGTGACGACTCCTGTAGCCATGGTGATTACCGCTTTTGCCACTTTGTCCTTACCCGGGGAAATGCAAACTTCGGCACCCTTGGTTCCGGCTTTAAAATCGAATTGGTTGATGATGCACGTTAGCGTCATGATGTTAAGTTATGCTGCTTTGATGGTGGGTTCCCTGATGGCGATCGCTTTTCTGATCGTCACTAGAGGTCAAAATATCGAGTTAAAAGGCAGTTCCGTGGGTACGGGAGCCTATCGTCTGCAAAATAAGTTATCTACCACTCTTTCCGCCCCAATTTTCATGGAAACGGCTAACGGTGGCACAACCGCCCTTTTAACTCCCACCTTAACAGCGATGACGACTCTTTCGCCCCAACGTCTTAGCTTGGCGGAAACCCTCGATAATATCAGTTATCGCGTCATTGGTCTCGGTTTTCCCCTTCTCACTATCGGCATCATCGCCGGGGCAGTTTGGGCGAATGAAGCTTGGGGTTCCTATTGGAGTTGGGATCCGAAAGAAACTTGGGCGCTAATCACTTGGTTAGTGTTTGCCGCTTATCTCCATGCGCGCATTACCCGGGGATGGCAGGGAAGAAAACCGGCTATTCTAGCGGCCAGTGGTTTTGTTGTGGTTTGGGTATGTTATTTAGGGGTGAATCTTTTAGGTAAAGGCCTTCATTCCTACGGTTGGTTTTTCTAAATCAGTTATAGGGGTGGGTTGGTAAACCTGCCCCTCCTGACTTGAAAGAGGGTGTGGGGTGTGGGGTGTGGGGAAATGGGGAAGTAGGGAAGTAGGGAATTTCAACTAAAAACCCCAAAACCCCAAAACCCCAAAACCCTAAACCCCTAACACCCTAAACCCTGCCCCCTGTCTCCTGTCTCCTAACCCCACCAACAAACTTTTTCAGCCAACCATAAATAATTACAACTTCTCAAAACTTATAAAAAATGATCGAGCAGAAAACTACTATTAAAAATCTGGCTTTAATTGCAGGTGTGCATGGCAATGAACTAACTCCCGCTTATTTGGTTAAATACCTGCAAAACTCACCTAATCTCCTTGCTCGCAGCAGTTTTCAATCCTACAGTCTCATCGCTAATCCCTTAGCCCTAAAGCAACGGGTTAGATATATCGATACGGATTTAAATCGTTGTTTTAACCAAAAAGATTTAGTTAATCCCGATTGTCAGCAATACGAACAAAAACGAGCTAAAAAAATAGTCAAAGAAATCCGAGAAAAATCCATCGATTTATTAATAGATATTCACAGCACCACATCTAACATGATGCTGGCGATTATTTATTCTAACCCCCATCCTTGGCTATTAAAACTCTTTACCTATCTGACTAAAATTAATCCTGAGGTACGCTTAATTTATCATCCCGTCAGCGAGGAAGAAAATCATTTTCTGAAAGGAATTTGTCCCCTAGCTTTTACCCTAGAAATCGGTCCAATTGACCATGGTATCATCTGTCCCTATCTTTTTCGTCAAACCGAAACACTTATCTATCAAATCCTAGACTATATCGAACAGGAAAATTATCTGGCAGCCCATCTCGATACTTTCAGCGAATCCCTAATAGTTTACCAACGTTTAGGCTCGATCGATTATCCTAGGGATGAACAGGGTGAAATTAAAGCCATGTTACATCCTGAGATTCTTCAACGAGATTATCAGGCAATTCAACCCAATCAACCGATTTTTCTAGGATTTGATGGTCAGGAAATTATCTATCGTGGGGAATCTGAATTATATCCTATCTTTGTCGGAGAATCTTCCTATAAAGAAAAAGGAATCGCTCTTTGTTGGACAGCAAAAAAACAAATCGATATTAATTAGTACCAGACAGCAGTTTTCCTGACAAAAAACCGGTCTAAATAAGGGAAAAGCCACTATGACCTTTACTTCTGATTCTCTTTTAGCTGAACGTTACCAACTGCAACAACGCCTAGGCAATACCGCTATCGGTCGTCAAACTTGGTTAGCTATCGATGTATTATCCCAAGAATCGGTAATTATTAAACTCCTCGCTTTTAGTCCCCAGATGGAGTGGGAAGAATTAAAATTATTTGAACGGGAGGCAGCCGTCTTAGCTTCTCTCCATCATCCCCGTATTCCCCGCTATCGCGATTATTTTTCCCTCGATAAAAATCAAGGTGACGGGATTCCTTGGTTTGTGCTTGTACAAGATTATATACCAGGAGAATCCCTAAGCGATCGCTTAGAAAGGGGGCAACGTTTCACCGCTACGGTAATTCGGACTATTGCCCAAGAAGTTCTCGAAATTCTCATTTATTTGCACGAATTATCGCCCCCAGTATTACATCGAGATATTAAACCTAGTAATTTAATTATTAACTCAGAAAATAACGTTTATTTAGTAGATTTTGGGGCAGTCCAGTCCCGCGGTGCAGTAACAGGAGTTACTTTTACTGTGGTGGGGACGAGTGGTTATGCACCCCTAGAACAATTTTGGGGCCGGGCAGTTCCCAGTTCTGATTTATATGCCTTAGGTATGACTTTAATTCATTTATTGACGGGAATTGTCCCCATAGAATTGCCCCACCGCAACTCTAAAATTCAATTTCGCCAACTGGTGACAATCGATGATGATTTAAGCGATTGGTTAGAAACTATAACCGATATAGCGGTAGAAAAGCGGTTTAAAAGTGCCAGAGAAGCTCTGAAATTTCTCCAACATCCCTACTATCGCCAAGCATCAAGTTTAATCGATCCTAAGAAATTACCAAAACCTCCCCACAGTTCCATCCGTATTGCTAAACACCGGGATAATTTAGAGATTAATTTACCCCCAAAAATTAAGCTACCTTCCGATGCAGCTACTCTCTGGTCTTTGGCGATTGTCCTTACTGTCAGCATCTTTATCTCCCCAATTCTTACCTTTATTATAGCTCTAATTGGTTTTATTTGTTTGCGTGAGATGCAATTAATTCTTACCCCTCAAGAAGTTTTAATTAAATATAAAATCTTCAATTTTATCTACAAAAAATTTGCTTTTAAAACTCAAGATTTATGGGGTATTTTTCTCCATAGCAACGGCACAGAAGGTAACTATCAGATTCGTCTGCGGACGGCTAAAAATTATTATCTTATCGGTCAGAATCTCCGCGAGGATGAATGTCTCTGGTTAGGACAGGAAATCCAAGATTGGTTAAATTTTATCAAATATAGCGTTTCTCCTCAAGATGATGTGTAACCTGACAGGGTATCATCGACCGTCTCCCCAAAACGAAAACTTTGCACCTCACCATGAAGATAACTGAGAATCAATTCAAGAAATCCCCGGAATTAGTCGGTAGGCATTTTTCCCTTTTTAACCTTAATCTTGCAGAGATCACCCTATCTTGATAGAATAATAACTGATTGGCATTCCCTCGGCTACAAGGCGGCAATTATTAAATCGGATTAGTTAGTTATTAATGGAGAATTAAAAATGAACTCTGAAATTTACAAAAAAGTCAGCTTGTTAGTTGTGTATCAAGGGGTTTTTGATAATGCTATTGGCCAGGCATTTATTACCCTATTAGCTACGGATAATGTTGCCGATTTTCTCAAAGCTTATGGTCAATTGTTTCAAGCTTTAGCATCCAGAAATATCAGTTGGAATGATTTTCTAATCGAACAAATTTTATTAGATGATAATCCCTTTAGTCAACAGGTACAGAAAAAAAGTGTTTGGGAGTTACCCGAATCTTTAATTAATGGCGTTAAACAGGATTTATCTATCCTCCAATCTCTTTATAACTCTAGCATTTATAGCTTAAGTAATTCGACAGTTTTTGAACAAATTAAATTTCTAATTTTCCCCGCTTGGGAAGTGGACAATAAATTAGAAAGTTTCCTCCATTCTAGTTTAGATTGGACGGAATTAGTCGAAGATCTAGCCGATTATTATCGTGAGTGTGGTACAGGAATTTTTGCCCGTTATCAAGCTTTAAGGTGGCAAGAAGGCAGATTACAAGGAATTACTCATCCCGATCCCGTACAGATTCAAGAAATAGTCGGTTATGAAATGCCTAAGGAAACCTTGATTAAAAACACTGAGTTTTTATTGGCAGGTTATCCCGCTTTAAATGTCTTACTCTATGGCAGCCGTGGTTCAGGAAAATCCTCTTTAGTCAAGGGATTATTGCAAAAATATCATAGTCAGGGATTGCGCTTAATTGAAGTGGCAAAATCGCAATTAAAAGACCTACCATTAATTATTGAAATCTTGCGAGATTTGCCCCAAAAATTTATTATCTTTGTCGATGATTTATCCTTTGAAGAAGACGATGAAGCTTTTAAAGCTTTAAAAGTTGTTTTAGAGGGAAGCATCACCGCTAGACCGAAAAATGTCGTAGTTTATGCCACTTCTAATCGCCGACATTTAGTCAGAGAATTTTTTGCCGATCGACCCCGACCAAAAGATGGGGATGAAGTGCATAATTGGGACACAGTACAAGAAAAATTATCCTTTAGTGATCGCTTTGGTTTAACCCTAACTTTTGAACCTGCTAATCAAGAAAAATATTTAAAAATAGTGCGTCATTTAGCAGGTTTAGCTAAATTAAAAATTAGCTTAGAAGACTTAGAATTTCGTGCCAAACAATGGGCAACCCAACATAATGGGCGATCGGGAAGAACTGCTAGACAATTTATTGATTTTCTGCAAGGGGAATTAGCATTAAATAAGTAGCATTAATTGTGTTATGATTAAATAAAAGAAGCTCTAATCTAGAAAAATGTTGACTCAATCTCCCCCCAAAACTCTCAGCTTAGAAGAATATCGTAATTTAGAAACTATAGCCGAGGTTAAACACGAATATCACGACGGGGAAATTATCCAGATGACAGGGGGAAGCATCAATCATAATAGTATTCTCATTAATCTGATTGTCCTGCTAAAATTAGCTTTAAGAGGAACTAATTATCGTCTTCAATCTAGCGATCTACGTCTATGGATACCCCAATATAATCGCGGTTTATACCCAGATTTAATGATCATTGCGGGGGAACCATTATTTAGTGATAATCGCAACGATGAAATTTTAAATCCCTGTTTAATTATCGAAGTTTTATCCCCTTCCACCTCCAGTTATGATCGGGGTGATAAATTTCGTTATTATCGTTCTATACCCCAATTAAACCAATATCTTCTCGTCAGTCAAGGGGAGATACTAATAGAATCCTATAGCAAAACATCAGAAAATCATTGGTTACTGCAAGAATACATCCCAGCTAGGGGAATTATCTCTCTGGATTCCTTAGGAATTAGCTTAAATCTTGCCGATATTTACGAAGGAATTGATTTTAATCTCAACTCCTAACTTTAGCTATCTTTTAAGAAGACGTACTAAAAACAATTTTACCATCTTTTACCGCTACTAAACGCAAAGTTAAAGGTCCAGATGTATTCGTTTTACTAGCAGCAATTGCCTCAAGTGTCTCGATAGAATTACCCGACTTTTTGACTTGACCAATAAAGTTAACTACCGTAGTTAATAACCCATCTTCCACTTGAATTGACCCTAAAACTCCCGCACTTCTAGCGCGAAATTGAGCCGAAGCTAAAAGTAAATCTAAGCGCTTTTGTAGGTCTTCTTCTGTCATATTTTGGGGATCGATGGAAACGGCAGCGATTACCTGTTTCTCCTCAAAAACTCTTTGATTGGGAACCACATCAGCAAAGACACGAATCTCGCTTTCTCCTAAGACATAATTACCTGCTGAAAGGATTCTCACCACATATTCTTTACCGTCCTGTAATTGTTGACTTAACTGTTCTACCTGTGCTTTTGTGATCTTAACTAAACGCTGGTCAAAATTAGGCTGATTCGGTTGGGTGGCACGGATAGCATTCATATTCGCTTCTCGCAATAACTTATCAATAACAGCGACAATAGCTTGGGGATCAACAATACGAAAAGCTCCAAAAGATAACACCTGTCCCCGGAAAATAGCGATTTGTTTTTCCCGCAATTCTTGATAGGTTTGATAGTATTGTTCTAAAACTTCCACTTCCCGCTTAAGAAAAGCCATTTGGGTTTCTAAATCTTTTAATTTTCCCTCACGCTGTTCCAAAGCCAAATTTTTATCCACAATCGAGCGATCGAGTTCTCCAATACGTTGATCCCGGCGATCAATTTCTAGCTGTAGGGTTTTTTGTTGGATTTCCAACTGTTGAAGTCGCGCTTGTCTAGCTGTTAATAACTTTTGTTGATTAGCCAACTCTTTATCTCTAACTTGAACGGTGGTTTGTAGTTGATTTATTTGACTAGAAAGAATTGATTTTTGTTGGAACAATTGATCCCGTTGACTGGTTAACTGTGCCTTTTGATTAGTTAAAATGACTCGTTCATTGTTTAAATTAGCCACTTCCTTACGAAACTTTTCCAACTGTCCCGAAACTAATCGCAAACGTTGACGAGAAGCTTGATAATTTTTGTTAAGAACCTCTAGACGTTTCTGCACAGCTATCTGTTCACTTTTAGCCGTTTTTAAAGCCTTTTCCACCTGATTTTTCTGTTCGGTGGTTTTTCTTACCTGACTTTCCAAATCCTTAATAGCGGCACGACGTTCATTTAAAAGACGATCCAGTTCAAAAACCCCTTGACGCAGGGATTTACTAGAAGCAAACAAGACAATTAAAGTCGAACCGGCGATCAAAATTCCCGTTACAATCGTCATTAAAGTTGCGGTTTGTTTCGGACGCAGATTAAATAAACGCATCCTTTTCTTACCGATACGACTCCCTATGCGATCGCCAACTGCCGCTATCAGACCACCTAAAACCACGATGGCCAAAACTAAAATATAAGCGCTAGTCATCCAGAATTTAAGTAAATTGTTGACTGAGAGCGACGGGATTATGGACGGTAATTTTCTTCTTGTAAATTGAGACCATTTCTTGATCCCGCAGCTCTCCCAATAAACGGGTGACAGTGACGCGGGTAGAACCGATCGCTTCTGCGATCGCTTGGTGAGACAATTTTAGATCAACCCGGATGCCATCGGTGGTGGGAACCCCAAAATCACGACAGAGAATTAATAAAAAACTGACCAAACGTGAACCCATATCCCGGTGAGCCAAGGTTTCGATCATCATTTCCGTTTGCAGAATCCGCGAGGACAACCCCTGCAACATCAACATTGATAAATCGGGATTATTGCGGAGGGACCTTTCTACCTGCTCGATCGGGGCCGAGAGTAATTCTACCGGAGTAAAAGCCACGGCATGATAAAAACGATCCGATCGCTGACCGGTGAGTAAGGATAGCACACCAAAGACGCTATTTTCCCGCAGTAGAGCCACGGTAATTTCTTCTCCCGCTTCATAGACTCGCGATAACTTAACCGCTCCTTTAAGCAAAAAATAGACTCTTTCGGCCGGATCTCCCGGGAAAAAGATAGTTTTGCCACGCTCGAACAATTCCACCACCGGGGGGAAATTGCCGCTGCCGATTCGACGGAACACATCTGCTAGGGGTTTATCTTGTATTAATGATAAGTCCATCTCACATCCAAAAAAGGGGAAAATTGTTTTTATTATGCAACGAGTTTCACCTCTATTAAACATAACCGCTGCCTAAACTGGGAAAAGTTTTGGGCGCTTTTTGCCAGACAATGGGGAAGGGGTGATCATTGCTGCCCCCTTATCTGTATCCCTATTATACCGAATCTCGCTGGGGTCGGCTATTGGGGAGATTTTTGTAAGAGAAACGAGAACTATGTTAGATTTAACGGGAAAAAACGCCCTAGTGACAGGAATTGCCAATAATCGCTCGATCGCTTGGGGAATTGCCCAACAACTCCATCAAGCTGGTGCAAATATCGGTGTCACCTATCTCCCCGACGAAAAAGGCCGTTTTGAGAAAAAAGTGCGAGAATTGGCCGATGAACTTAATCCCGCTTTTTATGTCCCCTGCGATGTCCAAAATGACCAACAGGTAGAAGATACTTTCGCTACAGTGGCGGAAAAATGGGGCAAACTGGATATTTTGATTCACTGTCTCGCTTTTGCCGATAAAGAGGGTTTAACGGGCGATTTTACCGCCATTCCTCGGGAAGCTTTCACTAAGTCCCTAGATATTAGCACTTTTTCCCTAACCCGTCTAGCGCGATCGGCTAAACCTTTGATGACGGAAGGGGGAAGTATTATCACTCTTACCTATCTCGGCGGTGTAAAAGTAATTCCTAACTATAATTTAATGGGGGTAGCAAAAGCTGGTTTAGAAATGAGTGTTCGCTATTTAGCCGCGGAATTAGGTGGCCAAAAGATCCGAGTTAACGGTATTTCCGCAGGTCCAATTCGCACCTTAGCATCTTCGGCCGTGGGGGGAATTCTTGATATGATCCATCATGTGGAAGAAATCGCGCCTTTACATCGCACGGTGACACAAATTGAGGTGGGAAATACGGCCGCTTTTTTAGCCAGTGATCTTTCCAGTGGTATTACCGGACAGATTATTTATGTAGATTCCGGTTACGAAATTATGGGAATGTAGTTTTATTCAGTTATTAGTTATTAGTGTCACGAGGTTCTGAAGGGGGATTTTTGACTTCTTTGGGGTTAATTGCGATCGGACTGAAGGTTCGTTTAGTTTTTTAACAATCCATTGCTGAAGAATGGCCGGTGCATCTGCATCAAGCATTTCACCGCGAACCACATCGGGAATGATAATCTGTCCAAATAAGCGGGGGAATAGGTCGATCTGGTCAATGAGCAGTAAATAGTTGATAGGTGAGGTATCAGAAACGACTATCATAAAAGACTATGATCGTGTTTGTTGCGAAGTTGCTGAAGAGTCTTGCGATCGCTCTCTAGATCGACTTCATCGTAATGTAAATCGGTATCATGGTTTTTTAAAAAAGCATCCACCACCCAACGAGAAGATAGACCTAAAATACTTCCGACCTCAGCACTGGTGATTTTTTCCGATCGGTAGGCCTGCACCACCAAAGCCTCTAAAATTTCACGGGGAAGATTATTGTAGTTGTAATGTTGAAGCAATTCATCGGGAATATCGATAGTAATTTTCATGATTTAGCTTCCTTTTTTTTGGGGTTTACTGATAATGTTTATAGAACATAGGTTGGATTGAAGCATGAAACCCAACGCCCCCATTCTACACCTTCTCAACAGAATTTAGTATAACTTTTGGATATGGATAAAGCTGGTATTCCTATTAGTTCGCTTCAAATAATTTCCGAATCTCTTTAATAGAAATATAGATACCGACAACAGCACCTAGCAAAAGAGGGATTTGACTATCCGAGCCAAGGCATTTCTGAAAATTTTCATCGGTTAACACTTTATAGACCACCTTAAATAGTGTAAATGCAGTCCACAAAGTTAACCCAGAAACGAAAAGAATTTCTAGATAAGATTTATTGTTTCCCCGTCTTGGCTGTTTTTTTGTAACCAGTGCCACGCTTGCGGTAATGACCAAAGTTCCGATTAACAAAAGAAAGTTTTCAATGTTAACAATCTTCATCAAAAATTTATGCTGATTTTGTTTTTCTAAAGGTAATATACCATCCGCAGCCCGCCGCTAATATCGCACCAATAAACGCGCCGTAAACTCCCGCAATCGCTCCCCCTAGGGCCGCACCTCCCACCGTCACCACCATCAGGCGATCGGCTTTATCCCAAAATCGAGAAGAAGTAGCACCCCCCTTATCAAGGGGGAATCGGGCTAATTTTTGGGCAGTTTTTACCCAATCTTGGCTAGGAATAACATCATTAATAAATATGGTCTCGAAATCTAAACTATCGGGAAAAATGAAGCTTAAACTTTTGGTGCGTTCTTGGTTAGCATAGGCTGCGTCTAATTCTTCGATCGCTTTTTTATAAGCTTTTTCTAGGGGAGGATAACCCTTGACAAGTTGCCGCAATTGTGTTGCTGCCTGGGGTTGTTCTTCCCTTAGTAATCGTCTAATTGCTTCGAGCGATCGCTGTAGATATTCTGGCAAGGGTTCAGTCTGCTGTGCGAGGGCGATTAGCAGCGCTTCAAGATCGATAATTGTTTTGGGAATTTCCATAAGTTTAGTCCTGTCCAGTCAGGGTATAGGCTGCCCAATGGTAAGGATCGCTATATTCTGTTAGTTGATCTAGCCCTATTGTACTGCCTTCCTTCAAAGTATTCGCCGCCCTCACCTCCAGTCGATCGACCCCTTCCATTAGGGAGGGAAGTAGCCGAAGTTGCTCGATCCAGTCAGCTAGTTGCTGCCAAGTGATGTTTTTTAACCAATTTTGTGTATTTTTCAGAGCTAGAGCCGGGGATTCACCCGCTAATAATCTTTGATAGAAGTTAATCATAAACCAGGAGCTAGAAATTTCCTTCACCGGCCAGAGGGTACTGACCACATTAGTCGCACCCGCTGCCCGGAAAGCACTGACGAGGCCGACGTATTCGGTGTTAATGCCATCCTTACCGGTGAGAGCGGTTTCACAGGCAGCCAGACAGACGAGACGGTAACTAGAGAGGTTCAGTCCGTTGATATCCCGGACGGTCAATAAACCATCGCTAAGGGCGATCGCAGAGGCTTGGGGGCGAAAAGAGTCATAAAAGCCGTGACCGGTGAAATGGAAGGTTTTATAGGCATTTTCGAGGGCTTTGCGGACATTTTCCCGTGAGGCCTTTTTCGGGCTAATTCTCGCGCTCGGTTGCAGGATATGGCTAATAATTGCCGATTCCAGTTGGGCGAAATCCATGGGTTTTTGCTCCGTTTTGGGGTCTTCGACACTGAGGAGGGGAGAATAGGAGAAATCGCCGGACTGGGGACGCAAACCGACCTGAGCAGAGGGGAGATAGGTAGCGGTGTATTTTTCGGGGAAGAGGGTATGTAGGGGGAAGCGGTGCAGATCCCGGTGGGGGATGAGAATGAGGGAATTAACGGAAACCGGCAAATGTGCGAGAATTTTATCGATCTGTAAAATCCGCTTTAATTGGGCAAAACAGTTGTTAAGTGACAATCTCCAAGGGTGATTTTGTTTATTCTCCGTTTCTTTTTTACTAGCATAGTCGCGGTATTGTTTATCCCATTCGGTTAACCAAGTCCGAAACTGTCGCGCCTGTTGATAACGTTGCTCTCTTTCCAGAATTACGGGATCAGCGTCTGCGGTGATAATAAAGGTGGTGAGATTGTCCTCGCTGAGATACCAGTAAATAATCGCCTTATCCGGACTTGTCAGGCTTTGGATAGTGGCATAATCGGGACTGGTGGGGTTTTCTTGCCAATTATCGAGAATCCAAGTCAAACAACGATTTTTATAAAATTCTGCCTGTTCAATTGCGTCTAGGGGATGATTTTCCTCGATCAGTAAATCGATTTCTAGGTGACTAAAACTGCTGAATTTTGCCTCAAAAGCTGGTTTATCGCGTTTCTGGGCGCGTAGTCGGGTGAAAAGGTCGCGTCCCTGTTGTTGATAGAATCGCGCTTGAGTGATTTCCTGTAAGGAAAGATGAGCGCGGATCAATCCTTGCAGAATTTCTAAATGATCTTCGGGGAAGTCTTTTTCGGTGAGAATCGGTAAAGCGATTTGATAATGTCGGATTGCGTCGCGACAATAGGGACTAGCTTTCTCTTTATATCGGGAATGTTCCAGATAAGCTTCCCCTAGATAGCGATAAATTTGCCCCCACGGAGGCGATCCTTGAACGAGGTGGGGAAGTGCCTCCCGGAGGCCGAAAAGATGGGGTTCTCGGTCATTAAGGGCTACTATCGGTTTACGATAAATGAGAGCTTCTAGACTAGGAGTAGAAATGCGATTTTTGCTCAGAGAACAAATGACCCACCCTCGGCCGTACCAAGCTTTATGGTCATCGGGTTTAATTTCTAAAGCTCGATCGTAGGATGCGATCGCTTGTTCATACCTTCCTAAATTACCTAACGCATTCCCTCGGTTGTTCCAAGCTTTATGGTCATCGGGTTTAATTTCTAAAGCTCGATCGTAGGATGCGATCGCTTCTTCATCCCTTCCTAAGTTAACTAACGCAATCCCTCGGTTGTTCCAAGCTTCATGCTTATCGGGTTTAATTTCTAAAGCTTGATCCCAGGATGCGATCGCTTGTTCATACCTTCCTAAATGACCTAACGCACTCCCTCGGCCGTTCCAAGCTTGATGGAAATCGGGTTTAATTTCTAAAGCTTGATCGTAGGATGCGATCGCTTCTTCATACCTTCCTAAGTTATCTAACGCAACCCCTCGGTTGGTCCAAGCTTCATGCTTATCGGGTTTAAATTCTAAAGCTTGATCGTAGGATGCGATCGCTTCTTCATACCTTCCTAAGTTATCTAACGCAACCCCTCGTTTGTTCCAAGCTTCATGCAAATCGGGTTTAAATTCTAAAGCTTGATCGTAGGATGCGATCGCTTCTTCATCCCTTCCTAAGTTACCTAACGCAACCCCTCGGCCGTACCAAGCATAATGGTCATCGGGTTTAAATTCTAAAGCTTGATCAAAGGATGCGATCGCGCCGATAAAATCCCCATTGATTACTTTCTGGTATCCTTGCTCAAACCAGAATTCGGCATCCTGAACAATCGGGGTATTATTAGCGGTGGATAGTCCCTGAGTTGTCGAAGTTTTCCCTTGATTCAAAAGTTGATATAATTTTTGGACTTTCGTTAAATCCGTCTCCTTTGAGCCTAGATTTTCCCCCTCCACACTGGAAACATCCCTCACCGCGTCGCGTAACTGGAGGCTAATCCGTTGGGATACTTCCCCCAGATTTCCCGTCATCACTTTCCCTAAAGCCGCCAAATCCTGCGCTAAAGTTTGATAATCTTCTGGATACTGTAGCCATTCCTCGCTTTTGACCCCTAGCCACCGCGCCAGCTTTTTATCGTCACAATAGCGACTGTATAGCCATCCCCGTAACCCACCGGTAGTGGTTCCCGCCGCCACCTGCTCGAATAAACCCATCAATATCCCTTCATATTCGCCATCGCTGGGTTCTGGAGGGGATTTTTGGACTTTTTCGGGGTTAACTGCCTTCGGACTGCCTATAAAGAGCGATTTTAGCCAATTCCAGAGCTTTTTTAGTAAGGATATCATCCAAGAAAGGGGGAAAGGAAGATAAGGAAATTATATCGTTGCTGCCGAAATCTGAAAAATACCCTAGCGATCGCTCTCTCCCGGCGAACGAGCCACTTCTAAGACCTGTTCGAGAGATAATCCCAGAGAAGCGGCGATTTCTTCGGGATTAACCCCCGCTCGCAATAATAAGGGAACAGAAGCCAATTTTCCGATGATTTCCCCTTCTTGGCGACCTTCTTGGCGACCTTCTTGGCGACCT
>VYKW01000108.1_pt1 | contig 36530 bp, 47 predicted proteins | sample 5114451 | NCBI WGS metagenome assembly VYKW01 (sample SAMN12291784, study PRJNA351875) | freshwater metagenome | isolation source: freshwater lake | place: USA: Michigan, Gull Lake | collected 2013-08-08
GCGGGCGTGGCCTGCCACACGACCGCGCGCCCGTGTGGCAGGCCACGCCCGCCCCCTCGACGCGCACCTTCATCCAGACCGCGTCCTGATCGCAGTCGATACGCATTTCCTCGATCCGCAGGAGGTTGCCGCTTTCCTCGCCCTTCTTCCATATTCTGGACCGCGAACGGCTCCAGAAGTACGCCGTCCCCGTATCGACAGAGAGGCGCAGCGCGTCCGCGTTCATCCAGGCGAACATCAGCACTTCCCCTGTCGCCGCATCCGTCGCAATGGCCGCAATGAGCCCATCGCTGTCAAAGCGGGGCGTTAGGGTCAATCCCTGTTCGAGAGCGGTGGCGTCGGGGGGCGTCGATTTAGGCATGATGCCGTCCAGTTTTAAAGCGCCTATATATACACTGAGCCCGGTTCGCCAATGGCGCCAACCGTGACGGAGAGCGAATGGCCGATCTCGACGACATCTACAACTTGAAAATCCTCGAACTGGCAGCTGCTATTCCCCACACCGGGGAACTGCCGGCTCCTGCCTTGCGCGGGGAAGCGCATTCGAAGCTGTGCGGTTCGACGGTTTCCGTCACGCTCACGCTCGACGCCACCGGTGAGGTCGTCACCGGTTTTGCCCAGAATGTGAAGGCCTGCCTGCTAGGACAGGCCGCCGCCTCCATTGTCGGACGCGAGATCATCGGCACGCCCTTATCCGAGTTCCGTGACGTGGTGGGCGCCATGCGGCGGATGTTGAAGGAGAACGGCCAGGCCCCGTCCGGCCGCTGGTCCGATCTTTCGCTTCTGGAACCGGTCCGCGACTACCGCCACCGCCACGCCTCCACCTTGCTCATCTTCGACGCCATCGAACGCGCAGTGGCTTCCGGCGAAGGCGTCACACGCGCGGGCAACGGCGTGTCTCTGCGCAGCACCGGTTGATGGCTATGACGCAGTTGGCAAGAGCCCTGCTCAAAGCCCCGGTCCATCTTTACCGGGCCACGCTCCGGCCCTGGATTGGCATGGAGTGCCGCCACGCGCCCAGTTGCTCCGAATACGCGCTCGAAGCCATCGATAAGAACGGCGCCTGGAAAGGCTTCTGGCTCATGCTCTCGCGCATCGCCCGATGCCAACCCTGGGGCACACACGGCTATGACCCGGTCCCCGATCTGAGCGAGGACTCTCATCCTTTTGCGCCGTGGCGCTACGGTCGCTGGCGGCGTGTCAGTGAGCCTTGCGAACACGCATCCAAAGCGCCTTAAGCCGCGGTCGGCACGGCTTCGATGGCAGGAACGACCGGAGCAGCCGGCATGTCGATGGCCGCAAAGCGCTCAGCTTCGGCCGGCGCGTAGACCGTCTCGCGGCCGAGTTCCACCACCGTTGCGCAGAAATCGACGAGCGAGTCGAAGGCCCGCTGCGCGATATACTCGAACGCCTTCATCTCCCACACCGATCCGGCCTGCAGCAGTTGTCCCTGCAAAATCGTCTTAACCGTGATTTCCGGGCAGGCATCACTCTTCAAAAGCGCGGCCACATGGGGGGCAAGGGGCCCCGTCGGTTGCGGCATGGAGGCGGGAAAGCCATTCGAGTAGGCGGAGCGCTTGAACAGGTTTTCCGACGCAAACAAATCTTCAAGTTTGGCCTTCAGCGTCGGATCCACCACGGCCAGAACCTGGATGCACGGACGGTTCCGGCCCTGAACGACAACCATTCCTTTACGAATGAGAAGCTTTGGCGGCTGCATGCGTGATCCCCACAAAGGCCAGTGCGAGCAGACGTGCACGGGCCATTTCCGGACGCTAATCGACAGCGGTGAAGGATTGAGCCTCAGATTAGATACAATTTGAATGACCCGCCTACGCGTAGCGCGTGATTGCTCTCCTCGCAGCCGCTATGTGGCCTCGTTGGAAGCCCGCGCCATGCCGGCGCTCTTCCAAATCCCTTAGTCTTGTCCGCCGTCCGGCCTGACCTCAGGGCCTGGCGCGGTTAGATTACAACCGCCGGACCGGTCCGTCCGGGCCAGGGAGGCTTTCATGGAATTCGATTATCTAATTGCCGCTGGCGTTCTGCTGGCCACAGCCGCAACCGACGCTGCCTACGTGATGTTCACGTCCGCCGTCGTCGCCAAGCGCGCGCTGGCAGCCGCCAACTGGAGCAGTGCCTGGTATATGCTGTCGTCGTTCGCCGTGATCAGCTATACGCACAATTATGTCTACGTAGCCTTCGCCGTCGTCGGCTCGTGGATCGGGGCCTACCTCACATTGAAATTCTATCACCGCGAACCAGCAAATCCGCCGGGGCCGCTGAAACCAGCGCCATGACGATGGTCGTTCGGACACGCGTCGTCGCTAGACCTAGTTGGGCGCCGCATCCGGGACGTTTTCAGGAAAAACCAGCGTCACCGACGTGCCGTTGCGCCCCTCCAGCGTTAGTTTGCCGCCGAGTTGCTGGGCGAGGCCGTTGACGATGCGCCAGCCGAGGCCCTTCGATTTATCCGGATCGAACGCCTCGGGCAGTCCGCGCCCGTTGTCGGCAACGATGAGCCGCAACAAGCCGTCTCCAATCGGCTGCAAGGAGATCTCGATCCGTCCGCCCGCTTCCGCGAACGCATGCTTCAGCGAATTGGTGAGCAACTCGGCTATCAACAACGAAAGAGTCGTCAAGCGGGTCAGGTTCAACGTCACGGTAGCCATGTCGACCTGAACGTCGACGTTCCGTGCACTCGTGGCATGCAGAATGTCGGAAGCCAGCTCCGAGATATGCGCCTCAACCGGCATGTGCGCGCGCATCGGATCATACAACTGGCGGTGAATACGCGACATCGACTCCAGCCGCAGGCGGGCATCGTCCAGAACGGCAACGGTCGCCGCAGCCTCGCCGCTCATCACCTTGCGCCTCTGCAAATTCAAAAGCGACGCAATGAACTGGATATTGTTAGCGACGCGGTGCTGCAGCTCCTGGAACATCACGCGCTGGTCGTCATTGAGCCGGCGGGTCTGCGCCTCTTCTTCGGTCAGCCTATCCGACGAGCGATGCATGAAGTGGATCAGAACGATGTCCACGCTGACGATGAACATATAGAACAGCATCGCGACCGAATTCGGCAGATCAATGTGGAATTGCCCAACCGGCGGAATGAAATAATACCAAGCCAGCACGCCGCTCATGACAGCTGAAAATATTCCCGGCCATAAGCCAAAGAAGAACGCAGTCAGGATGACGACGGGAAAGAATGTCAGAAAGGGGAAGCCAGAGGGCAGGTACGGATCGAGCGCATGGCGCAACAAAGCGGCCGCGCAACTTCCGATAAACGCGATCCCCAACCCGATGAGCACATGCGCGCGCAGCCCCCGCGTCGCCGAGACGAGCCGCATGGCGGATTGCAGCCCGCGTGACCGGCGCGGCAATTGTTGGATGGACGTCATTTCACTCTAGCGCTCGGCAATGACCTGACCTGTAACGTCAAATTATTGGCCCGTCCAGGCTCACCACGGCACATTTCGAAGCGGTGCGATGGTAAGAAGCCGCGAGATACATGAAAAAGCCGCCAGCAAAGGATGTCGCTGGCCTTGACAGCCCACTCCGGCTGGCCCCATGACACCGCCCTTAAACATGTCTTACGCCGCACCCGTATGCGGCGAGTGAGCAACAGGAGAGCGAGATGACCAACGTCACTTTGACGTTTCCCGACGGCGCCGAGCGGTCCGTCGCCAAAGGCACCACCGGCCTCGACGTCGCCAAGTCCATCTCCCCCTCGCTCGCCAAGCGCACCGTCGCCATGCAGCTCGACGGCGTCCTGACCGACTTGGCCGACCCCATCCAATCCGACGCGAAGATCAACTTCGTCTCCCGCACTGATCCCGCCGCCCTCGAACTGATCCGGCACGACGCCGCCCACGTCATGGCCGAAGCCGTCCAAGCGCTCTGGCCCGGCACGCAGGTCACCATCGGCCCGGTGATCGACAACGGCTTCTATTATGACTTCGCCAAAGCCGAGCCGTTCCTCCCCGAGGACATTGCGAAGATCGAAAAGAAGATGGCCGAGATCATCGCCAAGAACCAGCCCTTCACCAAGGAAGTCTGGTCACGCAACAAGGCGCGCGACACGTTCGCGGCCATGGGCGAGGGCTTCAAGGTCGAACTCGTCGATGCCATCCCTGAAGACCAGGACTTGAAGATCTACCGGCAAGGCACCTGGTTCGACCTCTGCCGCGGCCCGCACATGACCTCCACCGGCGCCATCGGCAAAGCCTTCAAGCTGATGAAATTCGCCGGCGCCTATTGGCGCGGTGATTCAACACGTCCCCAGCTCCAGCGCATCTACGGCACCGCCTGGGCAACCGAAGACGAACTCAAAGCCTACCTCACCCAGCTCGAGGAAGCCGAGAAGCGCGACCACCGCAAGCTCGGACGCGAAATGGATCTCTTCCACTTCCAGGAAGAAGCCCCAGGCTCCGTCTTCTGGCACCCCAAGGGCTGGACGCTGTTCCAGACCCTCATTGCCTACATGCGCCGCGCCCAGCAACGCGCCGGCTACATGGAAGTGAACTCGCCCGACATGATGGAGAAGTACTTCTGGGAGCTCTCCGGCCACTGGGAGAACTACGGCGAGAACATGTTTACGACCACGCTCCCCGACGAGCGCGTGTTCTGCTGCAAGCCGATGAACTGCCCGGGTCACGTGCAGATCTACAAGCACGGCCTCAAGAGCTACCGCGACCTGCCCTTGAAGATCGCCGAATTCGGCAAGGTCCACCGCTACGAACCGTCCGGCGCGCTGCACGGCATGCTGCGCGTGCGCCACTTCACGCAAGACGACGCGCACATCTTCATCACCGAAAATCAGATCATGGAGGAATGCCTCAAGATCAACGATCTGATGCTCGCCATTTACAAGGATTTTGGCTTTGAAGACATCCACATCAAGCTCTCCACGCGCCCCGAAAAGCGCGTCGGCGCCGATGAGTTGTGGGACAAGGCCGAGAAGGCGCTGGGCGACGTGCTGGACGAAGTGAAGCGCCGCTCCAACGGCCGCATCCGCACCGAACTCCAGCCGGGCGAAGGCGCGTTCTATGGCCCCAAACTCGAATACACGCTCAAAGATGCCATCGGCCGCGAATGGCAGTGCGGCACCACGCAGGTGGATTTCAACCTCGCCGGCCGCCTCGGCGCGTTCTACATCGACGAAAACTCGGACAAGAAAACGCCGGTGATGATCCACCGCGCCATGTTCGGCTCGCTCGAACGCTTCACCGGCATCCTCATCGAAAACTTCGCCGGCCATTTCCCGCTCTGGCTCGCGCCGTTGCAAGTCGTCGTCGCGACGATCACCAGCGACGCCGACCCCTACGCGCACGAAGTGGTCAATGCCTTGAAAGCCGCGGGCCTCCGCGTCGAAGCCGATCTGCGCAACGAAAAGATCGGCTACAAAGTCCGCGAACACTCGTTGGCCAAAGTCCCCGTCATCCTCGCCGTCGGCCTCCGCGACGCCGAAGCAAGAAACGTGAGCATCCGCCGCCTCGGCTCACAGGAGCAGACGGTGATGTCCCTCGATGAAGCCGTAGCAAGCCTGAAGGACGAATCCACCCCGCCGGATCTAAGGTGACTAAAATTCAAGTGCTCATCTTGTGATGTGGACGTCATAACGAATGATGTGAGTCTCCCCGCACCGCACCCACTCCCGCCGACCCGTCATCCCGGCGTCGATGCGGAGCATCGCTTCGCGATGACGGCCGGGACCCAGTCAACTATGAACGCGACGAACCGCGCATCCGCGTCCACCGCTGTGGACAATGCCTCACGAGCGATATCGCTGAAGCTTGTCTAGGTCCCGGCCGGCCTCGCTGCGCTCCGCACGCCGGGATGACGTTTGAGCGTGGGTAATAGCGAACGCCCGAGAGCCCAATCTTGCCCGCTCTTTTGTAACATGTTACGTTACGCCCATGGCAAAGTCTTCGACACCCGCGTCGCGCATGAGCCGTTACCGGTCCCGGTTGCGGGCCCAAGGCCTGCGGCCGGTGCAGATTTGGGCCGCCGACACGCGTTCCGGTAAGATCGCAGACGAACTGCGGCGGCAGTCTAAGCTGGTCTCGCGTCGAAAGAGCGAACGGGAGACCGTCGCGCTCATCGATGCGATCGGCGCCGCCGACGAGACGTGGTGAGCCGAGGCGACATTGTCGTCGTCTCCGCACCCGGAGATTTCGGCAAGCCACGACCTGCTGTCGTGGTTCAGACGGATTTTCTCAATCCGACTCACGCAAGCATTCTGGTTTGCCTTGTCACAAGCGACCGGGTGGATGCTCCATTGTTCCGCATTGTCCTGGAGCCGGGCCCCGAGACCGGGTTGAAAGCCCGCTCGCAAGTCATGGTCGACAAAGTCGTTGCCCTGGGCCGCCATCGGTTGAGTGCCCCGATCGGCAAGGTCGATGACGAAACCCTCCTCGCCATCAACCGCGCACTTGCTCTTGTTCTGGGATTGGTGGACTAGGCGGAATGGCGGCACACGGCCCCGCCTCAAATCTCCCCTGAAGCCCCATCTCGAAATACGTAGTGATCACCGGTTCCTGTGCCTCGAGCAGCGTAGCAAAGCCAACCCGCTCGCCACCGCTGTTCCGCACGGAACCGCTCACCGTGCGCGCGCATGCGAATACCACATCCCGAACCATTACCCCTGTTCCTGGCCACCACACGGAGTCTCCTCGAAACCAAGCCCCCGTTGACCCTAACGCCGCGCGCATCTTGTAACGCCCCCATGCTCTGCCGATCATGAAGCCAGCGAACTAAGGAGCCTCCCCGATGCTGCATCGCGTGCCGTTGCTCGCCATCCTACTGCTGACCTCCGCTCTGCCGCTCCCGTTACAGGCCGGCGGCCCGCAGCCCGACGCCGAAGAAGCCGCCAAGGCGCTGCTTCGCCCCGTCTGCGCCAACCCGGCCGAGCGCGAAAAGATCGTCGCGGCCATGATCAAGGCCGGCGGCGAATACGAGAAAGCAACCGCCAAGTGGGACATGGATCTCGCCTGCGAGCAGATCGATCTGCCGGTCAAACCCATTCACGACACGGCCGACCCCGCCCTGGATGCGACACACACCGACTGGATCTACGACGCCCGCTGGGCCCCCGACGGCCGGACGATCGTGACCGCCGGTCGCGACGGCACCGTGCGCCTGTGGGATGTGGAAAGCGGCAAGACGAAGCGCGTCATCGACCTGCGAAAACGGACTGAGGCAGCGGATACGTCCAAGAAGCCGGTCGACATCGACAAGATCGGCGAGCCCAAACAAGCCCCCATGGCCCGTGCCGCGCGCTTTCTGGACGGGAACAAATACATTGTGGTGACGGCCGACGGCCAGCCGGTGCATATCTTCGATACGGGCACCGGAGACAAGATCGCCGAGATCCCCTACTCGGGCTATGAGCCGATCTGGCCGCCGAATATCAAGGTGACGCCCGGCGGGCTCGTCGTCATCGGCGGTTATAGCGGTGCAACGGTCGTCTACGATACGAAGACCAAGGCGGAGCGCTTTCGTCTTCCCGCCGTGCGGGACGAGTATCCGCAGTTTGCCGTGTCGGAAGAAGCCGGGCTACTGGCTCTGGCGACACGCGGTGCGGAGCGCTCGGTCATGCTCTTGGTCTTCGATCTCGCATCAGGCAAAATCCTCTGGCAGGCCGAGGCGGAGGGCGATCCCAGTGCCGACGACCTCGCCTTCTCGCGCGACAGCAAACAACTGGCTGTTGCCGTGCGGGGCGTGGCGTACGTCTTCGGTATGGCTGAGAAGAAGCTCCTGCACAAGGTGCAGGTCTATCCCTCGTTCGGCAGTTTCGACGTCGCTTTTACCGCCGATGGCAAGGGTCTCATCTCCGGCCAGCGGCACGCCATTCTGTGGGACATCGCATCCGGAAAGCGCCTCCATCATTTCGGGCCGTTCAGCGATCTGTGTCACTCCCTCGATATCAGCCCGGACGGCAAATACCTGCTGACCTCCCATCTCGGCTCGGATGCGCGCATATGGGAGATCGCGACCGGCACGTTCGTCCGCCGCCTCGGCAAGGATGTCAAACCGCCGCGTTGAGCGCGGAGAGCAGCGGCCGGTGACACGCGCGGGCTGAGCGGGACAGTCATGTGTCTCGCCACCCCGCACGCACCCTCAAATCCCGTAAATGAAACGCACCAGCCCCTCGGGCATACGTTCCAGCACGAACGCTTCCCAATCCGACATGAGCCCCGTGAGAAACGCGATGCCGAGCACGATCAGCAACACGCCGAGCGCCGGCTTCAGCCACCGGTTCGCCGTCATCAGCGCACCGCGGTTTTTCATGAAGGCATCGCGCGAGACGAGCATGATGCCGAGCAACGGCGTCACGGTTCCGAGTGCGAAAACGAACATCACCGTCGCCGCATATCCGATCGACTGACCCTGCGCGGCAAGCGCAATTGCAGCGCCCAACGTCGGGCCAACACACGGCGTCCACACCGCGCCGAGGATCGCACCCAGAGCAAACTGCCCGCCCAACCCATCTGGCGAATAATTGGAAACCCGAGTCTGCAATCCGCCCGTCGCCACCGATGCGGCGACCGCAAACCGCTGCTGCAACGACGCAGAAAGCAAGATTGCGCCAAGCCCGATCATCAACACCGCCGCAATTTGGTTCAGTACCTGCGGCGTCAACCCAATGGCAAACCCCGCTGTTGCGACCAGCAATCCAAACCCCGTGAACGCCAGCACGAGCCCTATCGCCAGCGCATACGGTCCGTATTTATGCGACGACAGCGCGCCGCCCAGCACGATTGGTAGAAGCGGCAGAATGCACGGCGACAAGATCGTCACCACGCCTGCGAGATAGGCGATGAGCACATTGGTCATGACGGGGTCTCAAGAGGGGAGGGAGGAGACAGCGGCGCAACCAATGCCGCGCCGCTGCCGGTGCGCTTAAGCGCCCTTAGCAATGGCGGCGACGATCGCATCAGAGTCCGTCTCGCCGACGATCCGCGCGACTTCCTTCGATCCCTTGTACACGATGATGGTGCTCTGCTTCACGGCCTTGAAGCGCTCGACGGGCGCTGCGTCACCCTGGAAATCGACCGTTACAAACGTGGCCTTCGGGAACTTTTCTTGCGCAGCCTTGAGGCCTGGCTGCTGCGCCGCGCACGTCGGGCAGCCCTTCTTGAACACTTCGACCACGATGTGCTGATTGTCGGCCTGCGCCTTGTCGAACATTGCCATTTCGTAGGTGGCCTTCTGCTCCATCGCGATCACGGGCGCGGCAAAGGCAAACGTCAACCCGGCGAGGGCAGCAGCAACGGTGGCTTTGAGTGCGTTCATCGGCGTTTTCTCCTGTAAGCCTATGGGAGGCAGCGGGGCCTCGCTTGGCTATACGGAGCCGCCAACGCCGGGTTTCAGCCGGCGTCGATACGTATGAATGCCCACACGCGGGCACGCCACTTACGCGATCGGTTTCTTGCGCAGTGATGGCTTCTCAGGCGCAAGCGTCGGCCGCACAACTTGAATACGTCGCGGCGTTCCGATGCGCGGCGGTGCGGTGAAGTGTACGCCGATCCGCGCGCCGCGCCGCCAGATGACCTCGCACGCCGCCTCCAGCCCATCGAGTTCGATGATCAGAAGAAAGGTGTCGGGTACGTTGGACTGATCCACGTCCAGACGGGCGCCCGTATCTGAAATCTCTCGCACGACACAGGGCAAGGTGGAATGCCGCTCGTGAAACGCGATGATTCCGGACTTAAGTTGTTTGCGGCGGGGTGCGGATCGGGGATCGCGGGGGCTATTTGAAGGCATGCGAGACGGGCCTGTCCGGTTACACGCGGCTGATGTGCGAGCAACGCCGGAGTGGGCACCCTAGGCGCGACACCTAAATGACAAGTCTAGAAACGCGGTTGCGCAATAGTTAATCGCCGGCGCATGCGGGCATGCTACAGCAAATCCGCCACCCAAAGAAGGACGGGCCACCATGCCCCCTCATCCCCACAGCTACCGCAGTGATCCGGCGGTGCCCCCATTCGATGATAGCCAACCGCTCATCATCTTCGATGGGCACTGCGTGCTATGCTCGTCGGGCGTCCAATTCATGCTCGCGCGCGATCCCCACGGCACATCGCTCTTCGCTGCCATCCAAGAGGCCGTGCCGCAGGCGCTCTATCGCCACTACGGCCTGGATGCCGACCGCTTCGATACTTTCATGGTGCTCAGTAAAGGCATCCCCCATGTCAAATGGCAGGGCGTCCTGGCGGCCGGCCGCACCATGCCCCCGCCATGGAGCTGGCTGGCGGCATTGGGCCGCCTCGTTCCCCAAGCCATCGGCGATCGCATTTATGACTGGGTTCAGCGTAACCGCATCGGCTGGTTCGGCGCGCGCGACACCTGCTTCGTGCCCGATACGAGAGCTAGTGTCCGTCGACTCCAGCCGCACCGGCCAGCTGCCTAAGCCGCATCCGTCACCGGCGGTCGGCGGTTCTCACCCCAAGCATAAAGGCCGACACCTGCGAGGACGAGCGCCGAGCCGATCGCATCGGCCAGCGTGAACGGCTCGCCCAATATCCAAACCGCAAGCGCAATCGTCACCACTGGCGACACCGTCGAAATCATCGACACCGCCGCGCTAGAAATCCGCGCCAGACCGGCGTTGATCAGAAACGTCGGAAGTACGGTCGCGACGATCGCGCATCCCGCCGACAGCCACAAAAATCGCGGACTGGCGGCGAACGACCCGCCGCTCACCACGATCTGATGCAGGATGCAGAACACCGATGCCGACGCCAGCGCGACTGCCGTGAACAGCGCGCTCCCCATGGGTGTCATGAAGCGCTTGGCGTAGATCTGATGCAGCGCAAATGAGATCGCCGCCCCGAGAACAAGCAGAGTGCCGATCACCGTGTCGCGACCGCCGTCTGGCACATCGATCGCGAACACGATGGCGAGCCCCGTGTAGGTCACGGCAGCGGCGCCAAGTCCCGCGCGCGTGACGCGCTCACCATAGAGTACCGCGCTGAGGAACATCACAAAGAGCGGATAGGTGAAGAGAACGAGCCGCTCCAACTGCGCCGTAATAAACATGAGACCGGCAAAATCAAACTGCGACGCCACGTAGTAGCCCAGAAAGCCGACGAACGCCGCGCGCGCAAAATCAACCGGCTTCGGGGGTGGCTCCCCGCGCGCCCGCCGTTGCGCGTAAGCCCACACGCCAATCGCCACAAAGACCGGCAGCGAAAAGATCATGCGATACGCCAGCATCAGGGCTGCGTCCGCCTGCTCCTGATATGCCAGCTTGATGAAAATCGCCTTCGTGGAAAAGAAGGCAGCCCCCAGTGCGGCGAAAAGAATGCCAATAACGTTGAGACGAGCAGACATAGGATTGCAGCCTGGGGCGAGGTGAGACTGTCCTCATGCCCCAGGCCGCCGCACGGGTCACCGTGGCGGATCGCGCGCCTACGACTCCTCGCGTGCTGGCTGGCGATCTGGCGCCCGATCCGGCTTCCGGTTGGGATCGACGGGCGCCTCGAGCGGCCGGCCGACACCGGGTGCGGGTGGTGCAATCTTGTCGACCTCATTCTGGCGCGGATCGGCGGCCGGGCTCTCACCACCGGGATTTTCAGGGTTGGTCGGCGGAATGGGCGTGCGTGTCATGGTCATATCCTCGCTCACAGTGTGTGCGCGTGAAACGCCCGAACGCCCGCCGCCGTTCCCGTCAGTGACGCGGACCCGGCCCGTTGAAATACTGCGCCAGCTCCGCATCGATCCGCTGCGCCGCCTGCCGCCAATCGCCGGCCCGGCCCACAGCAGGCGGCTCCACCGTGATCACCGCCTCCTCCACATCTGGACCTGGCTCCGGCAGGTCCGGCAATTGCCCTTGAAGTGCATGCGGTGGCGGATCGATCGCAGCCAGATTGTCGCCCAGCTTGTCACGCTGCGGGTCGCGTGCTGGCAATGCGCACAAGCGTTGCGCCAAAACCTGCAACTCGTTCACGATCGCCTCGCGGCGCAAGGCATGCAGCATAGACACGCTGCGAACTTCTTTCAGCAATTGATCGTCGGCGCGGCGGATAGCTTCGGAGAGGTCGCGCACGAGATCGAGTTCGTTGCGTGAGGTTTCATTGAGCCGGGTGAGCAGCTCGTGGACGTTCTGCGGCAGTGCGCTCATGGAGTGTCCCTCGTGTCGTCATGCAGTCCGCCCCTTGGTAGCGAAATCGCCTGATTCCAATGGCCGAAAAGTGTTCGCAAGAGGGGTGTGAACGAGCATAACGCATGGGCGCGTTACTCGATCTCGTAGCGCTGTTTCAGCTCTTTGGTCCGCTGCTCGGTCTTCTCCGTCTTGCAGCCGATGATATCGACGGTGCGGCCGCTGCCGCCGCCCCAGAACTTCTCCACGTGATCCTCGCACTCCGCATCGCGAAACGCGATCCACGCCCGCTGCGAGGCGCGAAGCGCCTCTTCCCACGAGGCCTTGTCGAACGGCTGTTCGTCGATGGCCATTTCTGGGATCGAGGCAATCGCCTCCTTGTAGACGCGGTTCAACTCCGCATCCGCCTTCTCGAACTCGGCCCCCGCGCAATTGTTCATGTCCACCGTTGACATCGCCTCGGTGCAGTCGGCAGGCAACGGAGAACTGTCGCCGCTCAGAGCCCCTGCGGGAAAGGCAAAGATCAGCAGCGCTGTTAAAGAAAAACACGGCAGACCGCTTCGGCGTCGCATGGGTACCTCTTATTGCGTCAACACTTCCTTAACCACGATGAAGAAACGATGACGGCTCCAAAATGGCAAGACACGATCCGAGCCGAGGACAATGCCGCCAGTAACCGCTCGCCCTGCGTCCACCCAGCCGAAGTCATCGATCGCCTTCTTGGGTCCGCTTCCCCGCCGGACGCTCAAGCGCCGCCGGCCTGAAGACCCGATCCTCGTTCCCCTCGATCACCTGCGCCCGACGCAGGGGGCAGTCGGCATGAAGGCCGTCGCCGCCAAACGGGAAAAGGTCGAGCGCCGCGCCGATTCAAGCAAAGAAATCGTTCGGTATCTGGAAAAGCGCCCGATCCCCGCGGTGCGCGGCCCCGACATGGCGTTCTACATTGTCGACCACCACCACCTCAGCATGGCCTTGCATCAAAGCGAGGTAACGGAAGCCTTCGTTCGTATCATCGCTGATCTCTCGCGCCTTCCCCGCGCCCAGTTTTGGGGCCAAATGGCTGCGCGCGGCTGCCTGCACCCCTTCGATCACCACGGCCAGCGCATTCCCCCGTCAGCGCTCCCCACTGCCATTCGCCAGTTGAAGCGCGATGCGTATCGCGATCTCGCGTGGTCGGTGCGTGAAGCGGGCGGCTTCATCAAGTCGAACCAGCCCTACGCCGAGTTCCATTGGGCGAACTTCTTCCGCGCGCGCATCCCGCGCACATCGGTTTTGCGTGACTTCGAGCACGCCCACGACCGGGGCATGATGCTGGCCCGCTCCGAGGCAGCCGCCAACCTGCCGGGCTTCATTGGCATTGGCGACTAGGAGCCCTCAACCCCTTCCGCGATAAGGCGCGACACCCTGATCCGGCAGCCACACGCCGGCCGGCAATTCGCCTCGTTGCCAAAAGACATCGATCGGCATGCCGCCACGCGGATACCAGTAGCCGCCGATCCGCAGGAAATGCGGATTGAGAAGGTCGGCCACGCGCTTGCCGATTGCCACCGTGCAGTCCTCGTGGAACGCGCCGTGGTTGCGAAATGCGCCAAGGTAAAGCTTAAGCGACTTGCTCTCCACGAGGTAATCGCGCGGCACATAGTCGATAACGAGATGCGCGAAATCCGGCTGTCCCGTCACCGGGCACAGTGACGTGAATTCCGGTTGCGTGAACCGCGCCACAAAGAGCGTATCGGGATGCGGATTTGGCACACGCTCAAGAACGGCCGACTCCGGGCTATCGGGTAGCGGCGTTTGCTGGCCGAGCTGTGTCACCGGTGGCGCTTCGCGTCCCATGCCCTACTCCGCCGCCCGCGCCATTCTGTGCGGACCATTATAGACGACACCCTCGTGGCAGCTGTCGCGATGCACTTCGATCTGCGACAGTCCCGGCACGCGATTGTCGATCCGCCCCCAGATCCACATGGCAATGCGCTCCAGCGTTGGCGCCGAAAGTCCCTCGACTTCGTTCAGCATCCGGTGGTCGAGCGCGTCCTGACAATCCGCAAGCGCTGCCGATAGATCGTCGAAATGGAAGACGACGCCCGTCTCCGCATTGGGCTCCCCATCGATCCAGACGCGCGCCCGGAACGAATGCCCGTGGATACGGGAATTCGGATGGCCCGGAGGCGCGGACGGCAGGAAGTGGGCCGCCTCGAACAAAAAATCGCGGTAGATGCGCATGGGGGAGGGGAATAGAGGCCGAGTGCCGCGCATGCAAGGGGACCCTACGCCACGGTAAATGGGTGCCCGGTAGGGCCGGATGTTAGGGGATGCCGAGCACCTTGTGGGTCTGCACCGACAGCCGCCAGGGCGGGTTGGCCTTGCAGTAGGCGATGGCCGCCCGGGTATTGGCGGCTTGTTCCGGCCCGTCCATTGGCTGCAGGAAGCGGTGCTCGAACTCCAGGTCCGCATACTGCGCCGGGTCGATCCCCGCCTGCGGATAGACCAGCTTCAACTCATCTCCCCAGGATTGCACCAGCGGCTGCCCGGCCTTCGGGCTGACGCAAACCCAGTCGATCCCCTCCGGAACGGCCAGCGTTCCGTTCGTTTCGATCGCTATCGAAAAGCCGCGTCCGTGCAGCGCGTCGATCAGATCCTGGTCGACCTGCAGCATGGGCTCCCCGCCAGTCAACACGACCATCGCCGGTCCATGCGATGCCGTCACCGCCGCCCGGCACGCCCGGGCCAGCGCATCCGCCGTCTCGAATTTGCCGCCTCCGGGGCCATCGGTCCCGACGAAATCCGTATCGCAAAAGCGGCACTTGGCCGTTGCCCGGTCTTCTTCCCGCCCCGACCACAGATTGCACCCGTTAAAGCGGCAGAACACGGCCGGCGTGCCCGCATTCGCGCCCTCGCCCTGCAAAGTGTAGAAGATTTCCTTGACCTGATACATGCGCTCACACGTAGCCACACCGGGAACAGTGTCAAGCAGGTGGAGGGGGCAAATGCAGACCGAAGCGCGTACCTACAAGTACTTCGACCTGGCCATGGTCGCCTTTGTGGTCGTCCTGGTCTGTTCCAACCTCATCGGACCGGCCAAGGCAGCCCAGATCGACCTGCCGCTGCTGGGCGCAGTGACCTTCGGCGCCGGCGTCCTCTTCTTTCCCATCTCCTACATCTTCGGCGACATCCTCACCGAAGTGTACGGCTATTCCCGCACCCGCCGCGTCATCTGGACGGGGTTTGCGGCCCTCATTTTCGCCGCCATCATGGCCGCCGTCGTTGTGGCTCTGCCCCCCGCGCCGACCTGGGAAAATCAGAAGGTCTATGAAATCGCCTTCGGCAACACCTGGCGCATCGCGGGTGCCTCCATGATCGCCTACTTCTGCGGCGAGTTCGTCAATTCCTATGTGCTGGCAAAAATGAAGGTCGCCACCGCCGGCCAATACATGCGCACGCGATTTGTGGCCTCCACGGTCGCCGGCGAAGCCGTCGACAGCGCCATCTTCTATCCTCTCGCGTTCTGGAATTCCGGCATCATGCCGAACGAATTGGTGCTGACCCTGGTCGTTTCGCAGTTCATTGCCAAAACGGGCGTCGAAATCGCCTTCCTGCCGATCACGACCCGCGTCGTCACGGCCCTGAAAAAGGCCGAGCAGGAGGACCATTACGACCGCGATACCAACTTCAGCCCGTTTGCACTGAAAGAGTGAGGCAGCCCCCGCTTATCGATGAGTTCGAAGGCCGTTCGCACGCCCGCCGGCTTGTCGGGTAACTCCCCGTTGACGGGAAACAGGGTGGTCAGAACCGCGAAGGCGGCACTCGTGTGGATCAGGTGGCGCAGGGGGCTCTTGCAAAACGAACACATGGCACGCTCCCGGTTTGGAGTTTGCGTATTGTCCTGCAATTCGCCTTGGCCGTCGGTTCCGCGCGGCACAACGGCTGCGGATTTAGCCTTTGTTCACCAAGCATCGTAGCCCGATACTAACCACGCGCGGTGTATACGTCCTGTCAGTCGCAGAATGGGCCGGGACCGTGCAGAACCTTACAGTCAAGAACATCGTTTTGGCCGTTCTGGCGCTGACCATTTTTTACGGCGTCATAAACCTGCGGCCGCCCGGCGAGACGCACGCCCTGGGCACGTTTTCGAATGTTTCGCAGGGTCAAGCGCGCGACACACAAGGCAAGTCAACACACGAGACGGAAACGCGCCGTCCTGCCCGATCGCACCGTACCCACCCAGAGCCCAAGCACCCGCCCGTCGTGAAAGTTCTCGAACTGCCCGACAGCGAAGCGCTACGCCTCACCGAAAACACCTTCGTTGATCTCGGCTGGCGCCATTCGGCGAAGAACGGCGGCGAATGGGTTGGTCACATCGGCTCCGATACCGAGTACGTACCGCTGAACGCCGAGCAGATTACCGGCATGCTGAAGGAAGCACAGCTGAAGTCGCTTCCGCCGCCGCCCGCTCGACATCCTGCGCCGCCGCGCAGTGAGCCGAAGGAGGCACCTCCCCCGCCAGAAGCGATTAATCTCCTCAGCTACATGCCGATGCTCTTGGGCATCTTCGTCATGCTGTACATCCGCTATCGCATCATTCAAGCGACGTTGGACGCGGCGCAAAGCGCAACGGGATTGGTTCAACGCGCGCTGTCGGATCTCTTTTCGTCAAGAACAAAAGCGACCAAAGCTCAGCTTGCCGCCACCGGCGTTATCGCTTCACGCGCACCTGCACCCGCTACAACGAGTGGACATATTCAAACACGAACCAAGCGCAGCAGCACGGTCGTGCGTCCAGCCGCTGGCCTTTTTGGGATGTGGAGTCGAGCACGATGACACGCCCAAGCAAGCTCAAAGTCCTGATGGGCGTGAGCGTTGCACTACTGACCTCGTCGGCTGCGATGGCCGAGCCCACGGCTCAAGAAAGCCTCGGTCAACTTCTGGGCCGCGTCGGCAGTGGGGAACGCGAACTCCTGTTTTGGGTGATCATTGCCGTGGCTGTCGCTATGGGCACAATGCTCTTTGTGCGGCTCATTCCAGACGGGGAGTATCGCAACGATATCGATGACATGGCTCCCGACCGGTCGCATCTGTGGAACTCACCGCCCAAAGCGGATTGGCTGGAGCGCGCCGAATTCGAAATTGCAGCCTCCCCCGAACACGCTGGCCCCGTGCAGCAAATCCCAAAGGCCACTATCCGCAAGTTGAACGGCGATCGCAACAACCCGAGCGAATAGGGACAGTGGGAGTAGCGCAGATGTGGGTTGGAAAATGCCTGACGGCGATGGCCGTCGCAGGCATGGCACTCAGCGCTCCGCTCAACGACGCGGAAGCCAAGCGCCGCATCGGCAAATCCTGGGTCGCCAAGCCCTACAAAGCCCCCAACGCCGCCGAAAAGCGCATAGGGACAGCCATTCCGCTCGTGGTTCCCGGTGGTGCATTGGGATCATCCGCCAGAAAGCCGGTCGAGGTTGTCAAGGTCGTCGACCTTCCCGATGTCGCCGATTTCCAGCGTGACGATGGCTCCTACGTCGATCTTGGCTGGCGCTTCTTGGGCGAGACGACCGGCGAGTGGGTCGGCTACATCGGGTCCGACATCGACTATCTGACCGTTTTGCCCGAACAGTTGACGGCCATCATGCAGATCGCGGGAATCACACAGCTCCCCGAGCCGCCAAAGCGCCTTGGTCAGTCGGTCAAAGAGAGCAGCGGCGATCATGCCAAGTTTGGCAGCGCGCTGTGGATGCTCCTGCTGGCCGCTGCGTCTGTTTTCATCATGCGTGTCGGGCGCCGCCGTCTGTTGCCGGACGATCAAATCGGCGAAGCGAAGGGGGCAGCGGAACTGGCCGCAGACTGGATGACCACGGCAGAGAGCCGCATGGCGCCTGCCGGCGCACCCAGGACATCCTCGCCGATGCGCGCCTCCACAGTGGTCCGCGGTGGATCATCCGCCTTTGGCCGCCGCGCCTAGAGCGCGTCAAGCCTTCGCCACTGCGCGTAGCCGTTGGCGCGCAGGTGACAGGCGGGACACGTGCCGCAGCCGTAACCCCAGGCATGCTTGTGGGTCCGTTCGCCGAGATAGCATGTGTGAGAATGCGCGATCACAATGTCGGTCAGCGCCGCACCGCCGAGCGTCTGGGCCAATGCCCACGTCCTCGCCTTGTCGACGAACATCAGCGGTGTTTCGATTGTGAGGGGATAATCGAGACCGAGCGCGAGCGCCTCCTGCATCGCCGTCAACGTGGCCTGCCGGCAATCCGGATAGCCGGAGTAATCCGTTTCGCACATGCCGCCGACGATTGTGCGAATGCCGCGCCGGTAGGCGAGTGCGGCCGCATACGTGAGAAACAGCAGGTTGCGTCCGGGCACGAATGTGTTTGGCAGCCCGCTCTCCTGAAACGCGATTTCGCGCTCCCGCGTGAGCGCCGTTTCCGATAGCCGTCCCAGCTCCGGCAGCGCGACCATCGTATCGGGTCCGAGCCGCGCGCCCCACGCGCCGATCTTCGCAATCTCGTCACGAATGATCCCGCGCTGGGTCAGTTCCACCAAATGCCGCTGCCCGTAGTGGAAGCCCACGGTCTCTACGCGCTGATACCGCTCGAGCGCCCAAGCGAGGCAAACCGTAGAATCCTGGCCTCCGGAAAAAAGCACGAGCGCGGACGGGGCGGCGGTCACGTCAATCGTCTCCTTCAACTTTGGTGCAACAGGTACGGGCGAGTCGTCGGCGCCACTGCCCGTCCGGGTAGGACAATGTCGCCCTCGGGGGCTTTGCAGCGGTCACATGGGAAGGCTACAACCCGGCGCAGATTCACGCGAGGGGGATTGGACTTGGATGTCCGCCAGCCTCGACCATGAGAACAGGAACATACCATGACTGCCATCGTCGACATCCTTGGCCGCGAAATTCTCGATAGCCGCGGCAACCCGACCGTCGAAGTGGATGTCATGCTCGAAGACGGCTCCATGGGCCGCGCCGCCGTCCCCTCCGGCGCGTCGACCGGCGCGCATGAGGCCATCGAATTGCGCGACGGGGATAAGTCCCGCTATCACGGTAAAGGCGTTCAGAAGGCCGTCGCCGCCGTCAACGGCGACATTTCCGATGCCATCATCGGCATGGACGCCGAAGACCAGCGCGGCATCGACACCGCCCTCATCCAACTCGACGGCACCTCCAACAAGGCCCGTCTCGGCGCCAACGCCATCCTCGGCGTCTCCATGGCCGTCGCAAAGGCAGCAGCATCAGCTTCGAATCTCTCGCTCTATCGCTATGTCGGTGGTGCAAATGCGCACGTCCTCCCCGTCCCGATGATGAATATCGTCAACGGCGGCGCGCATGCCGACAACCCCATCGACATCCAAGAATTCATGATCATGCCCGTCGCCGCCGGTTCGATCGCGGATGCGGTGCGCGTCGGCGCAGAAATTTTCCACACGCTGAAGAAGTCGCTCCAGGACGCGGGCCACAACACCGGCATCGGTGATGAGGGTGGCTTCGCCCCCAACCTAAAGAGCGCCGACGATGCGCTGGGCTTCATCATGAAGGCCATCGAGAAGGCTGGCTACAAGCCGGGCGACGATGTCATGCTTGCCCTCGATTGCGCGTCGACCGAATACTACAAGGGCGGCAAGTACGTCATGGAAGGCGAGGGCAAGTCGCTCGACAGCGACGGCAACGCCAAGTTCTTAGCCGACCTCGTCGCGCGCTATCCCATCATCTCGATCGAAGACGGCATGGCCGAAGACGATTGGGCCGGCTGGAAGGCTCTGACGGAACTCATCGGCAGCAAGTGCCAACTCGTCGGCGACGATCTCTTCGTCACCAACACGAAGCGCCTCTCGGAAGGCATCTCTAAGGGCATCGCCAACTCGATCCTTGTCAAGGTCAACCAGATTGGCTCGCTCACGGAGACGTTGGAAGCAGTCAGCATGGCGCAGTGCGCCGGCTACACCGCCGTCATGTCACACCGCTCCGGCGAAACCGAAGACTCCACCATCGCCGACCTCGCGGTGGCCACCAACTGCGGCCAGATCAAAACCGGCTCGCTGTCTCGCTCCGACCGCCTCGCCAAATACAATCAGCTGATCCGCATCGAAGGCGAACTGGGCCCCGTCGCGCACTACGCCGGCAAGTCCATCCTAAAGGCGAAGGTGGCCTGAAAGCGCCCCGGTACCGATTTTAGTGTGCCATCAGTACCGGTAGCCGCAGGTCATTGACGACCGCTCGAGTCGCTCCGCCAAACAGGAATTCCCGCCACGCAGAGCGGCCGTAAGCACCCATGACCAGGAGATCTCCGCCAGCCGCCAGCGCCGCCGTTTGCAGGCTTGAACTGTCGCGCTCCTCAAACGGCAACACACGGATATTCGGGTTATGGCGCCGCAGATAGTCTGCGATGTCGGCCCGAGGGCGCCGGGTCACGCTGGGCATGGCATCGCGCTGTTGCCCAAGTAGGACGACCACGCTTTCGGCGCATTCGATCAGCGGCAGTGCGGCGTGGACCGCTGCGGCAGACTGACGGCTGTGGTTCCAGGCAACGACGATACACTTTTTGAAAGCTTTTGCACCAGTCGGCGGCACGATGATCGTCGGAGTTCCGGCTGTAATTGCGCATTCCTCCACGAGGTCTCCGCCGCGTCCGTCGAGACTTCCACCTGCTTCGACAAAGAGCGCGTCGTGCACGCGTCCGGCCAAACAGAGAAGTTCGTTCGAATTCCCTTCCGCCACTTCAAATGTCCCTGTGACTCCAGCGTCCGCGCAGGCCTTTAGAAACTGGTCTTCGGCCGCCCGGATAAGTGGCGCATCCCGTGCCTCTGCTTCCCTTGCGGCAGCGCTGTCCGGCCCGATCACGAGTTTCAGCATTGCCAGCTCGCGCATGGCATAAAGGCCGGTCAACGACGCATCGAAAGTCTTCGCCACCGATAGCGCCGAAGCCAACGCTGCGTTGTTCTCAGTGTACGGCTTTAAGTGAACGAGCAACGATTTCCAAGCCACAGCCAAATCCTCCCCCAGCCACTCCCTAAGTCATCCAGATCGGACATGGCGATGACCTGACACGTCGACAAGATCGTGTGTCAGCAGATTTGGAAAGTAATCCTGACGGACATCATCGCTGCTCGGCGGAATTCGCCGGCCGTAAAAAAATCGTACGCAACTTTACCTGCCCTTAAGCGGTCGCGCGCTAGAACACATGTGTTCCCGGTTTCCCTATGCTGCGTAGCCACGAACAAAAACGGTATCGCGTACAACCGATGTATGATTGGCGATCGAGGATCCGACAGGTTTTTGTGCTGCTTTCAAGCCTGTGCGCGACGGCCTACTTCTCCCATCACGCAATTCACGGACGGCATGGTCTCGAGGCGCGCTCAGCGCTGCTCGAGCGGACGGATCTCGTCGAATTCGAGATCCGCAGTCTCGAGACTGTGCGCGCCCGCCTCCGCCACGACGTGGCGCTGCTGAACCCCGACAAACCCGATCCCGATCTCGTCGAAGAGCTCGCGCGTGACGTGCTCGGCTACGTGAATCCCACTGACCGTGTAATAATGACCCGCTGATGGACAGCACTCACGGTGCTGAGTCAGCGAAAATGATCTCCCAGATGTAGACGGGCAGACGCCGGTCAGCCCGGTCCACGCCAAGGCGCCGCGCCAACTCCATGCCCCGCCGCTCCGCGTCCTCCAGAGCGACCTCGGCGTCGGCCTCTGACAGCCCCTGCAAGCTCTCTGGACACGCCGCTGCAGCGAACGCTCTGATGGTCAAAGTTTGCGTTGGGTTCGTGCGCACGCGGTCATCCATCCCCATAGCCCCCCACCGGCCAGACGACCTCCCGGAATTTCGGGATGGTGTACAACGCCTCTGCTACGGTGAAGGTCCCCGCTATGACACCACGGAAAGCTACGCTGTGGACAACCGCGCGCTCCCTAGCGCCCCAACCAACGCTAGATATGGAGTTTTTCGCGCTCACCGGCTTGCGATCCGCGGCGGCCTGTCGCAGTATCGCCACCGAGAATTCGGCTGGAGTAACCGCCGGACGAGGAACAGAAACGTGACGACCGCCATATGCCAAGCCTCCGGCTCGCTCGCGCAGGCCGAACGGGGTCGTGCTCTGTACGCAACGATGGTCCGACTGCGCCGCTTCGAGGAAAAAGCGGGCATGCTCTACGCGATGGGAACACTCTCCACCCCGTGTCCCTTAGGCTATGGCCAGGAAGCAGCTATCGCCGCGATCGCGGATGGCCTTGAACCGACAGATGTGCTGGTCTCCCACTCGTTAAGTCCGGCCCTCGAATTGGCACTGGGCGCATCTCCGGCGACGTTGTTCCAGCGCCTCGTCTCGGCCAGCGATCCTGCCGGCACCCCCTTGGTGCGCCTGTTCTGCCCCGGCGAAGAGGGCAGGCTTTTGCCACGCCAGGAAGCCCTTCGTGCATTGCACGAGGCAAGTCCGGGCAACCGGTACGTCCTCGCCTTCAGTCCTACCGATCTTGTGCCGCTCTTGGAGCCGGGAAACAGCGTCCTTGCGGTGCTGGTGACCCCGTCCGACCGCCGGCCCGAGACCTGGCCGCTACCCTGTCATATCCAGGTGCGCGAATGCGACGGTGCCAGTTTTGATGCCGTATCGGCCGCGTTGGGTGCCGCCCGCGATACTCTTGCAAGCGGGCAAGGCCCACTTGTCCTTGCTATCCTTACCCCGCCCTACGTCGGCCATGCGCGCGATCCCGCCCGCCGCTCCATCCGGCGAGATACACCCGATCCGGTCGCGCTGTTTCGAGAGACTGCGGTTGCCTCCGGATACCTGAGTGGCCCCGAAGCGACTGTTCTGGAGAACGCTGTGAGGGACGAAATTGCGACCGCTGGCCGCGCAGTCTCGCTCTCCTGCGCGCCATGACCGACCGGCCGCGCCGACGCTCGCGACCCGGTGATGGCGGTCGCATTAAGGTGGTCGATCTGCTGCCGCCTCGGTATGACCCACCACCAAAGCCCCGCGCGCCGAAAACGCCGCTCTTCTTCTTTGGACGGCGCGATGAAATAACGCTCAACTGGGAGCATTGGGCCGCCCCCCTATGGGTGCTGTTTCAAGTGTTTATCCTCATCCCCCTGCAAATTGTCGTGTTCGTCGTATTGGGCGTGGCCCTTGGTATTTCGAAAGGGATCAGAAAGTTGCGCGGCCTCCCTGTCAGAAGCGGCTGGAGATGGTGACGCCAGCGCTCTGATCCACAGAAATGTGCCGCCCACGACAGGTCATCAACCGTTCAATTCTCTCCTTCGGCTTCCCCCCCACTTAGCCGCGCGCCTAGAAGGCAAGTGGGATGACATCGCGACTCAACGCGACCGACGGGGGATACGGATGACCAACACCTTGAAACTGACCGCCGCAGCCTTAAGCGCGCTCTCACTGGCTGCCTGTGCCGACGGGTCGACCGGCCTGTTGTCCACAGCGTCGCTCGGCACCACCGCTCCGGTCGCTGCCGCCGCACCGCAACCTGACCCGGCCTGCGTCGCGTTGACGGCCCGGATCGATGCCCTGCGACGGGAAGGCGTCGTAGAACGCGTCGAAAAGGCCTCGACCGGCAAGTCCAAAACGGTCACCGTCAAGCGGGAATCCCTCGTCAAGGTCACAGAACTCGACAAGGCCAACGCTGAATTCCAGGCCAAATGTGCCCTGCCGCTGACCACCGCCTCTGTCCGCCCCGCCCCCACGGCCGCAGCACCCGCAGTCCAGGCAGCAACCGTGACGGCCGCCCAGACGGCAGCGGTTAACAAGGCCAAGACAATGGCGACGGCCGCAGCGCCTCAAAAGCCGGCGAAACCCTGAACTGGCAGAACCGCACCGGCCATGATTTCCCCACGAACGGCTACCACTTATTCCGCGACACGCGGAACGGTGTGCAGCATACGGGTCACAATCGGTCAGCCATCGGAACCAGGGGGTTGCGAGACCTGAGCCGACTGTGAGACACGGTAAACAGAGTGGCCGCGTCGGGCGCGGCGAGCGGGGATGGTCCGGAGGGGAATGGTGACGAGGGCAGGGGGAAGCGGGGTGCGTCGCGCGCGAGCAATGGTGGCTGTCGGGTTGGTCCTGGGCTTGGCGGGCTGCGCCGGTGGCGCTGGCTCCGGCGATCCGGGTGCAAAGCCGCTTCCGGTCGGAGAAACTTGCCAATCGTTGCGCGGACAGCTTGATCGCCTGCTCGCCCGCGGTGTGCAGCCCAAGGTCGAGGCTCTCAGCGCTGGCCGCAAGCTGTCGCCCAAGGACAAGGCCGACGCAGAGGCCTACAACCGCATCCTCAATCAATATCTCGGCGCCCGCTGCCACGTGGCCTGACGGCCGCCAGCCTAACTCAACCGGATAAGTCGCGATGGAATACCTGCAAAATCCCTGGGTCATCATGGTGATCAACGGCTTGATCGCGGGCTGGCTGGCGGGTTTGCTGCTCGGCGGCGGAGGTTTGATCCGCAACCTTGTCGTCGGTATCATCGGCGCGTTCCTGGCCGGCGTACTGATCCAAGCTGGTCTGCTCACGCTGCCGTTCACCACCGGCTTCCCGATCGGTGACCAGATCATTGTCTCCACCGTGGGCGCGATTTTGGTCATCATCATCGCGCGCGTCATCGCCCGCTGACGGAGCGGCCGGCGCGCCTTCCAACCGCCGGAGTTCCGGGTGCCTCGCTTCGACAATATCCGCACTGTTCCATTCACTGCCGATGAGATGTTCGCCCTCGTTGCCGACGTGGAGAAGTATCCTCTCTTCGTGCCGCTATGCGAAAGCCTTGTCGTCCATAGCCGCGAGCAGCGCGACGACGGGACCGGCCTGATCACCGCCACTATGGGCATAGGATACAAAGCAATCCGCGAAACCTTCACCACCACCGTCACTCTTGAAGCCGCCGCCCGAAAGATCATCGTGCGCCACAAGAGCGGACCCTTCCGCCATCTGGAAAACGTCTGGCACTTCGCACCCGTCGGCGATGCCGCGAGCGAAGTCCGGTTCGCCATCGACTACGAATTCTCCTCGCCCTTGTTGGCCGTAATCATGGGCGCCGTCTTCGACACCGCCTTCCGCAAATTTGCCCAAGCCTTCGAGGATCGCGCCAGCATCGTTTATGGCCGCCGCGCCCCGGTTTCCTCGGCGATGACCTGACACCTTACTATCGGCCACTCGCCCCGCGCCGTCCTCTAACCACGCGCCATCCGGCCGTCGCGACGCAGGCGTTTCCGATGGCGAAACCACAATGACAACCCCATGACGGCCAAAGCCCTTTACATGGGGGACTAGAGGCCCTATTTCCGCGCTAACGCACGGCGGGATAACTCGCACGGCGCTTCTGGTTTTCTCTCGCTGGAGGTCCCGCCCGTGATGGAACGCTTCCCATCCGCCGCCGCCCTTGTCGCCGCCAAGCAGCCCGAACGCCCCGTGCTGGCGTCTCGCCCGCACGCCGCCGCGCGCGCCGCCCGCTGGTTCCTGCAGAACTTCCCCGGCGACGTGGCCTACGCGTACAAGGCCAATTCCTCCGTCTTCATGATCGGGGCCCTCTATGGCGCCGGCATCCGCCATTTCGACGTGGCGTCCACGCCTGAACTGGAAGACGCCTCCACGATCCCGAACGCGCACCTCCACTTCATGCATCCCGTGAAGTCGCGCCAAGCGATTGCCAAGGCCTACAACGTCCACGGCATCCGCTCTTTCTCGCTCGATAGCGAGGACGAACTGAAAAAGATCGTGGATGAAACGCGCGGCCCCGCAGGACCCGCCGACGATCTCGTTCTCTTCGTGCGCATCGTCGTTCCGCCGATGAATTCCGCCGTTCCGCTCGAACGCAAGTTCGGCATCTCCGGCGACGCCGCCGCGCGCCTGCTGGTCAAAGCGCGCCAGGCTGCGTCCGAACTGGGCGTAACCTTCCACGTCGGCTCGCAAACCATGACGCCCGATGCCTACACGTTCGCGTTGGCCGAAGTTGGCAAGCTGATCGGTCAGGCCGGTGTGGTCGTCGATCGGCTCGATGTTGGCGGCGGCTTCCCGGCCCTCTATCCCGGCATGACGCCCGCGCCGCTCTCGAGCTTCATGACCGCCATTCGCGAAGGCGTCGATAAGCTGCCCGTGCGCGAGGACGTGCGCCTCATGTGCGAACCCGGCCGCGCGCTCGTCGCTGAAGCCGAAAGCGTTATCGTGCGCGTCGAAGCCCGCCGCGGAACCGACCTCTTCATCAACGATGGCGGCTACGGCGTCTTGTTTGATGCCGCGCACTTGAATTGGGTTTTCCCGGCGCAGCTTGTCTCGCGTACGCCCGCCAAGGGCGAGGGTACGGAAGCCTTCGCGCTCTGGGGCCCGACCTGCGACAGCATCGACTATATGAAGGGCCCCTTCGTGCTGCCCGCCGGCATCAAGGAGGGCGACTACATCGAGATCGGTAACGTTGGCGCATATGGCCGCGCCATCGCCGGCGACTTCAACGGCTACGGCCGCTACGACGAAGTCATTCTCGATGATGAGCCGATGCTGTCCCTCTACGGCGCCGACCAGATGTCCCGCGCCGCGGGACAGCGCTGAACTATCAACCCAACGGCATAAGCGTTTCAACGCCCCTCTCCACAGCAGAGCGGCCTCACGAGCGGGCCCGCACGAGCGAATCACGCCACGCCTTGTGCTCAAGTTCGCTGCATGAGGACGCCGCCATGGCCGCCGTATTGAACATGTTTGCCCGCCTCCGCAAATCGCCGCACGCCCCCGCGACCGAGGTGGCCGCTCCGGCGCAGGATACAGCTGCCCGCTCGCCCGGGGAGATGATCGCGGGCTGCGAATACGAACTGCGCCAGGTGCGCCGCGACGTCCTGCTGACACGGCAGCCGCCCGCCACCCCGCCCGCGCCCAAGGCCCGTGAGCCTTTCGTGCTGGGAACCGGGCTGCGCAGCCGGGCAACCGGCTAGCGCCTCACGGCAAAGGCCTTGGCTCCCCCCGTTGCGCACCTGTAAGGATCATTGGGGAAAGGACCAGGAGAGCCATGACCCGGATCCGGTTGCGCATCGATTTCGACGGCGAGCACTACATCGGCCACGGCCGCATCGAACTTCTCGAACTCATCGGCCGCCACGGCTCTATCGCAAAAGCGGCTCAGGCGATGGGCATGTCATACAAGCGTGCCTGGTATCTGATCGACGGCTTCAGCGCCATGTTCCGCGAGCCCCTGATCGAACGCCAGCACGGCGGTAAAGGCGGTGGCTCAGCAACGGTGACGCCATTCGGTCTGCGCGTCGTCGAAGAGTATCGCGCCATGGAATTGAAGGCCCTCACCGTCTTTGCCGAGCCGGTCGGGTTCCTTGAAGCCAAACTCGCCAAACCGTCCACTCCCCGCGCCAAGCCAAAATCGAAGTCGCGCCAATCGCCGTGATCTGATCCTCTAAGCGGACGGCTCTTCCGCCGCCACGCGCCCCGCAGTGATCCGCACGATCCGCCGCGCCACCCGCTGCGCCTCCTCGCGTGAGTGGGTGACGTAGAGCATCGGCACGCCAAACTCATCGCGCACCCGCTCGACCAGCGGCAGAATGACTGCCCGTTTTTCCTCGTCCAGCGCCGACAGCGGTTCGTCCATCAGCAATAAGCGCGGCGACGACAGTAGCGCGCGGGCAAGCGCCACCCGGCTCTTTTCGCCGCCCGACAATCGCACCGGGCGCCGTTCCAGAAGATGGCCAATGCCCAAAACCTCGATGACATGATCGCGCGGCAGACCATGCGTGGAGCGGTTGAACCAGCTCCCGAAAGCAAGATTCTTCGCCACCGTCAGATGGGGAAAAAGCTGCGCGTCCTGAAACACGAGGCCAACGCGTCGCTTATGCGGCGGCACAAACACACCGGCCGCCACATCACACAGCACATCCCCGTCAAGCCCGATGCGTCCGTGATCAGGCCGGATCAGACCCGCGACAAGACTGAGAATGGTGCTCTTGCCCGCCCCCGATGGTCCGAACAAAACTGTGATACCCGGCCCCGCGGTGAACCGGACATCGAGTGCGAAATCACCAAGCGACACGCCGCAATCCACAGTGAGCACGTCGGAGCCCACACTCATTGAAACACCGATGTGCGCTTTAAAAGCCGTCGGCTCAACACTTCCGACACGATGAGCGCACCGAGCGCGATCATGAACGACACCGCAGCCAGCCGCAAAGCACCGCTCTCGCCGCCCGGCACCTGCGTATAGGTGTAAATCGCAGACGGTATCGTCTGTGTCTCGCCGGGAATGTTCGATACAAACGTGATCGTCGCTCCGAATTCGCCGAGCGCCTTCGCAAAACATAAGACGAGGCCGGCCAACACCCCAGGCGCAGCGAGTGGCAGCGTCACCAGAAAAAACGTCTGCAGCGGACTGGCCCCCAGTGTGGCTGCCGCCGATTCCAACCGCCGGTCCACCGTCTCGAACGACAGGCGGATCGCGCGCAGCATCAGCGGAAACGCCATCACAGCCGCCGCCAGTGCAGCACCCGTCCAGCGGAATGAGAAAGTGATGCCAAGCGTATCATAAAAAAATCCGCCAATCGGTCCCTGCCGCCCGAACGACAATAGCAAGAGATAACCCGTCACCACCGGCGGTAGGACGAGTGGCAAATGCAGGACGGCATTGAGCAGCGTCTTGCCCGGAAACGACCAGCGCGCCAGCGCATAGCCCGCGAAAATCGCAAACGGGAGCGAAGCAACAGTCGCGACCAACGCCACGCGCAGACTGAGCGCGATCGCAGTCCATTCCTCAGGCGAAAACTCAAACACCAATACGGTCCCCTATTTCGCCGGTCCAAATCCCTGTGCGGCAAAGATGGCCTGTCCTTCCGGCGAGACCAACACGCCGATAAAGGCACGCGCGGCGTCAGGCGATGACGACGCCTTGACCACAGCCGCCGGATACGCGATCGGCGCGTGCGAGTCCGCCGGGAACGTGGCAACGACCCGCACGGTTCTGTCAGCCTTGGCATCCGAGCCATAGACGATCCCAAGCGGCGCCTCTCCCCGCGCGACCAGCGCCAATGCCGCCCGCACGTTCTCAGCTTGCGCCAGCCTACTTTCGACGCTCCTCCACGCCCCCAAGCTCTCCAACGCCGCCTTCGCATATTTTCCGGCCGGAACGGCCTTCACATCCGCCACGGCCAGCCGCCCATCGCCCAAGAGCGGCGCCAAATCGAGACCGGGCTTCAGTTCCGCCGTTGCTGCGCTCGACGCGGGCGCAATCAACACCAGCCTGTTCGTCGCCACGATGGTGCGTGTCTCGGCCACGATCAAATCCTTGCCGGCCAGATAGTCCATCCAATCCTGGTCCGCGCTGATGAACACATCCGCTGGCGCGCCCTGTTCGATCTGCTTGGCAAGCGCTGGCGAAGCAGCCAGCGACACGACGGGCTTCGCCCGGCCCTGCGCCTCATCTGCTTTGCCGGTCGCGTCGAGGACAGTTTTGAGGCTGGCGGCGGCGAAAACCGTCACAGCCTTCGATCCGCCCGCCGTTTGGACTTCGGCATGTGACGTGCGCAGGCCGATCAGCGATGCACACGCCATCACACCGAAGACCAGAATTGGCGGGCCTACCGCGGATCGGCGATTGAACATGGCGCCCTCGAAATGGATATAGCCATACGGATATAACGCAGACCATCGCACAACGCCATCCGGCGAAATCGTCGGGGTTTACGGCCTAGAGACCAATCCATGTCAGAACAGGCGAGCGACAAAGGCGATGGGCAAATCAACAATGGGCACCAAGGGCATCATTCTGGCGGGCGGCAGCGGCACGCGCCTCTACCCGCTGACCTATGCGGTGTCGAAGCAACTCTTGCCCGTGTACGACAAGCCCATGATCTATTATCCCCTGTCGGTGCTCATGCTGGCCGGCATTCGCGACATCCTGATCATCACCACGCCGCACGACCAACCGCTGTTCCAGCAACTGCTGGGCGACGGCGCACCTCTGGGCATCTCGATCTCCTACGCCGTCCAGCCTCGCCCCGAGGGCCTCGCCCAAGCCTTCATCATCGGCGCAGACTTCATCGGCAATGATCCCGCAGCCCTGGTCCTCGGGGACAACATTTTCCACGGCCATGGCTTCCCCGAACTGCTCGCCGAGGCCGTTGCCTACAAATCAGGAGCCAGTGTCTTCGCCTACGAAGTCGCCGACCCCGAGCGCTATGGCGTCGTGGCCTTCGACGCAGCGGGCCGCGCCACCTCGATCGAAGAAAAGCCGGCCGCGCCCAAATCGAACTATGCTGTCACCGGCCTCTATTTCTACGATAATGACGTCGTGCGCATCGCCAAGTACATCAAGCCGTCGGCACGCGGCGAACTCGAAATCACGAGCATCAATCAGGCGTATCTGGAAGCTGGCAAACTGAACGTCATCAAGATGGGCCGCGGCTTCGCCTGGCTCGATACCGGCACATTCGATAGCCTGCTCGCCGCCGGAGAGTTTGTTGCAACGCTGGAACAGCGCCAGAGCCTCAAGATCTGCTGCCCGGAAGAAATCGCGCTCCGGCAGGGGTTCACAACCCTCGACAAGATGTCCCCCTGGCTCGATCGCCTCGGCAAGTCGGCCTACGCCGCCTACATCCGCAAAGTCGCCGCCCGCCTCGACTAGTGGCTAGAACGACCGCTACAGCTTTACCGCATTGAGCCGCAGCGCATTTCCGATCACGCTGACGGACGACAGCGCCATGGCAGCCGCTGCAATCATCGGGGACAGGGTCAACCCAAACACCGGATAGAGCACGCCCGCTGCAATCGGCACGCCGGCCGCGTTATACGCGAAAGCAAAGAACAGGTTCTGGCGAATGTTCCGCATCGTGGACGCCGAGAGATGCCGCGCGCGGACAAGTCCTGTCAGATCCCCGCTCAGCAGCGTTACCCCCGCGCTCTCCATGGCCACGTCAGTGCCCGTGCCCATCGCGATGCCCACATCGGCGGCCGCCAGCGCAGGCGCATCGTTGATGCCGTCGCCCGCCATCGCCACCACGCGGCCCGCGTCCCGTAATCGCCGGACGATGTCCGCCTTGACGCCGGGCAACACGTCGGCCTCGACGTCGGCAATGCCAAGCCGCCGCGCCACCGCCATCGCTGTCGTGCGATTGTCACCCGTCAGCATCACGATTTTGATGCCGGCGTCCTGCAGCGCTTTGATCGCCTCTGCCGTCGTTGCTTTGATGGGATCGGCAATCGCGACTACGGCGGCGGCCTGTCCGTCGATGGCAACGAAAATCGCCGTCGCCCCGTCAGCGCGCAAGGCATCCGCCTCGGCCTCCAGCCCCACGGTCTCAACGCCCGCATCCGCCATTATCCGCTGATTGCCAATGATGACATTCCGGCCGTCTACGCCCCCCATGACACCCTTGCCCGCCGGCGACTGGAAATTCTCCGCCGTCACCTGCGCAATACCCTGGGCATTCGCATACCGTACGATCGCCGCCGCCAGCGGATGCTCGCTCAATCGTTCCAGAGCGGCCGCCAGCCGCAACACCTCACCCGCATCGTAACCCCGCGCCGTCCGGATCCCCACCACGCTGGGCTTGCCCTCCGTGAGCGTCCCGGTCTTGTCGACCACGAGCGTATCGACGCGCTCCATCCGCTCCAGCGCTTCCGCGTTCCGGATAAGCACACCCGACTGCGCGCCCCGCCCCACGCCAACCATGATCGCCATCGGCGTCGCCAATCCCAACGCGCACGGACACGCGATGATCAGCACCGACACCGCCGCAATAAGCCCAAACGTGAACCGCGGCTCAGGCCCAAACGTGGCCCACGCCGCAAAGGCGATGAGCGCCACTGCGATCACCGCCGGCACGAACCAGCCCGAGACCCGGTCGGCCAACCGCTGGATCGGCGCGCGGCTGCGCTGGGCCTGCGCCACCATCTGCACGATTTGGGCGAGCAGGGTCTCGCGGCCGACCTTGTCCGCCCGCATCACAAAACTGCCCGACTGAGTGATCGTGCCGCCGATCACCGCATCGCCGGCCACTCTCGTCACCGGCAGGGATTCCCCTGTCACCATCGACTGATCGACCGCACCGCGCCCTTCAACGATGATGCCATCGACGGGCACACGCTCGCCCGGCCTTACGCGTAACATGTCGCCGGCCATCACCAGATCGAGGGCCACGTCCTCATCGCTGCCGTCGCGCTGCACGCGCCGCGCCGTCTTCGGCGACAGATCGAGAAGCGCCTTAATCGCGCCACTCGTCTTTTCTCGCGCCCGCAATTCCAGCACCTGACCGAGCAGCACCAGCACGGTGATGACTGCCGCTGCCTCGAAGTACACCGGCACCGCGCCGTCCGCCCCGCGCATCTGCGCTGGGAAAAGACCCGGCGTCAGCGTGGCCACGATGCTGTAAAGCCAGGCCACGCCGGTCCCCATCGCGACGAGCGTGAACATGTTGAGATTGCCAGTCCGGATCGACGCCCACCCACGCTCGAAAAACGGCCATCCCGCCCACAGAACGACAGGCGTCGCGAGCAGCAACTGCATCCAGTTCGACGTGACGTGCCCAATCCGGTTCGTGAGCCCGAAGAGATGCCCCCCCATCTCGAGCACGAACACGGGCAACGCCAGAGCAAGCCCGATCCAGAACCGCCGCGTCATATCGGCGAGTTCCGGATTGGGCCCGCTCTCGACCGAAACGTCCTCCGGCTCCAGCGCCATGCCGCAAATCGGACACGTGCCAGGCCCCACCTGACGGATCTGAGGATCCATGGGGCACGTGTAGATCGCGCCGGGTTTCGCAGGTTCCGGCGCGGCCGGCTTCGGCTTTGGGTTCAGATAAGCTTCGGGGTAGGCCGCAAACCGTTCGCGGCAGCGCCCACAACAAAAATAGTAGGTCTGCCCGCCATGCGCGTGACTGTGCTTCGCCGTCACGGGATCAACCGACATCCCACACACCGGATCGATCACCGTCTCTCGCCCCGGCGCAAAAACTTTGAGACCGGTCTTGGCCGGCGCAGCCGTGCCGCAGCACGGCGAGGGCGATGCATCAGCACGGCGTCGCGTCGGACCCTCTGTCATCGGCCCTTCCTCAAAGTCGCGAATTTCGGTCAATCACTTTCGAGAGATATAGGGACGACCGCTCGCCTCCGCCACCGCATCGCAACAGTCTACGCCGCCGCCACCAGTGCGGGGACAATCATTTCAGAGCAATCCGATATCTATCTAAATGGTGGGCGGTGCAGGGATTGAACCTGCGACCCCACCCGTGTGAAGGGTGTGCTCTACCGCTGAGCTAACCGCCCGGCCGGGCCCTAAAAAGCCCGCCTGAGAGGCGTTCTTATGAAGAGGCGGGGCGAGGGTGTCAAGCGCGCCTCCACCCGCAGTCAAAAGCACGGGTTTGAGCGCCCAATCTCCGGCTTACAGTACCGGCCGCGGCCCCCGTTTGCCTCACTTGCAGCCGGACATGATCTCGGCCTCTCACAATAGGGAGCGGCCCGCGCGAGGCGGACCGCTCATGACGTCGCTCGCAGGACTGAGCCCAACAAGCTTACGATTGACCCATCGGCTTATAGGCCGGTGCCTTGGTCAGCGTGTTCTTGTCGCCGCGCACGACGATGAAATAATCATCCGCCTTGGCGCCGGCTTTCTTCACGAAGCGCAACTCGCTCATGCGCACCGCCACATCCTTCTCGCCGATGCCGAGGAACCCGCCGACGCCGAGGATGACGGCCTTCACCGAGCCGTCGCGGTTGAGAAGGATGTTGTTGACTTCGCCGACGTCGGACCAGTCCTTGGTCACCTTGTCGATTTCCTTGGACGTATCAACCTCGGTGGTCGTCGCATAAATCCGCGACCCGATCAGTTGGCTGGCGAGGAAGTCGTTCTTTTCGCTAGTCGTGTAGTATGCTCCGCCGACGACGTCCGCGTCGGCGGGCGCCGTAGCCGACGGCCGTTCGGCCGGTGCTGTTGCGGGCTTATCCTGCGCGAGTGCCGCGCCGCCGATAGTCAGAAGAGCAATGGTGCTCGTCACTGTCAGGGATTTCATGGGAGGCTCCTGTTGGAAGGGGGAGCAACCTCAAAAGGGGTTGCCGGCAGACAACGTCAGCCGCTCCCCCTAGTTCCGCCCCTTCAGATTGCGGAGGAATGCCAACCCGAGGGCACAATCTCGTGCGCGCGCTGAATGACAAACCGGAAGACACCGGCCTCCTCCGTCGCCGCAACGAGCGTGTGCCCGGTCGTCTCGGCAAAAACCGCAAAATCCTCCCGGCTTCCAGGATCCGTCGCCAGCACCTCCAAGGTCCCGCCGGCCGGCACCTCCAGAATCGCTTTGCGCGCCTTCAGGATCGGATAGGGGCACGGCATCCCGCGCACATCGAGCAGTTTGTCGGCCATCACTTCCCGTCCCAACCGAGCCCGCGTCCCACCATGTCATGACGCATCAGCCTTGTAAGATGAATGACTTGGCCCCTCAACCCGCCCGCAGCAGCCGTCCCGCCACGTATCGCCGAAACATAGCTTGTCCGCTGATTCCGTGAAGAACTTTGGCGTTCGGCGGCGAAGCAGTTAGGGTGCGCCGCGTGGGGGGGCCTACGCCGGGACAATAGAATGACATCGGTCGGCCCAGAGGGGAAAATGGACATGGCAACCGGGGACGCGCCGCGCCGCTCGTTTCTGTTCTCGTTCGGCATCGACAGGTTGGGGCTGGTGGCACTCAAGGCGCCCTACGTTTCTGCCGTCCTGATCGCGATCTTGACCGTACTGGCAGCTTTTGGCGTGTCCGGCCTGCGCGTCGACGACAGCCTCTCGGAACTCTTCCGCACCGACACCAAGGAATTCCGCCAGTACGAGGAAATCGACCGCCGCTTCCCCTCCAGCGAATTCGACGTGCTGATCGCCGTCGACGGCAAAAACCTACTCACGCGCGATACCCTCAAATCCCTGCAGAACGCCATCGTCGAACTGCAATTGACCGACGGCGTCGGCGGCCTCGTCTCCATGCTCTCCGCGCGCTCCAAGCCAGATGAAACGGGATATGCCGCCCCCGTCGTGCCCGACGAAATCCCCGAAGATGGCCCCGCCTTCGACGCCATGGTCGCGGAATTGAAATCCAACGACATCGTCAAAGGCAAGTTCATCTCCGAAGACGGACAGTTGGCCCTCATCGTCATTGCGCTTGACCGCAAGGCCGTCGAAGAACAGACCGCACGCACCATTATCGGCGGCATTCAGGCGGTCGTGGATAAGGAACTCGCCGGTACAGGCCTCAATGCCAAACTCACCGGCGCGCCCGTCATGCAACTCGAAATCCGCAACGCCGTCGAGCGCGACCGTCTCATCTACAATGGCCTCGGCTTCCTCGCCGGCCTGACGGTCGCCTACCTCTTCTTCCGCCGCATATCGCTGACGATCATCGCGGTCCTCGGCCCCGCCATCGCCATCCTCTGGACGCTGGGCGTGCTCGGCGGCCTCGACTACCGCCTGAACCTGTTCGTCAACGTCATCACGCCGTTGATCCTCGTGTCGGGCTTCTCCGACAGCATGCATCTCGTCTTCGCCATCCGCCGCGATATCCTGGCCGGGGTGCCCCGACTCGAAGCCGCCCGCAACGCCGTCCGCGACGTGGCGCCTGCCTGCCTCCTGACCGCGATGAACGCGTCGCTGGCACTTCTCTCATTCCAATTCGCCGACAGCGCGCTGATCCGCACCTTCGGACAGGCAGCACTTCTTGCCGTCGCGATTTCCTATATCGCTGTCGCGGTCGTGGTGCCGACGCTGGCTGCCCTCCTCATTCAGCCCGAGAGCAAAACCGTTCCCGACATCAAGGAGCACGACACCGGCGGCGTCGGCGTCCTGCAGCGCTTGACCGAACGCATCATCGCCTTCGTTATTTCCATGCCGCTGCTCTTCACAGCAGCGGGCCTCGGTGCCGTCGCCTTCACCGGCTGGGCCTACACGCAATTGACGCCCATGTACCGCCTCGCCGATCAGGTGCCCGACAAGGAACAGGCGCTCGCCGCCACCGCCAAGCTCGACCAAAAGCTGACCGGCGCCAATCCCGTCCACGTCATGATCCAGTGGAAGGCGGGCACCGAAGCCGAACCTGGCATTGGGCTCTATGATGTCTCCACGCTGTCCGTCATCGCGCGTGCCCATGACATCCTCGAAAAGGAAGCGGGCCTGGGCAACGTCTGGTCGCTGGAAAGCCTGCGCCGCTGGCTGGCGGAAGCCGGCGACGCCCGCGTCGAGACCATCAAGAGCTACGTCGATATCCTGCCGAAGCATCTGACCCGCCGCTTCATCGACGAAAACGAAAGTGCGGTCCTCGTCACCGCGCGCTTGCCAGATATCGATTCCAGCCAGATCCTGCCCATCGTCGAGAAGATCGACAACGCGCTCGAACCCCTGCGCAAGGAGAACCCGCAGTTCGAGATCTCCGTCACGGGGCTCCCCGCCATCGCCGCCCGCAACTCGGCCAAGCTCATCAGCGAAATGAACTGGGGACTCGTC
>VYKW01000109.1_pt1 | contig 36504 bp, 29 predicted proteins | sample 5114451 | NCBI WGS metagenome assembly VYKW01 (sample SAMN12291784, study PRJNA351875) | freshwater metagenome | isolation source: freshwater lake | place: USA: Michigan, Gull Lake | collected 2013-08-08
CGCCGGCACGGGCCGCATCGCGCAGGTCATCGGCGCGGTCGTCGACGTTGCGTTCGACGGCGAACTGCCCGCCATTCTCTCGGCGCTTGAGACGAGCAACAACGGCCAGCGCCTTGTGCTCGAAGTCGCGCAGCATCTGGGTGAAGGCACCGTCCGCACGATCGCGATGGACTCGACCGAGGGTCTGACCCGCGGCCAGAGCGTCACCGCCACTGGCGCGCAGATCCAGGTTCCGGTCGGCCCGGCAACGCTCGGCCGCATCCTCAACGTCATCGGCGAGCCGATCGACGAGCGTGGCCCGGTGCAGACCGACCTGCGCGCCCCGATCCATGCCGAAGCGCCGCTATTCGTCGATCAGTCGACCGAGAGCGCGATCCTCGTCACCGGCATCAAGGTCATCGACCTGCTCGCGCCTTATGCAAAGGGCGGCAAGATCGGCCTGTTCGGCGGCGCCGGCGTCGGCAAGACGGTTCTCATTCAGGAACTGATCAACAACATCGCCAAGGGCCATGGCGGCACCTCGGTGTTCGCGGGCGTCGGTGAGCGCACCCGTGAGGGTAACGACCTCTACCACGAGTTCCTCGACGCCGGCGTCATCGCCAAGGACGCCGACGGCAACGCCCAGTCGGAAGGGTCGAAGGTTGCGCTGGTCTATGGCCAGATGAACGAGCCGCCGGGCGCCCGCGCCCGCGTCGCGCTGTCGGGCCTGACCATCGCCGAATATTTCCGCGACGTCGAAGGCCAGGACGTGCTGTTCTTCGTCGACAACATCTTCCGCTTCACCCAGGCGGGCGCGGAAGTGTCGGCACTGCTCGGCCGCATTCCGTCGGCGGTGGGCTATCAGCCGACCCTGTCGACCGACATGGGCGCGCTGCAGGAGCGCATCACCTCGACCAACAAGGGATCGATTACGTCGGTGCAGGCCGTGTACGTCCCCGCGGACGACCTTACCGATCCGGCGCCTGCCACCTCGTTCGCCCACCTCGACGCGACCACGGTTCTCAACCGTGCGATCTCGGAACTCGGCATCTATCCTGCGGTGGACCCGCTGGACTCGACCAGCCGCGTGCTCGAACCGCGCGTCGTCGGCCAGGAGCATTACGAGACCGCCCGTGCCGTCCAGTCGACGCTGCAGAAGTACAAGTCGCTGCAGGACATCATCGCCATCCTCGGCATGGACGAACTGTCGGAAGAAGATAAGCTGACCGTCGCCCGCGCGCGCAAGATCCAGCGCTTCCTGAGCCAGCCGTTCCACGTCGCCGAAGTATTCACCGGCATCCCGGGCGCGTTCGTCCAGCTGGAAGACACGATCAAGTCGTTCAAGGCGGTCGTGAACGGCGAGTATGACCACCTGCCCGAATCGGCCTTCTACATGGTCGGCGGCATCGACGACGTCGTCGCCAAGGCCGCCAAGATGGCCGCCGAGGCGTAAGCCACTCTAGCCCTCTCCCCTTCAGGGGAGAGGGTTGGGAGAGGGGCCTGTCCTCAGGTCCATCGCTCTCCCCCTCTCCCCGACCCTCTCCCCTGAAGGGGAGAGGGAGCAAGGTAAGAACATGCTGCACTTCGAACTCGTGACCCCCGAAAAGCTGCTCCGGTCGGAGGACGTCCATATGGTCGTCGTTCCCGGCACCGAGGGCGATTTCGGCGTGCTGGAGGGCCATGCACCCTTCATGTCGACGATCCGCGACGGCAATATCGAGGTTTACAAGACCGCGTCGAACCAGTCGCCGGAACTGATCCGCGTCGAGGGCGGCTTTGCCGAGGTCAATGAAAAGGGCCTGACGGTCCTCGCCGAAAAGGCGGGCTGACCCGTCATCCTTTGCCGGAATCGAACAGGCCGCAGGGGCAACCCTGCGGCCTTTTTCATGCACTCAATCCTCCCCCGCCAGGGGGAGGTGGCATGCGCAGCATGACGGAGGGGGAGGAAGCACGACGGCAAGAAGCTCAAGCGCACAGCCGTCCTCCCCCTCCGTCGCCTTCGGCGCCACCTCCCCCTGGCGGGGGAGGATGACTAAGTGCCGCGCTGATACTCCATCGCGCTCGCCCAGCCCTTGGCGGTCCCGCGCTCCACCTTGAGCACGTTGCCGGTGCGGGTGAAGCGCAGCCGCGCGATGCCTGTCTTGGTCGGCATTTCGAACGTCACGCTCTGCCCATCGCGCGCAATTTCGGTGAACCGGCTCGGCGGCATGGCGGGAAGCACGATCTCCAGCACCGCCTTCTCACCCATCGCATCGAACGCCAGCTCCGCCTTTGCGCCCCTCATCGCTTCGCTCGTCCCTTCTTCGCTGCACGAAACGCCCAGCTTGGTCGGGTCGCACCGCATTTCGAGACCATTGCCGCGCCACGTGCCGCCGAGCCAATCGAGGTGCCGGTTGGTCACCGCCGCATCGGCGACAACCGGGGCGGGTGCAGTGGCGAGACCGGTCGGTGCGGCGAACATCGTGAACAGCGAAACGAGGAAGGTGAACATGAAAAGGCCCCTGTGATCGAACATCACAGCCGCCCTCGCACGGTCGAGCGCCACCCGCCACGGTCAGGATCGGTCAGCGCACGCGGGTGAAGGTCCAGCGCATCGCCCTGCTGCCATCCGCCAGCGAGATTTTGGCGGTCAGCGCGTCGCCCGTTACGCGATAGTGGATGCGCTGCGGATAGTCATGCGCGGCGTTGACGAAGGTCACCCCCTCCCCGCCCGCCACCGCACGGAACGGCACCGGCGGCTTGCCCCCCGGCTGGGGCAGATAGACCGCGGTGTCGCCATCCAGCGCGATCCGCAGGAATTCAAACGCGACCGTCTTGCCGCCCTTCACCGTCTGCGACGTGCCGAGCATCGTCCCGCCCGCCGCCTTCTGCCAGTCCTCACAGGTCTGGCCGCGCGGGCCGTCCGCGCTGCACCAGCGTCCGGCAAGCCATTCGGGCAGGCCAGTCTCGCCGCTCGATCCTGTCGCAGTCAGCGGCGTCGCCAGCAGCGCCAGCGTCAGTGAAATCCGGATCATGCCAGTCCCTCCATAAACCCGCCGCCGCAATAGCCGCATGGCGACCGGCTGGCTTGAACCGATGCGACATGCGAGGCTCCGGCGATGGACTATCGCGAGACCCCGCCCCCGCCCAGCCTCGACGGCTTCGTCGCCGCGATCTGGACGCTGGACGTTGGCGGGAAGCCCGACGAGTGGGTCGGGCATGAGGCTGTCCCCGACGGCTGTATCGAACTGATCCGTCGCCACGCCGGCCAGTCGGTATGGCGTACGCCGCAGCCAGCGCTGTTCGTCACCGGACTCGCGCTCCGACCCGCCGCCCTCCGCTTCAGCGGCGACGCGCGCTTCACCGGCATCCGGCTATGGCCGTGGGGCTGGCATGCCCTGGGCGGCGCACGCTGCGCCGATTTCGCCGATGACTGGCGCGCGGTGGCAGAGGAGAGCCCGCTCGCCGCGCTGCTGACGGGCGACGGCGCGCAGCTTCCCGGTCTGATCGCCGCCTTTGCCGGGCACCCACACAGCCCAATCGACGCGATCCGCCATGTCGACAGCGTCGGCGCACTCGCACGGGCAAGCGGCCTGTCACCCCGCCAGCTCCAGCGGATCTTCGCGCGCGAGACCGGAATGCCGCCGCGCAGCTATCTGCGTCTGCTCCGCTTCCGTGACGCGGTGGCCGGAGTACAGGGTGACACATCCGGGCTCGCCGACACAGCCGCCGCCTCAGGCTATGCCGATCAGGCGCACATGACCCGCGAATTCCGCGCGCTGGGCGGGCTGTCCCCCGGCACTGCACGCAGCCGCGCCACCGGCCCCTTCGTCCCGCCACGCGGCGAACCGCCCCCCGATGGTTAGGAACTTGTAAAACCTTGGCGGCTATCCCGTTGCGGACAGCGGATAGCGGGGAGCCGAGGTGAGCGCATTTGGACGTCGTAGCGGACCGGGAGCTGGGTCGGGACGCCCAGCCTTCGGCGTTGCGCGCCCGATGCAGGGCGGCGGCGCGTCGCGCCCGAGCGAACCGCTGGGCGGCGAGCAGTTCCCGCCGCTCCACGACGTCCCCCTTCCCGGCGCGTCGCAAATGCCGCCCGAGCCCGCCTCTGGCGGCACGATGGCCGCGCAGTCGACCGGCGAAGCAATGCAGCGCCTCGCCGATCGTCAGGCCGCGACCGGCGAACCGAGCAGTTCGCGAATCGAAGGGTTCGAGGCATCGATCCACCGCATCAAGGAACAGGTGCTTCCGCGCCTGCTCGAACGCGTCGATCCCGAAGCCGCCGCCACGCTCAACAAGGACGAGCTGGCCGAAGAATTCCGCCCGATCATCGGCGAGGTGCTGGCCGAGCTCAAACTGACCCTCAACCGGCGCGAGCAATTCGCGCTGGAAAAGGTGCTGGTCGATGAACTGCTCGGCCTTGGCCCGCTCGAAGAATTGCTGTCCGACAGCTCGATCAGCGACATCATGGTCAACGGCCCCGAGCAGACCTTTGTCGAGCGCAAGGGCAAGCTCGAACTGGCGAACATCCAGTTTCGCGACGAGGAGCATCTGTTCCAGATCGCCCAGCGCATCTGCAACTCGGTCGGCCGCCGCGTCGACCAGACCACCCCGCTCGCCGACGCGCGCCTCAAGGATGGCAGCCGCGTCAACGTGATCGTGCCGCCGCTGTCCTTGCGCGGCACCGCGATCTCGATCCGTAAATTCTCCGACAAGCCGATCACGCTCGACATGATGGCCGGCTTTGGCTCCATGTCGACCAAGATGGCGACGATGCTCAAGATTGCGGGTGCCTGTCGCTTCAACATCGTCATTTCGGGCGGCACGGGTTCGGGTAAGACGACGATGCTCAACGCCTTGTCGAAGATGATCGACCCGGGCGAGCGCGTGCTGACGATCGAGGACGCGGCGGAACTGCGCTTGCAACAGCCGCACTGGCTCCCGCTCGAAACCCGCCCGCCGAACCTTGAGGGTCAGGGCGAGATCACGATCCGGGATCTGGTGAAGAACGCGCTGCGTATGCGCCCGGATCGCATCATCCTGGGCGAAATTCGCGGACCTGAGTGCTTCGACCTCTTGTCGGCGATGAACACCGGCCATGACGGGTCGATGTGTACGCTCCACTCCAACTCCCCGCGCGAGTGCCTGGGGCGTATGGAGAACATGGTGCTGATGGGCGACATCAAGATCCCGAAGGAGGCGATCAGCCGCCAGATCGCCGACTCGGTCGATCTGATCGTTCAGGTCAAGCGCCTGCGCGACGGTAGCCGCCGCGTCACCAACATCACCGAGGTGATCGGCATGGAAGGCCCCGTCATCGTGACGCAGGAGCTGTTCAAGTTCGAATATCTCGACGAGAGCGCTGACGGCAAGATCATCGGCGAATATCGCTCAATGGGCCTGCGTCCCTATACGCTTGAAAAGGCGCGCTCATTCGGTTTCGACCATGCGCTGCTGGAAGCGTGTCTCTGATCGTTTCGCAGCCGGACGCTTTCATCTTGTGATTCGTCGGCGTTAAGGCATCATGCCGCGCATCGGGAGGTGCGGCGATGCGTGGCATTGGTGTAGCGACGATCTCACTGGCGATGCTGGTTCCGGGCGTGATCGCGCTCAACCCCGCCGAACCCGCCTTTGCCTGGCAGAAAGCCGCCGAGCGACCTGTGCGCGGCACCTATCGCACGTCATGGGGCCCGGCGCGGGTCACCGACGCGCCGCGCGGCAACCGCGTGTCGATGCAGTTCGACGATGGCAGCTACATCTCGATCGAGCCGCCCGCTGGCGGACCCGGCGGTCGCCTGATCGGCTATTGGCTGCGGCCGCGCAGCGCCGACGGTCGCGACCCGATCGGGATCGAGCGCTGGGCGCGGCGCTGCGACCGCCCGACATCGCAGCATCCGATCGCGACGCGCGATCCGCGCACACCCTGGTGGGGCACGGTGCTGCTGACGGTAAACGCCGATGGCAGCCTGACCGGCCTGTTCAACTCCTGCAATGGCTTCCCCCACCGGCCCGGCGAGGACCGCCAGGGCCTGCGGGCCACGCTGGTCGAAGCCGCACCACGCGTCACCCCGTTCACCAAGGCACCGCTGACGCGCCAGCCCGAAACCATCCAAAAGCTGCTGCAAGCGACCCGCGGCCGCTGCGGCGGGAAGCCGTTTGCTGCCGCCTTCCCGCTAGAATGCTTCATGGCGCCCGGCAGCGGGATCGTGCTGTCGGTCCGCGCCCCGATCCCGCGCGGACAAGGCCAGGTGATCTTCCGGCCAGTCCAGTCCGACATGCTGGCGGTGTTTCGCTCGATCGAAAGCGGTTCCCCGCTGCCCTATCGCGCCGGCGTCGCGGACGTATCCTATTATTATCCGGCACCCCGCGCACTCGCCGCCGGCGATCGCATCCAGCTGGGCCATCCATCCAATCTGTGCCGCAGCGATGCGTGGATGATGTCGCTGATCGACGGGGGCGGCAATCGCCACGACAATATCGGACTGGCGATCACGACCTGCGGCCCGCGCGAAGGCGCGTTCGCGGAGGATCCGCTGCGCAAATAGACGGATGCCCTTGGTCGGCCCGAACGAAGAATGGGACGGTAACCATAATCGGTAGGACTGGCAGCATCCAACGGCACCGCTAGACTGGTCAAATGTGGTCCCGCTCGCTTCTGTCGTTGCTGCTGCTGCTCGGCGCCGCCGATACCGTGCCGGCGCAGGCAGCGCCCCCGGCGATGCACCTTTCCGCCGATAGCGAGACGCGCTGGGTGCCGTTCGAGCTGACGCCCAGCAATCAGATCCGCTTCCGTACCCTGCTCAACGGACGTTGGGTCGATGCATTGCTCGACACCGGCGTGACCGACACCGCCATCACCGCACGCTTCGCCCGCGCCGCCGGGCTCAAGCCCCTCGTCGCCGGGCGCGCCGATGCGATCGGCGGCAGCGTCGCTTTGTCCTGGACCGGCATCAACCGGGTCGAGGTCGGCGGGCTGGTCCGCACGGGCGGGCGGGTCGCGATCATCGATGCCGACCCCCGCGTTACGGGCAGCGCGCCGGTCGACCTGTTCGTCGGCTCCGATCTGCTCGCCGCGCATGCGCTCGAGATCGACTACGACGCCCAGCGCTTTCGGCTGTTGCCCAGCGGCCGCTTGCCGTTCCGCGGCGTCACCGCGCCGCTGCGCCTCGCCGACCGTTCGGGCCTCTATCTCAGCGAACTCGATCTGGGCGGCCGCAATGTGCGCCCGGTGATCGTCGATACCGGCGACGGCGGCATGGTCAGCCTGACCCGCAGCTTCTGGCAAGCGAGCGCCCCTGCGGCGGTGCGGACGACCACTGCCATCGCCTGGGGTCTGGGCGGCGTGGTGGAGAGTGAGGTCGCGGTCCTTCCCGCGCTGCGCATCGGTGGCCTTGCCGCCGAGGTCGAATTGCGAGTCGAGCCCGACACCGGCTTTTCTGCGCGCAAGGGCGCGGCGGGACGGATCGGCGGCGGGCTGTTGCGCCGCCACCGCGTGCTGCTCGACCCCCGCGCAGGACGCATGGTGCTGGCAACCGGCGCGCGCGCCGACTGGCCAGTGACGCGATCGACCAGCGGACTGATGGTCGCGCAAGAGGCGGACCGGCTGCGCGTCCTCCACGTCATGCGCGGCAGCCCGGCCGCCGCGAGCGGATGGCGTGTAGGAACGTTGATCTGTGCGATCGATGGCACGGCGGTCGCCACTGCGGCGCGCGACTGGGCCACCGGCACCCCCGGCCGTCGCATCCGCCTGACCCTGTGCGACGGCGGCGAACGCACCCTGACCCTCGCCAGCTTCTACTGAGTCAGAGCTGGATTCAGCTGCGCTGAATCACGGCACCAGCCCGCTCCCCCACCCGGCCACCCACAAGGTATCGTCAATGGGTGGCCGGGTGGGGGAGCGGGCTGGGGCCGCAACCGTTTCAGCTTTGCTGAAACAGACTCTACACGCCTTTCAGCGCCAGCGCCGCGCCGACGATGGCGAGCAGCAGCGCCATGATCTGAATGAAGGTCCACGGCACCCAGCCGACCTTGTCCAGATCGTCCCGTTTGCCGCGCCGCCATTCGGCGACACCGCTGACGCCGACCAGCGCCACCATCGCGCCCACTCCGATCCATAACGGCCCTTGCATCGCCCCGCGCCCCACTCCACACCACGCACCAGAACAGAGAGGAGCCACCCATGCGCTACACCCTGCCCGCCATCGCCCTATCCGCCGTCGCCCTGACCGCAGCCGCCGCCATCGGCGCGCCCCAGATGGGCAAGCCGAGTGCCGATTTGAAGGCCGCGGTCGCCGCGTCCACCCGCACGCCAACCAACGTCGCCCGCGACAAATACCGCCACCCGGCCGAAACGCTCGCCTTTTTCGGGGTGAAGCCGTCGCATACCGTTGTCGAGCTGTGGCCGGGCGGTGGCTGGTACACCGAAATCCTCGCGCCCTATATCAAGAAGGGCGGCGGCACGCTTTATGCTGCGGCACCCTGGCCCAATGGCGTCAAGGGCACCCAGACGCTGCAGGCGAAGGACGCTGAAACCTATGGCGCGATCAAGCTCGCGGCCTTCCCGGCGGCTGAGGGTGCGCCCACGGTCCCGGCCGGCAGCGCCGATGTCGTCCTCACCTTCCGCAACGTTCACAACTGGAAGATGGGCACCACCGACCGCAGCGCCGAGGCGTTCAAGCAGATTTTCGCGATGCTCAAGCCCGGCGGCATCCTCGGCATCGAGGAACACCGCCTGCCCGAATCCGCCGACGTCGCGCGGGAAAAGACCAGCGGCTATGTGAAGGTCTCGACCGTTCGCAAGCTCGCCGAAGAAGCCGGTTTCAAATATGTCGGCGCGTCCGAGGTGAACGCCAATCCGAAGGACACCGCCGACTGGCCACAAGGCGTCTGGACCCTGCCCCCGGTGCTGCGCCTGAAGGACGTCGATCGCGCCAAGTACGAAGCGATCGGCGAAAGCGACCGCATGACGCTCAAGTTCCGCAAGCCCAACCCCAGCGTGCGGGGCGGCTAAACCGATCAGCGCGGGGTCTGCGCCAGCACCCAGGCGGTGTGGACCCTGCCCAGATAGAGCGGACGATAGCCGCGCAGTTCCGCCTGCGCGCTCGGTGTGAAGCTACGATAGGACCGCAGCCGATGCGCAACCCCGTCGGCAGCCATAGCATACAGGCCGCGCGTCTCAGCCGTGTAGCGGCCCTGCCGGACAAGGATGTAGGCCACCGACCATGTCGCCGAGATGCGATCGGGGTGATCGACCGCGTGCGTCATCCGGATTGCATGGATCTTGCGCCGGATCGCCGCCTCGTCATCCAGCCGCTGGCGCCGCCACAACAACTCGGCAAAGCGCTCATAGCTGTCGGCAAGGTCCTGGCTGGCGGGCGCGATGCGCTCCCAAATGGCGATGGCGCGCAGGAACGCCGCCTCCGCCGCATCCAGCTTTCCGGTGTCGGTCAGCAGGGTGCCGAGTTCCTGCAACACCCTGGCGGTATGGATATTGTCCGCTGGCGATAACCGCTCCCGCATCGCCAGGCCGGCGCGGTAGGCGGTTTCGGCTTCGCCGGAGCGCCCGAGTCGGTGCAAGATCGACGCCCTGAGCGAAAGTGCATCGGCGACGACCGCATGGTCCCCCTTATGCACGCGCGTGACGATGGCGAGCGCCATGCGCGAATAGGGCTCGGCGTCCCCCGGTCGCTCTTGACGTGCCAGTTGAAGTGCCAGGCCCGAATAGATTGCAGCGAGCAGGGGATGGTCGGGCGAAAGCGCGCGGGTGGCAATGGCTTGTGCATCGCGCAGCCATCGCTCGGCATCCTGATATCGACCGAGCGCCTCCAACAGAACCGCAAAGTCGAGATACGCTTGTGCCACGTCCGGATGGCCGACAGGCAATCCCGCTTCGGTTGCGGCCACACTTTCGCGCGCGAGTGCCTCTGCCTCGGCGAACCGGTCGGTCTGGTAATAGATGACGGCAAGCTGGCTCCGTGCCTTGGCAGCTTCGGCATGCGATATCTGCTTGAACTGTTCCAGCGCGCGCCGGGTCGATGTCTCGGCCTCGCGGTAACGCGCTTGGGCCATCAGATTGGTGCCGAGATTGAAATAGGCGGTGCCGGACAGGCTGGGATCGTTCGGGAGTTGCTCGATCAGCGCGATAGCCCGGCGCAGCAGCGCCTCTGCCTCGGTCGACCTGCCTTGGGCGTCCACCATGGCCGCGACATTGCTGATCGCCAGAGCCAGCTTCGCCGGATTGGCTGGTGCCTCCGCCTCACGCCGTGCAAGCGCCTCGCGATACAGCGTCTCTGCTTCGTCGGGGCGCCCGGCGTCACTATAGGCGATCGCGACGAAATTGATCGCACCCGTTAGATTCCAGCGATCCCCCTCTCCGTTGGCGCGCAGTATTGCAAGCGCACTCTCGAACAGCGGCTCTGCATCCCGGATCCGCCCCAGCCGGTGCAGGATTCCCCCCAGATTGATCCGCGCCCAGGCAATCATCGGGTCACCCGCCGGAAGCGTCGCCTCCCGCAATGCAACCGCACGCCGGTAGAAGGGTTCGGCTTCGGCCCAACGGTCCTGGCCGGAGATCGCATCACCGACCTTCATCAAGATCATCGACCGGTCAGGATGTGCTTCGGGCAAATGCGCCTCAGCAATGGCCAGTGCGCGGCGGGACCAGCGTTCCGCCAGCGCGTCGTCGCCGCTGTCATCCGCCACCCGGCCCAACGCCGTCAGCAGATCGAGGCAGGAGTCGCCGCCCTTGGCCGCCGCCTCGCACCGCGCCAGCTCGGCCTCCAGCCCCATCCGCGCCTTCGCCATGTCGCCGGCGCGAAATGCTGCGACCGAGCCAGCATCTGGTGCCCAACGCTGGCCGAGGGGCGCGGCAGCGATCAGCAGCGGGAGCGCGAGGGCCAACAGCAGGCGAAGCGGCGACATTGCCCGATCCTGCCCCATCTGCATTGCCCCGCGCCTCCGACGCTTTCGGTCTCGCTATTGCTTGTGCACCACACCGGCGCGCATCACGAAGCCGACTGATTTCAGCACGCGCACATCCTTCAGTGGATCGCCACTGACCGCGATGATGTCCGCGCTCTTGCCGGGCTCGATACTACCCACTTCCTTGGCGAGGCCCAGCAGGTCGGCGGCGTTAGTGGTCGCCGCGACGATCGCCTGCATCGGCGTCATGCCATGCTTGACCAGCAATTCGAACTCGTCGGCATTGCGCCCGTGTTTGGAGACGCCGGCATCGGTGCCGAACGCGATTTTCACGCCCGCCGGCACCGCCTTTTCCAGCGCCTTGCCGGTGATGCCGATTCGCCAGTCGATCTTGGCGCGCACGGCTGGCGGATAGGCGTTGGGGTCCTTGGCGATACGCTCCAGATAGCCGTTCACGGTCGACAGCGTCGGGACATAATAGGCCCCCGTCTTCTTGAAGAGCGCAATCGCCTCATCGTCCATCAGCGTGCCATGCTCGACCGAATCCGCACCCATCTTCAGGGCCAACGTGATGCCGTCCGCGCCATGCGCATGGACCGCGACCTTCTTGCCATAAAGGCGCGCGGTCTCGACGATCGCGCGGGCCTCATCGTCGAACATCTGCTTGCCAAGGCCAGTGCCGATCCGGCTGTTGACGCCGCCGGTGGTTGCGATCTTGATCACGTCTGCCCCGCGCGCGACCTGGTTGCGCACCGCCTTGCGGCATTCGTCCGCCCCATCGCACAGATTTTCGATGTTCATCGCCGAGTGCAGATCCTCAACCACCCCCAGCCGCCGATCCATATGGCCCGAGGTGGTCGAGATCGAGCGACCGGCATCGACGATCCGCGGCCCATCGGTCCAGCCGCGCGCAATCGCCTCACGCAGCGCCAGCGTCGCGCCGTCGTCGCCCAGATTGCGCACCGTGGTGAAGCCCGCCAGCAGCGTCTTGCGCGCATTCCACTGCGCCTCGAACGCGCCCAACTCCTTGCTTTCGGTAAAGCCCGCCAGCAGCCCTTCCTGTCCCGCGCGGTCGGAGCCAAGGTGCACATGGCTGTCGATCAGCCCGGGCAGCACGGTCTTGTCCTTGAGGTCGATGACCGGGGCCTCGCCCAACGGCATGACATGGCCGTCATAGACCCCGACGATCACCCCGCCGCGCACCGCGATCGTGCTCGCGCCGCGCGGCGCTTGCCCCGGTCGGTCGAGCAGCGCTCCAGCATGGATATAGCGATCGACCTGCGCCGGGCCCTGTGCGAGGGCCGATCCGGCAAGCAGTCCCGCCACGGCGATGGCGATCAAGGATTTCATGGACTTCCCCCATTCAGAACCGCGAATGGGGGGAGGCTATTGCCCTCAGCCGAGCTTGTCGACCTGATCCTTGAGCGCGGACAGTTGCGCCTTCAGCGCGGCGATCTCGTCATCCTTGCTCTTTTCCGGCGCACCGGCGGCGGGCTTGGCCGCAGCCGCACCGGTCGCTGCAGCACCGGGCTTGAACGCCTCGGCCGCCGCTTCGAACATCTGCATGTTGCGCTTGGCAATCTCCGCGAACGGCGAGTTGGCGAACGCGCCCTCGACCGCGCTCTTGAACTGCTCCTGATTGCGGCGGAAACTCTCCATCGACGCCTCGAGATAGCCCGGCACCATTGCCTGCATCGAATCGCCATAGAGCGCGATCAGCTGGCGCAGGAAGTTGACCGGCAACAGCGTCTGGCCGCGCGCTTCCTCTTCCATGATGATCTGGGTCAGCACATTGTGCGTGATATCTTCGTCGGTCTTGGCGTCGACAACCTTGAAATCGCGCCCCTCACGCGTCATCGCGGCGAGATGGTCGAGCGTGATGTAGGACGAGCTTTCGGTATTGTAGAGGCGCCGGTTCGCGTACTTCTTGATGATAACCGGGCCGTCCGTTTGTGCAGTCTTTTTCATGCTCGCCCCCAAGGGTAGTTGACATGGCCCTAACACCTTTCATTGCCGCATCGCAACACGGGCCGCGCCCCCTGCCCCTCTTTCTCGACTTGCTGCGCGAACAAACCGCAGCATCGCCGGAGCGGCGGGCGGCCGCGCTGGCAGGGTTGGCGGCCTATCAGGTCGCGCGCAGGCCCGGTCCACGCCGCCCGATGCCGGTGGTCGCAAAAGCGGGCCGGGCCACGTTACGCGATTATGGCGGCACGGGGATTCCGGTGGCGTTCGTGCCGTCGCTGATCAATCCGCCGATGATTCTCGACATGCGCTACCGCCGCTCGCTGCTGCGCTGGCTGTCGCGGCAGGGGGTGCGCCCGCTGCTGGTCGATTGGGGCACCCCGACGCCTGCCAATCGCGGGTGCAGCGTGACGCAGCATATCGAGGAGCAGCTCGTCCCGCTGCTGCGCAGCATCGGCGAGCCGGTGGCGCTGGCGGGCTATTGCCTCGGCGGCACGATCGCGGCGGCGGCGGCGCAGGCAGTGCCGGTCCGGGGCCTCGCGATGATCGCCGCACCGTGGCGGTTCGCGCGGTTCGGCCCGGATGCGCTGGGCCAGATCGATTCGATCTGGCAGGCCGCATATGAGACGTGCGACGCGCTCGGGCTCGTCCCGATGGAGGTGCTTCAGTCCGGCTTTTGGCAGCTCGATCCGGCGCGCACGATCGCCAAGTTCGAGAAGTTCGCCCGGCTCGACCCTGCCAGCGCGGCGGCTAAGAATTTCGTGGTGCTGGAGGATTGGGCCAATGCCGGGGCGCCGTTGACCTTCGCCGCCGGACGCCAGATGTTCGACGATTTCTTCACCGCCGACCTTCCCGGACGCGGGCGCTGGAACGTGGCAGGGCAAATCGTCGATCCGCTGACCCTGACCTGCCCCACGGTCGAGTTCGTCTCGCTCACCGACCGCATCGTCCCCGCCGCCAGTGCGGTCGGCTTCGCCGATCAACGCAAGCTGCGCCTTGGCCATGTCGGCATGGTCGTCGGCTCGTCGGCCCGACAGTTTCTGTGGAAACCACTCGCAGACTGGCTAACCGCGCTCCCCGCGCCTAGATAGCGGCTGGATTTGAATTCGGCACCGGCCCGCTCCCCCACCCGGCCACCCATAGGGTACTAATGTTGGGTGGCCGGGTGGGGGAGCGGGCCGGTGCCGCCACCCATCAGGAGCCTCTCGATGACCGAAGTCGTGATCACCGCCGCCAAGCGCACCCCCGTCGGCAGCTTTCTCGGCGCCTTCGCCGCCACCCCCGCGCATGAGCTTGGCCGCATCGCGATCGAGGCTGCGCTGGCGCAGGCGGGCATCAAGGGCGAAGAGGTGTCGGAGGTGATCCTGGGTCAGGTGCTGACTGCCGCACAGGGCCAGAACCCCGCGCGTCAGGCATCGATGGCCGCCGGCGTCCCCAAGGAAGTCCCGGCATGGGGCCTCAACCAGGTTTGCGGATCGGGCCTGCGCGCGGTCGCGCTCGCGGCACAGGCGGTGCAGACCGGCGATGCGACCATCGTCGTTGCGGGCGGTCAGGAATCGATGTCGCTCGCCGCGCACGCCCAGACGCTGCGCGCCGGAGCCAAGATGGGCGATGTCGCACTCGTCGATACGATGATCAAGGACGGCTTGACCGACGTCTTCAACGGCTATCACATGGGAATCACGGCGGAAAACCTCGCCGAGCAATATCAGGTCAGTCGCGCTGAGCAGGACGCATTCGCCGTCCGCTCGCAGAACCTCGCCGAAGCCGCGCGCACCGAGGGCCGCTTCAAGGATGAAATCGCCCCGGTCACGATCAAGGGCCGCAAGGGCGACACCATCGTCGATCAGGACGAATATATCCGCGCCGGCGCAACGCTCGAGTCGATCGTTGGTCTGCGCCCCGCGTTCAAGAAGGACGGCACCGTCACCGCCGCCAACGCATCTGGCCTCAACGACGGCGCGGCGGCACTGGTGGTGATGAGCCGCGAAGAAGCCGAAAAGCGCGGCGCCCCTATCCTCGCTACGATCAAGAGCTGGGCCACCGCCGGCGTCGATCCGTCGATCATGGGCATCGGCCCGGTCCCGGCGTCGAAAAAGGCGCTGGAAAAGGCCCGCTGGACCGTCGCCGACCTCGACCTGATCGAAGCGAACGAAGCGTTCGCGGCGCAAGCACTGTGCGTCGGCAAGGAATTGGGCTTCGATCCGGCCAAGGTGAACGTGAACGGCGGTGCCATCGCCATCGGCCACCCGATCGGTGCCAGCGGCGCGCGCGTGCTGACGACGCTGATCTACGAAATGGCGCGCCGCGACGCAAAAAAAGGACTCGCCACGCTGTGCATCGGAGGCGGCATGGGAATCGCCATGTGCATCGAACGCAACGGCTGATTCCCTAACGTTTGAATTAGTTCACACGCGCGTCCAGTTTTGAAATTTTATGTCTCCTGATTCGTGTTGCACCGCACCATTGTGGCAATGTTGCAACACGATGACGGCGAATCTGACAGAACGGGGACGCTTTTGCTTGCGCTAGGCTGAACAAAACGGTTTCCTCTGTGACGAACCGGCATTCAGCCGGGTCGAAGGGGAATCACATGAACATTAGTCGTCTTCTGGCGGCGACCGCGCTCGCGAGTGCGAGCTTCGCCGTTCCGCAAGTCGCCCTTGCACAGACCACGCAAAGCGACGAAGCCGAACAGGCTTCCGAGAGTGAAGGTCAGGAAGTTACCGTCGTCGGTTCGCGCATCCGTCGCAACCAGTTCAACGGCGCCGACCCGATCAACCTGATCACGCGCGACGAGGCTACCGCAGCCGGTTTCAACTCGACCGCTGAAATCCTGCAGTCGACTGCCGTCACCGGCGGCACCGATCAGATCAACGACACCTATGGCGGCTTCGTCGTCAACGGCGGTCCGGGCGTCAACACCGTCTCGCTCCGCGGTCTCGGAACTACCCGCACGCTCGTGCTGCTGAACGGCCGCCGCGTTGCGCCGGCCGGTTCGCGCGGTGGCGTCGGCGCGGCCGACCTCAACGTGCTCCCGAACGCGATGATCGACCGCATCGAAGTTCTGAACACCGGCGCTTCGTCGGTTTACGGTTCGGACGCAGTTGCGGGCGTCATCAACATCGTGACGCGCCAGAACGTGAAGGGCATCACCGCCGAAGCGCAGCACAACATCATCGGCAGCGGCTCGGGCAACAGCTACCGCTACTCGCTGGTCGGTGGCTTCAGCACCGAGAACTTCCGCGCTTCGGGCTCGATCGAATATTATAAGCGCGAAGCTCTGAAGCTCCGTGACATCGAATGGGCGCAGTGCCCGACGACCTATTTCGGCACCAATGGCAGCGATTTCGGCGCGGCCGACTATATCGATCCGCTGACGGGCCGTCCGAAGTGCTTCAATATCGACAATGGCGGCGTCACCGTCAACACGATCGGCACGCCGAACATCACCGCGGTTCCGGGCACCCCGGTCGCCAACGGTGCACCGGCTGGCTATAACGGCATCTGCAACCGCTGGCGCCCGCGCGCCGGTGTCGGCGGCCCGATCCCGGGTTACGAGTGCGTCGGCGGCGGCACGATCAACACGAACGTGCGCGACACGTTCGACGAAGATATGCTCGACGCCGATGTGATCACGCCGGCCGAGATCATCACCGGCTATGGTGAGGCGACGTACGAGACCTCGATTCTCGGAAACGCCGAATTCTACGCCAACGTGCTGATCAGCCGTCGCAAGTCGTCGCAGACCGGTCACCGCCAGCTGACGCTGGACTATCAGCAGGGCAGCCCGCTGATTCCGGTCGAGCTGCGCTTCGCCACCGCGTTCCTGGCACCGCAGCCGCAGGTCCCCTACACCACGGGTATCCGCGTCTTCTCCAGCTACGGCACCTATGACAACTACCAGACGCAGGACTTTGTCCGCCTCAACGGTGGTGTGCGCGGCGAGCTGCCGTTCGACTGGCGCTACGACTTCTTCGTCGGCAAGAGCTGGTCTGACTCGATCTACACCTCGGACCTGATCCTCGCCGACCGCCTCGCGCAGTCGATGCAGGTCAACGCAGCGGGCACCGCCTGCACCAACACCGTCGGTGGCTGCGTCGCGGCTCCGGCGCTGACTTCGGGCATCGTCGGCGGCAACGCACGCACGCTCGCTCCGGCATGGTTCGACTTCATCACCGATCCGGTGACCGGTCGTACGGCATACCGCGAACGCACGGTCACGCTCGACGTCAACGGTCCGCTGTTCAAGCTGCCCGGTGGTATGGTCCAGGTCGCACTGGGCGTTGAGAATCGCGAAGCGAGCATCAACGATCAGCCGTCGCCGGAAAGCGTCCGCAACAACCTGTACGGCTTCACCTCGTCGACCCCCACGGTCGGCAGCGACGGCGTGTGGGAAGGCTATGGCGAAATCGAACTGCCGATCCTGTCGGATCAGCTGATTCACAACCTGACGATCAACGCGTCGGGCCGCTACACCCATTACCGCTCGTACGGCGGTCAGTGGACCTACAAGATCGGCGGCATCCTTTCGCCGGTTCGTGGCGTTTCGTTCCGCGGCAGCTACGGCACCTCGTACCGCGCTCCGGCGCTGTTCGAGCAGTTCCAGGGCGCAACCTCGGGCTTCCTTGGCCAGAGCAACGACCCCTGCAACAACTTCAACGCCAGCACGCCGCAGCTGATCCGCGAGCGTTGCTTGGCTGAAGGTCTGCCGGACAATGGTGCGTTCACCCAGAACTCGAGCATCACGGTGGTCGGTCTTGGCGGCGCAGCAGCGGGCCTCGAAGCAGAAACGTCGAAGGCGCTGACCTTCGGTGGTGTGCTCGAACCGCGTCTCGGTGAATCGTTCGGCAATCTGTCGCTGGCCGTCGACTACTTCCGCGTGAAGATCGACAATGGCGTTGCACAGCTCTCGGCAGCCACCGTGCTGGCGCAGTGCTACAACAACATTCAGCGCACGACCTGCGACAGCGGTCTGATCACGCGTAGCCCGTACACCGGCCCCGGCACGGGTGCGCTCCGCGTCATTCAGAGCTACGTCAACATCGCGGACGCAAAGGCTGAAGGCATCGACTTCACCCTGCGCTACACCCGTGAAATGTTCGGCGGTGAGTTCCGTATCGGTGCTCAGGCGACGAAGTTCATCAGCCGCTACAGCCGCACGCTGCCGACCGCCCAGATCTTCGAACTGGTTGGTCAGCTCGAGAACCCCGAGTGGACCGGCTCGTTCGACGTCGGGTACCGCAAGGACGGCTGGAACCTGCGTTATGGCGTGGAATGGGTCGGTGCGACCGACTCGAACGAGTATTACTCGCTCCCCGCCAACGGTGGCTTCACCTATGAGCGCTACAAGTGGAACACGCCGGACTACTTCCTGCACACCGCCAACGTGCGGTATGACATGAAGAACTACTCGTTCTCGCTCGGCGTCCGGAACATCTTCGACACTGAACCGCCGAAGATCACCCAGGGCTACACCAACTTCGTCGCTGGTAACGCGCCGCTCTACAGCGGTTACGATATCCGCGGTCGTCAGGTGTTTGTCGGCGTGAAGGCCGGTTTCTGATCGATCGGGGTCCTTCGGGACCCCGATCCTTCACCGGATCAAACAGAAAGGCCGGCGGTTCCCATCGGAACCGCCGGCCTCTTCTTTTTTCGGCGGGGAGCGCCGCTTAGCGGGCGTCCTTGACCTTTGTATAGGGTACGAAATCGCCGAGCACGACGAACCCGCTCCACATCCGCGACGTGCGATCGACCAGGTCGATCTTGTCGACGTTGCACAGCTGGCTGCCATAGATTTTGGTGACCAGGATCTCGTCGTCGCTCAGCTGATCAGCGCCGCCGCGCGGGCGGTTGACATAGAGCTTCGATCCGCTGCGATACACGATCGCAGTCTTGTCGATCACCGTACTCTGGCCCAGCGTGGAGCTGGACAGGCACTTCACCGGCTTCCCGGCAACGCGCCCTTCGAGCATCTTGGCGAGTTCGGCTTCACCCTTGGGATAGGGCTTCTGATCGGCCGTTGCGGCGCCCGGCAAGGTCAGCGCGGCAAGGGCGGCGGCGGCGGCAATTGCAAATCGCATGACGTTCCACTCCTCTGGTACCCAAGATGGTATTGGATCGCGCCTTTCGCAACGCTGAACCAGTTCCAGCTTCACCCCCAAATCCGGTCATAGCGCGCGCCAAGCCCGGTCAGCAGTTCATATTGCGACAAACCCGACAGCGTCGAAACCGTCGGCAGGTCGTAATCCATCGCCAGCCAGTCGCCCTCGGCCAGTTCCGGCGCGCCGCTGACATCGACTGCGGTGAGGTCCATCGAGACGCGCCCGATCACCGGCAGCGCGCGATCGCCCCGCAGCGCCCGCCCCTTGCCCGAAAAGCAGCGCAGATAACCATCGGCATAGCCCAGATTGACGATCGCCACCTCGGTATCCACGCGCGCGGTCCAGGTCGCATTATAGCCGACGCTGCCCCCTACCGGCACCAGCCGCCGTTGCAGGATCTGCGCTTCGGGCGTCACGACCTGCCGGAGATGCCCCGCCAGCGCGGGCACCGGCACCGCCCCGTAAAGCGCGATACCGGGCCGGGTCAGGTCGAATGCATAGTCCGGCCCCAGCGCGATCCCCGCCGAATTGGCCAGGCTCATCCGCCGCGCCACGCTCCGCCCCGTCAGTGCGGCAAAGGCATCACGCTGGCGCGCGTTCGACGGCCCATCCTCGTCCGCGCTCGCCAGATGGCTCATCAGCGTGTCGACCGGCAGCCCATCGAGCAGCCCAGCCGCGACATCCTCAGGCGCGATGCCCAGCCGATTCATCCCCGTATCGACCATTACGTCGCACGCGCCGCCGCCCCCTTCGCGCCAGCGGCGCACCTGCTGCACGCTGTTGAGCACCGGACGCGCATGGGATGCCGCCAGCGCCACGGCCATGTCGTCATCCCGCACGCCATGCAGCACCGACACCGCAACCCCGGAATCGGCGAGCGCCAGCGCCTCGCCCCAGGTCGCGACAAAGAAATCGCGACACCCCGCCTCTGCCAGATGCCGCACCACCTCGCGCGCGCCCAGCCCATATCCATTGGCCTTGACCGCCGCACCGCACGCCGCCGGCCCGCTCAGCGCGGCAAGCATGCGCCAATTGGCGACCAGCGCGTCGCGGTCGAGACGTAGGCGGAGCGGGGAAGCGATCATACCGCCCGGTTAGGCATCGCGCGCGTTCACCGCAATCACTCGTGAACCAGATCGCGTTCCTTGAGGAAGAAGACGGTCACCGCCAGCGCCATCGCAACCACGATCCAGGTGTACCACAGCCCCGAATAGGGATTGCCGCTCTTGGCCACCATAAACTGGCTGATCAACGGCAGGAATCCACCGAAATAGCCGGTCCCGATATGATAGGGGATCGACATCGAGCTGTAACGGATGCGCGGCGGGAACAGCTCGGTCAGCAGCGCCGCGACCGGGCCGTAGGTCGCCCCCGACAATGCCGCCAGCGCGACGATCGCGATCAGGATCAGCACCAGATCGACGGTACCCGGCGTCACCTTGTCCAGCGAATAGCCCGCCTCGGCCAGAGCCCTGTCGATATCGACCGAGGTATTGGACACGACCGGCACGCTGCCGATCGCAACCGACGCCGATGGCGTCACCGCCTGGGTATAGGGAACGCCCTTCTTGGTCAGATAGTCCATCAACTGGCCGCACGTCGTCGATTGCTGGCCAGCGAACGGGTCGTAGGAGCAGTCTGGCCCCGACACGACCACGGGCGAGCGCTTCGCCGCCTCCGCCAGCCCCGGATTGGCGGCATGCCCCATCGCCCAGAATAGCGGGAACAGCAGCAACAGCGTGAAGCCATAGCCAATGATGATCGGCTTTTTCCGCCCGATCTTGTCGGACAGCTTGCCGAACAGGATGAACCAGAACAGCCCCGCCGCCGCGCCGCCGGCGGCGAGCAGCTGCGCCACCACCGGCTCGACCCGCATCGGCCCTTGCAGGAACGACAGGACCGAGAAGGTCGCGGTGTACCAGATGACGGTCAGCCCCGCCGCGATCCCGAACAATGCCACCAGCAACCGCCGCCAGTTGCCGGGATAGGTAAAGCTCTCCTTCAGCGGATTGCGCGCAATCTCGCCCGACGCCTTCATCGCCTTGAACACCGGGCTTTCGTTGAGCTTGACCCGCATCCACAGCGAGATGGCAAGCAACGCGATCGAGAAGATGAATGGCAGGCGCCAGCCCCAATCGTCGAACGTCGACGACGTCATGCTGAACCGCGTGATCAGCACCACCGCCAGGCTCAGGATGAACCCCGCCGACACGCTCGCCTGGATGAAGCTGGTGTGATAGCCGGCGCGGCCCGGCGGCGAATGCTCGGCGACATAGATCGCCGCCCCACCATATTCGCCGCCCAGCGCGAGGCCCTGAAGGATGCGCAGGCCGATGACGATCATCGGAGCCGCCACGCCAATGCTGGCATAGCTAGGGACGAGGCCCACCCCCGCAGTCGCAACGCCCATCAGCGTGATGGTGACGAGGAAGGTATATTTGCGCCCGAGCTTGTCGCCCAGATATCCGAACAGCACCGCACCCAGCGGCCGGAACCCGAACCCGACCGCGAACCCCGCCCAGGCATAGAGCGCCTCCAGCACCGGATTGCCGGTCGCGAAGAAGGTCCGCCCGATGATTCCCGACGCGGCGAGCGTGCCGTAGATGAAGAAGTCATACCATTCGAACACGGTGCCCAGCGACGACGCGGTCACCACCTGCCGCATCTCGGCCTTGCTCGGCTCGCGCTGCGCCAGCGCCTCGTCTGCGGTGGTTGCCATGGTTCAGAATCCCCCAATCCCTTTGAGTGAAGGGTTTAACGGCTCGCCACGCCCCCGCAAGGCCCCCTTCCGGCGCGATGCGATACCCTTTAGGGCGATCCCATGCTCCGTCTCTCCGGCCTAAACCTCCCGCTCGACCACGCACCCGAAGCGATTCCCGCCGCGATCTGCGACCGGCTCGGCATCGCGCGCGCAGAGCTGCGCGGCTGGACCCTGTTCAAACGCGGCAACGACGCGCGCCGTCGCAATGCGATTCAGCTGGTCTATACCTTCGACCTCGACCTGACCGACGAAGCCGCGGTCCTCGCGCGCTTCCCCGACGACAAGGACGTCCGTCCCACCCCCGACATGGCCTATCGCCCTCCGGTCACCGCGCCCGTTGGCTGGTCGGGAAAGCGCCCCGTGGTCATCGGCGCGGGTCCGTGCGGCATCTTTGCGGGCCTGATCCTCGCACAGATGGGCTTCCGCCCGATCATCCTCGATCGCGGCAAGGTGGTGCGTCAGCGGACCAAGGACACCTGGGGCCTGTGGCGGCGCAGCGAGCTCAACCCCGACAGCAATGTCCAGTTCGGCGAAGGCGGCGCGGGCACTTTCTCCGACGGCAAGCTCTATTGCCGGGTCAAGGATCCCCGCTTCCTCGGCCGCAAGGTGCTGGAAGAGTTCGTCAAGGCCGGCGCGCCCGACGACATCTTGTGGGAGGCGCACCCGCATATCGGCACCTTCCGCCTCGTCACCATGGTCGAAAGCATGCGCGCGGCGATCGAGGAGCTGGGCGGCGAATATCGCTGGCAGACGCGCGTTGACGACATCGAACTCGACGCCAACCGCAATCTGCGCGGCCTGCATTTGCACGACGGCAGCTTCCTCGAAACCGACATGGTCGTCCTCGCGGTAGGCCACAGTGCGCGCCCGACCTTCGAGATGCTCCACCGCCGCGGCGTGCATGTCGAGGCCAAGCCGTTCGCGATCGGCGTGCGGATCGAACATCCGCAGGCGTGGATCGACACCGCCCGTTTCGGCAATTGCGCCAAGCACCCCGATCTCGGCCCCGCCGCCTATTCGGTGGTCCATCACGCCTCGAACGGGCGCAGCGTCTACAGCTTCTGCATGTGCCCGGGCGGCCGCGTCGTCGCCGCGACCAGCGAAGAGGGGCGCGTCGTCACCAACGGCATGAGCCAATATTCGCGCGCCGAATTCAACGCCAATTCCGGCCTCGTCGTCGCGATCGATCCTGCGCGCGACTATCCCGACGGCCCGCTCGCCGGCCTCGCGCTCCAGCGCCACTTCGAGGATCTGGCGTTCATCGCCGGCGGCTCCAACTATAACGCCCCGGTCCAGCGCGTCGGCGACCTGCTCGCCGGCCGCGCCTCGACCGCGATCGGCGAGGTGGTGCCGAGCTACAAGCCCGGCGTGACCCCCACCGACCTGTCCGCCTGCTTGCCGCCGTTCGTGATCGAGGCGTTTCGCGAGGCGCTGCCCATCTTCGGTCGCCGCATCGCCAATTACGACCATCCCGACGCGATCATGACCGGCGTCGAAACGCGCACCTCCAGCCCGATCCGCATCACCCGCAACGGCGACTTGCAGAGCCTGAACACCCCCGGCCTGTTCCCTGCGGGCGAAGGCGCAGGTTATGCGGGCGGCATCCTCTCCGCCGCGATCGACGGAATCAAGGTGGCGGAGGCGGTGGCGGCGCGCTTGGTCGGGGCACGCTGAAATAATCCTCCCCCGCAAGGGGGAGGTGGCACGCGCAGCGTGACGGAGGGGGAGGAAGGGTCTCGGCAAGAGGTCACAAGACACAGCCGTCCTCCCCCTCCGTCGCCTTCGGCGCCACCTCCCCCTGGCGGGGGAGGATTAGAAGGGCAACGCCACAAAACCACTTTATTGCAACTAATTCGCAGACGCAAAGATTTCTTGACGGCGCGCAATTCGTCGGTTGCCCCGCCTCTATAATGCGCCTAAGGCGCCTCCGTCCCTGCGGCCAACAAGTAGGACCGGCCGCCCAACGCATGTTCAGGGAGGCTCATTTGGCCCGCAAGAAAATCGCCCTTATCGGCGCCGGCAATATCGGCGGCACGCTTGCCCACCTCGCCGCCCTGAAGGGTCTTGGCGACATCGTCCTGTTCGACGTGGTCGAGGGCGTCCCCCAGGGCAAGGCGCTGGACTTGTCGCAGTGCGGCCCGGTCGAGGGCTTTGACGCCACCATCACCGGCAGCAACGATTATGCCGACATTGCGGGCGCGGACGTGATCATCGTCACCGCCGGCGTCGCCCGCAAGCCGGGCATGAGCCGCGACGACCTGCTCGGCATCAACCTCAAGGTCATGAAGGCCGTCGGCGAAGGCATCGCCGCCAACGCGCCCGACGCCTTCGTCATCTGCATCACCAACCCGCTCGACGCGATGGTGTGGGCGCTGCGCGAATTTTCCGGCCTGCCGCACAGCAAGGTCGTCGGCATGGCTGGCGTGCTCGACAGCGCACGCTTCAGCCACTTCCTCGCCGACGAGTTCAAGGTGTCGGTCAAGGAAGTCACCAGCTTCGTGCTCGGCGGCCATGGCGACACGATGGTCCCGGTGGTCGAATATTCGACCGTCGCGGGCATCCCGATCCCCGACCTGATCAAGATGGGCCGGTCGACCAAGGAGCGCATCGACGCAATCGTTCAGCGCACCCGTTCGGGCGGCGGCGAGATCGTCGGCCTGCTCAAGACCGGTTCGGCCTTCTACGCCCCCGCCACCAGCGGCATCGCGATGGCCGAAGCGTATCTGTACGACCAGAAGCGCCTGCTGCCCTGCGCCGCGCACCTGACCGGCCAATATGGCGTCGATGACCTCTATGTCGGCGTTCCGGTGATCATCGGCGCCAATGGCGTCGAGCAGGTGATCGAGATCGACCTGAACGACGAGGCCAAGGCCAATCTTCAGGTCTCGGTCGACGCGGTCAAGGAACTGCTGGTCGCGTGCAAGGCCATCGACAGCTCGCTCGCTTGATGTCGGCAGCCGCCCTTATCGCAGCATTTGGCATGGCGCAGGCGGCACCCGCCCCTGCGCCATCGCCGCTGTTTGCGGCGTTCAAGGCGGCGTGTTTCGATCTCAAGAGCGCCGACGGCAAGTCCGCGTTCGACAAGATCGCCCCTGCGGCCAAAGCCGCTGGCTGGACCGAGGTGGCAGAGGCCGATGCCGACCCGCGCATCGCGGGCATCACGGCAAAGGGTCGCAAGGCGGTTCAGGCCGAAGAGCCGGATGGCACCTATGCCGGCCAGATCTTCCGCCACAGCTTTAACGGCCGCACCGTCTGGCTCGTCACCAGCCGCTTCGTCGCGAAGGAAGGCTATTGGGGCGATGGCTGCCGCGCCTATGACCTCGACGCACCCGCCGCCCCGCCACGCGAAGTGATCGATGGCTGGGTCGGCTCCGCACCGACCGGCGTTCAAGCCAACGGCACCGCGACCAAGCGGCTGTGGGAACCGTGGCAGACTGGCGTCACGCTCGAAATTACCTATGTCCCGCGCGATCACCCGCTGGGCTCATCTTACGGCATCCAGGGCCTGGTCCTGGTCTCGCAATCTATCGGAGGGTTCTGAATGTCCATTCTCATCGACCGGAATACCAAGGTCATCACGCAAGGTATGACCGGTGAGACCGGCACCTTCCACACCCAGCAGGCGCTGGCATATGGCACCCAAATGGTCGGCGGCGTCACGCCGGGCAAGGGCGGCTCGACCCACATCGGCCTGCCGGTGTTCGACACCGTCGCCGAAGCGAAGAGCAAGACCGGCGCTGACGCATCGGTCATCTATGTCCCGCCGCCCTTCGCCGCGGACTCGATCCTTGAGGCGATCGACGCCGAAATCCCGCTGATCGTGTGCATCACCGAAGGCATTCCGGTGCTCGACATGGTCAAGGTGAAGCGGTCGCTGTCGGGCAGCAAGTCGCGCCTGATCGGCCCGAACTGCCCCGGCCTGCTGACCCCGGGCGAGTGCAAGATCGGCATCATGCCGGGCAACATCTTCTCGAAGGGCAGCGTCGGCGTCGTCTCGCGCTCGGGCACGCTGACCTATGAGGCGGTGTTCCAGACCACCAATGCGGGCCTGGGTCAGACCACCGCAGTCGGCATCGGCGGCGATCCGGTCAACGGCACCAACTTCATCGACGTGCTGGAGCTGTTCCTGGCCGACGACGCGACCGAGAGCATCATCATGATCGGCGAAATCGGCGGCGACGCCGAAGAGCAGGCCGCACAGTTCCTGATCGACGAAGCCAAGCGTGGTCGCAAGAAGCCGATGGCCGGCTTCATCGCGGGCCGCACCGCCCCTCCGGGCCGTCGCATGGGCCATGCCGGCGCGATCGTGTCGGGCGGCAAGGGCGATGCGGAGAGCAAGATCGCGGCGATGGAGGCAGCGGGCATCCGCGTGTCGCAGTCGCCCAGCCTGCTCGGCGAAACGCTGCTTGAGGCGCTGAAGGGCTAATTTCCGTCGCCCCGGCGCAGGGCATCCCATCAAAGTAGTAGTTTGATGGGGCCCGATGGCCGGGGCCGCCAGCGGCCCAGCGCTGGTTCGACAAACTGGGCGGCCCCGGCCTTCGCCGGGGCGACGAGGTGGTTTATGGGTGAACAGGCAATGGATTTCGCGGATATCGCAGGTGGCGTGAGCCCCGCTTTCGTCGAGACGATGTATGCGAAGTTCAGGGCGGACCCCGCGTCGGTCGAGGACGGCTGGCGTCAGTGGTTCGCGGGGCTGGAAAGCACCGCAACCGGCCCGAGCTGGGCCAATCCGCGCTGGCCGCTCAAGGACACCGACGCGCTGACCGCCGCGCTCGACCCGACCCAGATGGAACCGGCGCCCAAGCCTGCGCGCGGCGGCGCCCCTGCTCCGGTGGCGGCCCCCGCCCCTGCTGCATCGACTGCGGAGATCGCGCGCGCCGCGAATGATTCGATCCGCGCGATGCTGCTGATCCGCACCTATCGCGTGCGCGGGCACCTCGCCGCCAATCTCGACCCGCTCGGCCTCGCCAAGCAGGAACTGCCCGCCGACCTGACGCCGGAGTATCACGGCTTTACGGCAGCCGACATGGACCGCCCGATCTATCTCGGCGGCACGCTCGGCCTTGAGAAGGCGACGATGCGCGAAATCGTTGCGACGCTGCGCAAGAATTACTGCGGCAATGTCGGCCTTGAATATATGCACATCGCCGATGTCGAGGAGCGCCGCTTCCTGCAGGAGCGGATCGAGGGCCAGGACAAGGCGATCGAATTCTCGCCCAACGGCAAGAAGGCGATCCTGTCCAAGGTGATCGAAGCCGAGCAGTGGGAAAAGTTCCTCGGCAAGAAATATGTCGGCACCAAGCGCTTCGGCCTCGACGGCGGTGAATCGATGATCCCCGCGATGGAATCGATCATCAAATACGGCGGCGCCATGGGCGTGCGCGAGATCGTGTACGGCATGGCGCATCGCGGCCGTCTCAACATGCTCGCCAATGTGATGGCCAAGCCCTATCGCGTGATCTTCCACGAATTTGCCGGCGGCTCGGCCAACCCCGACGATATCGGCGGGTCGGGCGACGTGAAATACCATCTCGGCACCAGCACCGATCGCGAGTTCGATGGGGTCAGCGTCCATATGTCGCTGGTCGCCAACCCCTCGCACCTCGAAGCGGTGAACCCGGTCGTGCTCGGCAAGGTCCGCGCGCAGCAGACCAACCGCAACGACCTTGAGGATCACGAACAGGTCCTCCCCGTGCTGCTCCACGGCGACGCGGCGTTCGCGGGTCAGGGCATCGTGTGGGAGTGCCTCGGCTTCTCCGGCATCCGCGGCTACAATACCGGCGGCTGCATCCACTTCATCATCAACAACCAGATCGGCTTTACCACCAGCCCGCAATTCGCGCGCTCCTCGCCCTATCCGTCGGACGTGGCGAAGGGCGTGATGGCGCCGATCTTCCACGTCAACGGCGACGATCCCGAAGCCGTAACCTTCGCGTGCAAGATGGCGATCGAATATCGCCAGAAGTTCAAGCGCGACGTCGTCATCGACATGTGGTGCTATCGCCGCTTCGGCCACAATGAAGGCGACGAACCGTCATTCACCCAGCCGCTGATGTACGCCAAGATCAAGGGCCATCCCGGCGTGGCAGACCTCTATGCCAAGCGGCTTGAGGGCGAGGGCGTGATCGATGGCGGCTTCGCGGCCAAGCACATCGCCGACTTCACCGCGCATCTCGAAGACGAGTTCAGCGCGGGCGCGACCTACAAGGCGAACAAGGCCGACTGGTTCGGCGGTCGCTGGACCGGCCTCAGCGCGCCGGTCGAAACCGAAAGCGCGCGTCGCAATGTCGAAACGGGCATCGACAAGAAGCTGTTCGACAGCCTCGGCCGCACGCTGACCAGCGTTCCCGACGGGCTGACCCCGCACAAGACGCTGCTGCGCGTGCTGGATGCCAAGGCGAACATGTTCAAGACGGGTGAGAATTTCGACTGGGCGACCGGTGAGGCATTGGCCTTCGGTTCGCTGCTGTCGGAAGGCTATGGCGTGCGCCTGTCGGGTCAGGATTCGGGCCGCGGCACGTTCAGCCAGCGTCACGCCGTATGGGTCGACCAGACCGACGAGCGCAAATATGTGCCGCTGAGCGAAATCCCGCACGGCCGGTTCGAGGTGCTCGACAGCCCCTTGAGCGAATATGGCGTGCTCGGCTTCGAGTACGGCTACGCCCTCGCCGACCCCAAGAGCCTCGTGCTGTGGGAGGCGCAGTTCGGCGACTTCGTCAACGGCGCGCAGATCATGATCGACCAGTTCATCGCGTCGGGCGAGTCCAAGTGGCTGCGCGCCAACGGCCTCGTGATGCTGCTTCCGCACGGCTATGAAGGCCAGGGCCCCGAGCATAGCTCGGCGCGTCCCGAGCGCTTCCTGCAGCTGTGCGCGGGCGACAATATGCAGGTCGCGAACGTCACCACCCCGGCGAACTATTTCCACCTGCTGCGCCGCCAGATGCACCGCAGCTTCCGCAAGCCGTTGGTGGTGATGACCCCCAAGTCGCTGCTGCGCCACAAGCTCGCGGTTTCCACCGCCGACCAGTTCCAGGGCGATACGCACTTCATGCGCATCCTCTCCGACCCCTCGGCTCCGGCGGACCGCGATGTGAAGCGTGTCGTGCTGTGCACCGGGAAGGTCGCTTACGACCTGATCGAGGCGCGCGATGCTGCGGGCGACAAGAACACCGCGATCATCCGCATCGAACAGCTCTATCCCTTTCCCGGCGAGCCGTTAGTCGCGCGCTTGCAGCGCATGACCAATGTCGAGGAAGTGGTGTGGGCGCAGGAAGAACCACGCAACAATGGCTACTGGTTCTTCGTTGAGCCCTATATCGAGGCATGCATGGTCGAAGCGGGCATCAAGCCGCAGCGTCCGCGTTATGCCGGTCGCGCTCCGGCGGCATCGCCCGCCACCGGCCTGATGAAGCGTCACCAGGCCGAACAGGGCGCGCTCGTCGCCGACGCGCTTGGCCATAATGTGCGCGAGGAAATCCGCCGCGCACGCACGACCGAAGACTCCAAGACCGCCGCCAAGCCCGGCGCGTAAGAATTCCCCAGGAAGGACACAGCGAGATGGCCACCGAAATCCTCGTCCCCGTGCTGGGCGAATCGATCACTGAAGCGACACTGGGCGAATGGCTCAAGCAGCCGGGCGAGCCCGTCGCGGCTGACGAGCCCGTCGCCAGCCTTGAGACCGACAAGGTCTCGGTCGAAGTCCCCGCCCCCGTGGCCGGCGTGATGGGCGCGCATGCGGTCGCCGTCGGCGACACCGTCAATGTCGGCGCGCTGATCGGCACGATCGAGGCTGGTGCGGGTGCCGCTGCGGCACCCACCGCTGCCCCGGCTCCCGCCGCCGAGCCCGCTGGCGAAGCAGCCGCTGCCCTTTCCCCTGCGGTGCGCCGCGCGGTGCTGGAGCATGGCGTCGATCCCGCGACGGTCACCGGCACCGGCCGCGATGGCCGTATCACCAAGGAAGACGTGGTCGCCGCCGCATCGTCCAAGCCCACCACCGCGCCCGCTGCGGCCCCTGCTCCGGCTCCGACCGCTGCCCCCGCCGCAGCGACCGGCGGCCGCAAGGAAGAGCGCGTGCGGATGACCCGTCTGCGCCAGACCGTCGCCCGCCGCCTCAAGGACGCGCAGAACACCGCCGCGCTGCTCACCACCTTCAACGACGTAGACATGACCGCCGTCATCGAGGCGCGGACCAAGTACAAGGACCTGTTCGAAAAGAAGCACGGCGTCCGCCTCGGCTTCATGGGCTTCTTCGTGAAGGCCGCCACGATGGCGCTCAAGGACATCCCCGCCGTCAACGCCCAGATCGACGGCGATGAGATCGTCTATCACAACTATGCCGACATCTCGGTCGCGGTCAGCGCGCCGCAGGGCCTGGTCGTGCCCGTCATCCGCGACGCCGACCAGATGAGCGTCGCGCAGGTCGAAAAGACCATCGGCGACTTCGGCAAGCGCGCCAAGGACGGCACGCTCAAGATGGAAGAGATGAAGGGCGGCACCTTCACCATCTCCAACGGCGGCGTGTTCGGCTCGCTGATGTCGACCCCGATCATCAACCCGCCGCAGTCGGCAGTGCTCGGCCTCCACCGCATCGAGGACCGCCCGGTCGTCCGCGACGGCCAGATCGTCATCCGCCCGATGATGTATCTCGCGCTGTCGTATGACCACCGCTTGATCGACGGGCGTGAAGCAGTCACCTTCCTCGTCGCGCTCAAGAACGCGATCGAGGATCCGACGCGCCTGCTGATCGACCTCTGATCCTCTCCTGCGCTCCTGCGAAAGCAGGAGCCCAGAGTGGCTCGGGACCATCTTGCAACCTAGACCGCGCTCGCGAGATTAGGGAGAAGACCGACGAAAGACGGCTACGTCTATATGATGGCGAATCGGCGCAACGGCACGCTCTACCTTGGCGTGACCAGCGATCTCGCCGCCAGGGCGTACCAACATCGCAACAAGCTGATCGAAGGCTTCTCGAAAAAGCACGGGTGCGTGCTGCTAGTGTGGTTCGAGGGACATGGCGCTATCGACGCCGCGCGATATCGCGAGTTGCAGATGAAAAAGTGGAAGCGGGAATGGAAGGTCGAGCTGATCGAACGCCATAACCCGCAGTGGAAGGATTTGTACGAGACGCTATTTTAAGGCTCCGCGATCCTGCAGTTGCAGGGGTCGAAGCCGCTGGCGTCACGCTTCGTAACCCTGGGCTCCTGCGTTCGCAGGAGCACAATGGAGTGCATCATGGCTGAATACGACTTCGACGTCCTCGTGATCGGTGCCGGGCCCGGCGGTTATGTCGCGGCAATCCGCGCGGCGCAGTTGGGACTCAAGACCGCGTGCGCCGAGGGGCGTGAGACGCTGGGTGGCACCTGCCTCAATGTCGGCTGCATCCCGTCCAAGGCGCTTCTGCACGCATCCGAGCTGTATAACGAAGCCGCCAGCGGCGCGCTCGCCAAGCTCGGCGTGAAGCTCGGCAGCGTCGAGCTCGACCTCGACGCGATGCACGCGCAGCGGCTCGACGCGGTCAAGGGCCTGACCGGCGGCATCGAATATCTGTTCAAGAAGAACAAGGTCGAATGGCTCAAGGGCTATGCGTCCTTCACCGGCAAGGACACGGTCCAGATCGGCGACCGCACCGTCCGCGCCAAGAACATCGTCATCGCCACCGGCTCCAGCGTCACCCCGCTGCCCGGCGTCGAGGTCGATCAGAAAATCGTGATTGATTCGACCGGCGCGCTCGAACTGCCCAAGGTTCCCGAACATCTCGTCGTCATCGGCGGCGGCGTGATCGGCCTTGAGCTGGGCAGCGTCTGGCGCCGCGTCGGGGCAAAGGTGACCGTGGTCGAATATCTCGACCAGATCCTCCCCGGCTTTGACGGCGACGTGCGCAAGGAAGCGCAGAAGCTGTTCAAGAAGCAGGGCATCGAGTTCAAGACCGGGACCAAGGTCACCGGCGTTGCGATCAATGGCGACAAGGCCACCGTCACCGTCGAACCGGCCAAGGGTGGCGCGGCGGAAGCGATCGAGGCGGACAATGTCCTCGTCGCGATCGGTCGCCGCCCGAACACGAACGGCCTCAACCTCGAAGCCGCCGGCCTGACCGTCAACGCACGCGGCCAGATCGAAGTCGGGCACGAATTCGAAACCTCGGTCGACGGCATCTGGGCGATCGGCGACGTCGTTCCCGGCCCGATGCTCGCACACAAGGCCGAGGATGAGGGGATCGCGGTCGCGGAGAATATTGCTGGCCTCACCGGCATCGTGAACCACGACCTGATCCCGTCGGTCGTCTATACCATGCCCGAAATCGCCGGCATCGGCCTGACCGAAGAAGCCGCGAAGGAACGCGGCGAGATCAAGGTCGGCAAGTTCCCGATGGCCGGCAACAGCCGCGCCAAGACCAACCACGAACCCGACGGCTTCGTGAAGGTCATCGCCGACGCCAAGACCGATCGCGTGCTCGGCGTGTGGATCATCACCAGCCTCGCCGGCACGATGATCGCGCAGGCAACGCAGGCGATGGAATTCGGCGCGACCAGCGAGGACATCGCCTATACCTGCCACGCCCATCCGACGCACAGCGAAGCGATCAAGGAAGCGGCAATGGCGGTGACCGGCAAGCCGATCCACATTTGATCGCGATCAAGCGGGGGACAGCATGATCGCACTGGCACTGGCTTTGGCGGCCGCGTCGGACACAAAACCGGTGCGCAGCGTCGATCTCTATGTGACCCCGCTCTATTCCAGCGCGGCCAAGGCATCCAAGCGGGTGGTGCGGGTCGATCCCGATCTCGATCCCCTGCTCCGCTCCGACCGCGCCGAAGATGTGCTGGCGGCGCAGGAACGCGTCCGCGCAACCCCGGCCAAGGTCAGCCCGCTGGCACTGATGGTGCTGGCCTCGCGCCTCTACGATGTCGGCGCGCGCGATGACTCGGTCTTCTGGTTCTATGTCGCCAAGGATCGGTTCATGACGATGGCCGGCGTGCTCGGCGGTTATGACAGCCCCGGCATGTTTGCCGCAGGCGGCGAAGCGCGCGCGGCGATGGGGGCGTTCGTTCAGCTCGCCGGGCCGACGATCAACGGCTACGCCTTTTGCAACATCGACAATCAACAGGCGCTGCGGCGCAAGGCCTATGACTGGGTCGCCGCCAACCCCTATCAGCCGATTTTCGACACCGCCCGCCCGGCCAAGGGCGAGGATCGCCAGGCCTTGCTCGATGCGGCGCTGGGGCGATTGCGCGAGGATATGGCCAAGGAAACAGCCTATCTCACCGACGCGCAAAACCGCGCCAAGCTCGTCGCCGGGCGCAAGGAAAATGGCGCCGACACGCGCTTCTGTTGGTAGCCGCGCCGCCGCGCTGCGCGCATTAGCTGCAGCTTAACCCGCTGCCGCTAATGCGGAACGATGTTCGCACGTCCATCCGCATTTCTACGCGACATGTCGATTGCGACGCGGACGGCGATCGTGCTGTCCGCGCTGATCGGGCTGATCTTCGTCCTTGCGGGCATCGTGTCCTATCAGGACAGCGCCGGCCGCACGCGCGACAGCGGGTTGGCCACGCTCGACCATTATGCGCGCGAGGTTGCCCAGCAACAGGAGGCGCGCTTTGCCCGCATCCGCGCGACCCATGTGCGCGCGACCGACCTGTTACGCGCTGAACTGTCCGGTAATCCCCGACTCGACGATCCCGCCACGTTCGACGCGATGTTCCCCGCCGATCCGCGCGGCGGCCGTCGCAGCGCCGATGCACTCTACACCGGCGCGAGCACGCCATTCGGCTATGTCCGCACCGTCGGCGGATTCATCCCGCGCGAGCCCGACCTGGCATCGCGCCAGCGCTTGATGGCCGCGACTGGCGTGGTCAGCCGTCTCGGCGAAGGCATTCGCCCCGAGCTTGAAAGCCTCTATTTCTTCACGCCGGACAATGCGCTGATCATCTTCGCCGCCGATCGCCCCGATCGCCTGCGCTTCTACCGCAAGGACGCGCCGAGCACGCTCGATTTCCAGCAGCAGGAATTTGCGACCATCACCCAGCGCGCTGCCAATCCGGCGCGCGCGATGCGCTGCACGGCCCTGCGTCACATCATGTATGATCGCACCGGCGGCACCTGGACGACCGGCTGCATGACGCCGTTCGATATCGACGGTCGGCACGTCGGAAGCTGGGGGACCAGCGTCCCGCTCGATGACCTGATGCCGACGAACGATTTGAACGACGTGCCAGGGACGGGTGTAATCCTGATCTCGCGCGAAGGGCGGCTGATTCACCATCCCCGCTATACCCGGCAGAAGCGATCCGGCCCGGAATCGATGCTGGATCTGACCACGACCCGCGACCCGCAACTGGCGGCGCTCTGGGCCTTCGTTCAGCAGCATGGCGATGCCAACTATCTCGGCGAAGCGCTCGACAGCTTCGTCGCGATGCGCCGGATCGATACGCCAGGCTGGTATGCACTGGTGATACAGGACCCGGCGGTGATGCAGGCCGAATCCAACCGCCTGATCCTGCGCATCGCTCTCACCGCAGCAATCTGCCTGGTGCTTCAGGCGCTCGCGATCACCTGGCTGCTGCGCCGCCGCGTCGGCGTGCCGCTGGCCCGCCTGATCGAGCGCACCCGCGCGCTCACCCGCCGCGTGCCCAGCGCGCGCTTCGTCGATGTCAACCGGGTCGCCCGGCGCGACGAAGTGGCCCAGCTGACGCATGATTTCGACGTGATGGCCGAACGGATCGGATCGGCGCAGAGCGAGCTGGAACGCAAGGTGGCCGACCGGACCAAGGCGCTGCGTCGCGCCAATCTTCAGCTCAAGCTGATCGCCACGCGCGATCCGCTGACCGGCATCCCCAGCCGCCGACATCTGGCGAGCGAGATCGACGCCCGGCTCGCCGTGCTCGGCGGCGAGGGCCATTATCTGCTCGCCTTTGACGTCGATCATCTGCAGCGCGTCAATGTCGAGCATGGCGAGGAGACCGGCGACCGCGCGCTGATCAACATCGCCAACGGCATCGCCGCGCTGCTGCGTGAGGGTGATCTGTGCGGGCGCATCGGCGGCGCGGAGTTCGCAGCGTTCGTCCGGGCGGATAGCCAGGCCGAGGCGATGAACGTCGCCGAGCGCGTGCGCACCGGTCTGTACGGCCTCGAAACGCCGGGCCGCTATGGCGAGATGATCCGCGTTACGGTCAGCGCCGGCGTCACCGGCGCGACCACGGGCGACCGCTTCGACTCGCTGCTGCTCCGCGCCGACGCCGCACTTGCCGAGGCAAAGAGCGGCGGACGCGACCGCGCCATTTGGTATCGCTCCGCCGGGCGACGGCATAATCCGATGCAGCGCTCGGGCTGATCGCACGCAGCCAATTGCCTTCCCGCGCTCAACTGCTATAGTTGAGTAACACACAGGGGGAGACATATCCATGCGCCGTTACGCCGCCATCGCACTTGCCGCCATCGCTCTCACGCCCCTGCCCGCGCTCGCGCAGGATCCCGCCCGGATGGACGCCGTAGTCCGCGACGATGCCGAAAAGGGCGAGTTCATGGGTGCAGTGCTGGTCGCGCGCGATGACGTGGTGCTGTTCGACAAGGGCTATGGCTCGGCCAATCTCGAATGGAGCATCCCCAATGACGGCGACACCAAATTCCGCCTCGGATCGGTCACCAAGCAGTTCACCAGCGTCGCGATCCTGCTGCTTCAGGAGCGCGGCAAGCTGACGCTCGACGCGCCGGTCAAGACGTACCTCACCGACGCGCCCGCTGCGTGGGACAAGGTGACCGTGCGCCATCTGCTCACCCACAGCTCGGGCATTCCGAGCTTCACCGGCTTCCCGGACTATGGCGCGACGAAAACGCTGCCCGCGACGCATGCAAGCCTGATCGCGCGCTTTCGCGACAAACCGCTCGACTTCGCGCCGGGGGCGAAATTCTCCTACTCCAATTCGGGCTATGTGCTGCTGAGCGCGATTGTCGAGAAACTGAGCGGACAGAGCTACGCCGCGTTCGTCGCCGAGAATTTGTTCAAGCCGCTCGGGATGGCCGACACCGGATATGACAGCCACGCGATGATCCTGCCGCGCCGCGCCTCCGGCTATGCCCCGTCCAAGGACGGCCCGATCCATGCCGATTATATCAGCATGACCATCCCTCAGGGGGCGGGCGGACTCTATTCAACCACGCGCGACCTGCTGAAATGGCAGCGCGGCCTGTATGGCGGAAAGCTGCTCAAGCCTGCGACGCTCGCCGCCTTCCGGACGCCATACAAGGACGGTTACGCACTCGGCATCGGCGTCCAGAGCGCCGGCGGCGTCACCACGATCGAGCATGGCGGCGGGATCGAGGGGTTCAATACCTCGCTCGCTTATGACCCCGATCGTAAGATCACCGTGGTCGTGCTCGGCAACCTCAACGGCCCCTCGCCGGGCAAACTGTCCAAGTCGCTGATGACGCTCGCGCGCGGCGGCGCGGTCGTCCTCCCCAGCGAACGCCAGACCACCACCGTCGCGCCCGATCAGCTAACCCAATATGAGGGCGTGTACGAACTCTCCCCGACCTTCGCAATCACGATGCGGGTCAAGGACGGCAAGCTGATGACCCAGGCGACCGGGCAGCAGGAATTCGAGCTGTTCCCCGAAAGCAAGGATCGCTTCTTCCTCAAGGTCGTCGACGCCCAGGTCGAATTCACCCGCGACGCCAGCGGCAAGGTGACCGGCGCGATCCTGCACCAGGGCGGACGATCGACCCCGGCCCCGAAGAAGTAGCGCGACCGGTCAGGCGGCGGGCGGCGCGTGCGCGCGCGTCAGCCCCGCCGCCACCAGCGTC